>JGI20169J29049_11448948_pt1 | contig 10000 bp, 5 predicted proteins | sample TergutNc150P1_FD_29049 | JGI IMG/M metagenome (IMG submission 29049) | reverse complement strand
CTTATCCTGCTAACGTGGAGAAAATGGTGAGCTCCTAATAATGCCAGCAAATAGCAGATGGGATTTAATTCGGGATTTAAAGGGTTAATTTATTTTAAAGGTATCTTCTCATGTTGTGCCCAAGAGCATGGAGTTTAGACTTCCACCATCAGGCAGCAATGGAATGCAGGAGGCTGTGACATTTTCTTTGGATTCGAGCACCTGTAGTGTACATGAATTGTCAGCAGATTATCAACAAAGGAATGAAAATGGATAATCTTCAAGATATGACCACAACTTCTTTCCTGCAGGCATGCTGTCTGTGTTTCCATCATGAAGAGCCTTTGTGATGAGGGTACATGTATCACATATATATTGTTGTGAGTTGGTTTAGTGGTGTCCAGTCTGTGTTGGCCTAGTAGGAGTCTGAGTGAAAGTGCATGATTGGATCCATGTTTGGGCAAAGCAGCCTTTATGTGGGTCACGTTTGCGAAGTGACTGGTCTCACCATGATCTTTTTGGTTAGTTATTGGCCATTAGCAGATGGGCTTTATCATGCCAGCTGAAGTAATATTAGCCAGACTGTGTCACTCATATTTCTGTGTGATGATGGTGGCAGAAACACTGTCCAGTGTACTGAAGTTTTGTGTTGTAATAATGTAAATGTATCTTTGTTTTTTATTGCTACACTATAAATACATTCTGGAGTAATGATACAGACACACAAATCATGAACTTCAGCACCAGGTGTTTAATCGGCCTAAAGCTCTGGCCACTTTATGCAGGGCTGTTAGTTCCTGGTAAATCTTATAGGGCCAGTCTGGACCTGATGGGGGGGGGAAAAAAAGATCTGTCTATGCCAGAAGTGAAACAGTTGTTTAGCCCAGGGGTCTCAAACGTGTTGGCTCCAGGCTGTATGAGGCTGTCACTCTGATTGCATTCTACTTGCAGAATGTGGTCCAGCACAGTGTTGTAGATGCTTTTTGACTTGAAGGATTAATGATTTTTTTTGAGGCTCAGATGTTTGCGATCCATGGGTGGTAATGCTTGTTGTACGTCATGAAGGATATAACAAACAAGTAAAGTTTAAAATTGTTACTTAACACTTATCCTGCTAATGTGGAGAAAATGGTGAGCTCCTAATAACGCCAGCAAATAGCAGATGGGATTTAATTCAGCATTTAAAGGGTTAAAAAACTGTTTCAGTTTCATGGCGGTTAAAAATTAGCTTGTGCTCTGGGTTATGACATCACACAGAGCGTGGGCAGCTTAAAGTGATTCCTGCAGAAAGCTGTGTTGCTGCATGCCACTTGCTGACACTGCCCACTGTGTAGTACTCAGTTATGTTAGTCCGGTGTTAATGTGGGACCATGTACCATAGAGTGGATGTTATCAGTTGCAGTGCAGTAACTGGTGATGCCATCCACTTTGCGGTATTAATTTCCATGTTAAAGAAAGTCTGTAATTTCCTGGGTGGGTACCAGCATTTTAGAGATGCATGTTGCTGACATAATCACAGTAGAATGGAACATGGTGGCAGCAGGTAACTTCAGAATGTGGGTAACCATTAAAAAAAAAAAACCACACAATGGCATCATAACACAGAAAACACACTAAGATAACCACCTGAATATTGCTGACCCCAACAGCATGTGAAGATATTGTATGCTGCTCACTACATGTACAGAAATTGTAAATGTTTTGTTACAACTGCAGGCATTGTATGACAGCTGTATATTTCATTAATTAGGTAGTAAGTAAAAAATGCATTATTGTACAATGTAAATATGTCTCTTGGTTATTTGTGTGTGTTGAAATACTCTGACTATTCATTCACTGCTCTACTGTAGTGTTATTTTGATGACTACTGATATTGAGGAGGAAGAGGTGGAAGTGGTGGACATTGACATGGGAGATGCTGCAAAAGAAAACTTGAGAAGACAGCATATGATATGCATTTGTATAATCGTAATGTATTTATTTGTAAGACTGGTTTTGTAATGAGCATTTTTGTTCACAGCTACGTGTATGGTGTGGGACAAAATAAAGTGACCACACTGCAACCTTACGTCCCATCCTATTCAGTTGCTGGTCCTTGATCATGATTCTCTGTTTGATGCTGCATACGTTTTGATGTTAGATTTGTTTTAAATAATCAGCAATCTATACACATTAGTAGTTAATGTATATATATCAGTGGGACCTTTTATTTTACATGTTACGTTCCTGTAAAACATTTATTTATTGTACAATACAGAGTTATTGGAGGACCAGAATCATCTGTCATATTTTTCTTGTAGACCTCAGAAATGAAAAGTATCTTTTGTAAGGTTTCAAGTTTTCACTGTGGTGAATGCAGATTGTGGTGTCATAGGTTATGGCGTCATGTAGTCTGGTAACTAGTAACCATGGTTAACCCTGGAAATGGAAGCAGCATATGACTTAAAAAATGATGGTTAATTACCTCCAGTATTACATGGCATCACAACACAAAATATCACATTCTGGGGTCTTAATGATTATATGTTTGGTCATCATGTTATGTGACAGGTGTCGACTGTTTGATTATACCCAAGCAGGTGAGGTCTTCATGTAGTTTCATTTGATCATCATGAAGAGAATCCAGCAAAATCTTCAGTGAAGATATGTCCACTTTATAGCCTGGTGTTGGTACGTGTCTGCTGCCACTGAATCTCTGTCAGTCATGTGTTCTGTGAGTGTACTATGTTAATGGAAATAATTGATACCTCTCTTCTGTGGAGTCATTGGATGATCTTTATATATTGACAGTGCTCTATGTAGCTTCTCAGTAGCTTGTAATATTCCTAGCCATTTGAGAGGGATACAGTTCTCAAATAGAAGACCTAGTCATGTCTTTAGTGGTCATTTGATTACAGGTGTGAGATTTCAGGTTCTCATGATGGTGACTGAAGATTGCCATCATTGGAGTTATGACACCACATGGTCTGGTAGATTCATACTGACAATTAGTGGGCAGCAAACACCAAAATGATGGAGGCAACAGGTTCTACTTAACATTTGCAGTATACGTACTAGGGTATATGACATCGTGTTACAAGAATATACCAATTATCCGGATTATTTTTGTGGTTTTTGCTGATTCTGTCCAATAAATTGCTGGGATATTGACATGGATAGCCCATATTTCCTCCAGTCATGATCATCTTCCCATCTCATTCAGTGCTTTTCAGCCTGTGTGGTTGAAACGTGTTACTAGATTCTAAGATTATTCAGGGAATACCAAATGGAACTGTAATGAACTGGCATTGATATTTTTATGTATAGTTCATTTAAGAGACACTCTTAAATAGCTTGAAATTATACGATGGTGAGTGAAACGCAAAGTGGAAAAATATAGTAGGAATTGTGCATGATAAGAATTGTCATTGAATTTGCATAGGGGGAGTGTGAGAAACCGCCAAAAGCTGCAATTTTAGGTTCTCACATTGGTGTTGCTGAGGATTCAGGTCATTGAGAATGTGATGCTGTTTCTTTGGGTGATTACTTCCTTATGTTTCAAAAGACCATGGTGGGTTCTTCAAGGGCAATCATGTGGAATGTTGGGAACCTGTTACCCAGCAGCACAGCGCCATATCTAAGAAGACTGGAATCTTGATGGAAAAAAAATGTCAGGATAGCCAGGATTTGAATCTAGGATCTCATGAACAAGAAATATGAACACTACCTGTTTGAGTATGACAGTCTGATCAGCTGTTTTTGGATTCCTTGTTAATTTTTTTCATGAGACTGATGCGGTAGGCCCTCGTTGTTTTGTTGCAGGACCTGATGAGCTTTGGATGGTTACCAACTGGTCTTCGGAATTTAATGCAGGACACTCGATTATGTCTGGTGGAGGTGGAAATGTGATCGTGCCAACAGCAGTAGGTAGTGATAGGTTGATGAAGCAGATCCTCCAGCAGCCGCAGACTGTCAAACCTTTCCAGTGTGAAACATGTGGAGCTTCTTACAGTATGCAGAAAAATCTTTCGTCACACAAGAGGAAAGAATGTGGCAGAGAAGCTAATCTGCAGTGTCCACTCTGCCCCATGAAAACAAAACGCAAAGGAAACCTCAAGAGACATATGTTGTTTGTCCATACTAAACTGTAACATGGGAGTATATGGAAAGATGAAGGTATAAACTACGAATACCAACCAGAACTTGTCATGTTACTTGTAACATATGCTCTCTGTTTTGCAGTACAGCAGTTGAATGTGACAGTGCACTGTCCAGAGTACCTCATGTTTTTCTTTACCATGCCTCAAACCGTGAGGTTGTATTTTGAGCCTACTCTGTGTGGACTCATGCGGGTTGAAGTTTTAACAGCACCAGAAATTTAGATTGAGGACCCTGTGCCATCATACAAGTGCTTACCAGATGTTCTGAAGGATATTGGTAGCCACCTACATGGCTACACAGTGCTGTAATAAAACATTTGATTATTTTGGTTTTTGTTGACTCCATTTGACAAGCTGACATCACTTTTATTTGTCTAATGCATTGTTTAATAATCCTGTCAGTAGCTCTGACTATATAGAATCATACAGGATGATTAGTGAGTAACGGAAATGCTGTAGAAAGAAGCAGTTGTAGTCTGATTTTTTAGGTAATGTTTCCCATTTGGTTCAAGAGACTGAGGAAAATCAAGAAATCCTGTCAGTGTAGCTTGTCAGTTTACAATTTGATACTAGGAGCTACGGAATGTGAAGTAGGATGCTAACCACTTGACTGCCACATTTGGTGCTGAAATCAGAGGAGTGTAGCAGTATGCACTCGACTTGGATTTAGGATATATGTGTATTCTTTAAAGTTGTGGGATGATCTTCTAAAGGACAATGAGCACTGTTTTTCAGTGCCTTGCCTGTGAGCGCTCAGTCATCTTTTATCTGCAGTTGAACTGTCATGAAATAAGCCACGAATTACTTTGTCTATAAACAATGACTTCTTCACTTCTTAACTTCCTTGTAGTTTACAGGGTGACACTGTATCGGTTCAGTTTATTTTGTTTGAACTTTGAAGTGGTTGTGTTTGGTGTTACACTGCAGTGAGTTTAACTAATATTCTACTGTGATTCCCACTTATTCCAACGTAGAGCTATCAAACCAAATTTAATTTTTTTATCTTAAAATTTTTGGTTAATGTTTGTTCAAAATGTGAATTTTAAATGTTAGACTGAATGTATATATTGAATTAGATTTATATTCAGAAGATAACCTTTTTCAAATGTCTGGGTGACTGAGGTTTCTCATTTCTCTCAAGCTCTCCATGCAGATGCTAGGGAAGTATCTTGAGTCAAGTGTCAGCTGCCACTTCCATATCATTACCTGCTCACAAGTCATGATTGTCTCCCCTCATTAAGTACTGTTTTACTTCAGTAATTAAAGCATTGCCTTTAAATACGTAAGAATTAATAAACTTGATGTTCGTGGATCCATTTATCATAGTACAATTCTTAAAGAAAGATCCAACAAGATGCAACAATGTATCAGAATTTTATTATTCCATATTTATATGAAGCTGAACATGTTTCGGGCGACACACCGCCCATCATCAGGAGCCTAAAATTGCCCCGGCAGCCTCTGGTTTTTCATATGTGCTAGGTTGTTGGACGTGTAGTTGGTGGACAACGTCCACCAACTACACATCCAACAACCTTGCACGTATGAAAAACCAGAGGCTGCCAGTGCAGTTTTAGGCTCCTGATGATGGGCGGTGTGTCGCCCGAAACATGTTCAGCTTCATATAAGTACGGAATAATAAAATTTTGATACATTGTTGCATCTTGTTGGATTTTTCTTTATGAAATATAAGAATTAATAATCAGTCTTTGTTAGTAACCATTCAGTGAAGTTGGGATATAAATTGCACCTAGGATGGAGAAGTTTTATATTTAAATTTCCCTAAAATGGACTTGTGCAGTATGAAATAGAGAAGCTGGCTGTGTTTGAGGAACTAAAGACTGTATAGTGTGCAGGCCATTGTTGAAGGTTTAACTACCGTCATTTTTGGTAGGACTGTGTGGCAAGAGAACATGGATTCAACAAATAATGCTCATTGTGTTGCAGGTGGTAGCTCGGCACTCCTCAGAGATTCTGTGTTGCAGAACTGTGCCAGTGAATTAAAGCTTCATTCTCAAGCAGTTGTGCCAAATTTGGAACATGTTGGTTATGGAATTGAACTCATGAATCCAAAATCGGAACTTTTACAAGAAGGACAAATCAAGAAATTAAGGAATGTGTATTTGAATCCCGTGACTGACATGCAGGATTTGAATGGGATTGAGTTGCCTCAGTGCACTGTGGCTGACGGCTTAGTGGCACATACAGATGTTGAGCATCAGCTTGGAGAATGGTGCCCATGTAAGTACTGTGGGAAATATTACTCTGACCAAAAGAAGCTGGCAGCACATCAGCGTGAAGATTGTGGGAATAGTCCTGGATTTGAGTGCCCGTACTGTTGTGTTAAAATTAGGAGAAAGGGAAACTTGTTGCGACACTTACGTAAATTTCACTAATGATAAGTCTTTTCAGTTTTGTGGAGAAGTTTGAGAACTTACGACAGGTCTGTTGGTATAGTGACTGTGTTACAGGCTGGCCCTGACCAAGGAGTCAGGGTTGTGTGTGCAGTAGGGATAAGATACTTTTCTGTTATCCAGAGTATCCTGACAGATTGACATGCACTTACACACCTCCTGTCGGTCTTATCCACGGGAACCACATATGTTCATCAGCACAGTAACCACAGCTGAAAAGTAACAGTGAAATGTTAAACAGTTAAGAAAATATTTCTGAATAAACTAGACCGATATTGACATTGGAACACATTTTAGTATAATACCGATATTTCAAGAACAGACCTGAGCTTTTATAAGGGTGTCATTATGTTGCATGTACCAAGTTTATTTCACTTCTTACGTTTTGCCTCCAGTGTTCAGATGATCTTGGTTATAACCATTAATCACAACTTTATGAAGGGATGTATGTGATGGTTGTAAATAAATTTCATTTATTTGACAATCAAATGTCCATGCATTGCAAATATATCTCTAAAGTACGACCAACAAGATGCAACTTTTCTCGATCTATTTATTTCTATAAATTGCTCTACATGTTTTAGGCGGTTCCTCCACCCATCATCAGGAGCACAAAACTATACATACATCGGTCAGATATTGTCAAACCGATACTGCTTCCTGATGCACTCATGCTATCATCCACGATAGCAGCAGGCAGCAGTATTGGTTTGACAATACCTGACACTGTATGTACAGTTTTGTGCTCCTGTTGATGGGCGGAGGAACCGCCTGAAACATGCAGAACAGTCTATAGAAATAAATAGATTGAGAAAACATTGCAGCTTGTTGGTTGTACTTTAAGAGATATAAATTCTATTTAATTGCATTTGTTTAAGTCATAATTAAGAATGCTGCTTATTTTGGTGGTATGCAGATTGGTACAATTTATTCGTTTATCAAGCAAGATAAACAGTTTTGTTTTGTGATTTAATAGATTAAACATCTAGAGTGGAAGAGTATTGTTGTATTTTGACTTGTATGAGAAATGTACTTTCATGAAATTTATATTTTACATATTCTCAGAATTCGATGTTCTAAGCATAATATCACCAGTTCATTAAAATGTGATAACATTTTGTACAAGAGAAGATTATTTCAGAATGAGTTGTTACTTGTGACTGATGCTTTCATGACGTGTTATCAAGGAGGGTGTTTTTTCTCCTGTAGCAGTATGGTGAAGAGTCCAGGATGTCCAGGCTGTGGCTTTCCTTTTTGTTTTTGATTTAGTGATGATATTTTGTATGTGTTGAGGAATTAGTAGAATAAATACTGTGTTGGAACTAACATTTGTCCTCATCTTTTCTCTGCAGACTGTGCCATTGAGTTGTACATATCCAAGTTTCTGCTTCTAGACAGTTGTGTATTAACACCACCAATTTGTTCCTGCTCTTGAACATTCTGGTCATCTCTTTCATGATTTGAAAAAGACACTGTGTACGAGTATAAAACTGTATTGTTTATTCTCTAGTTGAACTTGATTGGGAATTATACTTTATCTCTTACATTTTTCATTTGTTTTCCAAATTTCTCTATGAGATTGTGTCATTTAGGCTGTGGTCTTCTCCTACTTACCAGCTTTTGAGGGACCTTAGATGTAAGCAGCTTGTTTTTCAGAGGTTCTTTTACCTGCCAACAACATTATGTATCTTAACCAGAATTTTACTGGCATGAGAGCTTCTGTTATTCATAAATGTTTGTTTTGGAGACATTTACATTCTAATTTGTAATACTATAAAACATATTTGGATGTCTAAATGTAGGAGAGAACCCAGTAGGTTGCTACTGGAATTTAGCCAAAACCAGAAAATTTCCAGGGTGTATCTGATAGTTGAAAATAATGAGAGGCAGGGGACAGAAGTGTGAGTGATGTACCAGCAAAGTCATGACTGTCTCCTACAAAATTCTTACCTGTTCACTGTATGGTCATCAGACCATCTCACTTGATGCAGTTTATTTTGTCCCTTTAAACAGCATGATTAGGTAACTTCAGAATCATTCAGCTATCCCATCCTTACCTGGATATTTGGTTCCCTTTGTTTTCTTGAAAAGGTGAGATGTTACAATAGACTTATTACCCCTTGAAATAATGTTACCACGTTCCTGCATCTACATTATAATATGCTGGTATTAGTGATTGAATCACACACTTGTTGCCATGGCATCCATTGTTATCAGATTGTGTGTTCTCAGTGAGGTACCAGTTCTGACTCCCTGGTGGCCATGGGAACAGTTGTTAGTGTGTTTTGTTTTCTTTGTGAAGAAACAGTTGTTATTACTGAGGCAGACTGCTCACCGTGATATGAGGGCCGAAGCTGAAGAAACAGTTGAGCACTGAGCATGTAACAAAACATAGCACAACCAAATGGCAGCATTCTGTTTGATGAAGGTGATGCTTAGGTTGGTGTAAGAATACAGAAACACAGTGAAAGGTGCGGTGGAATAGCTTGCGAATATTGTGGCAGCTGTTCGTTACGTGACGGGTTTATGGCTGTTATGGAGTACAATTCATCTACATTTAGAAGAGGCAAAGGCTCAAATTAGGTTGCAGCATGAGGAAGAACTATTTTTTTACCATGTGATACAGGTTTGAATGACATATATGAGGATATGTCATTGTTTTATTTTTAATATATGCAGATCAAATATGATGTAAGGTTTGTCTTAACAGCCAATAATTATTTGCCTATTTTAAAGCCCATCATCTCTCATAATGCTGTATTGAGACCCACATTTCCATTTATAGAGGGTGACGTATTGTGGTGGGCTAGTTTGCAGTGTTTCTGCAACTCTGTTATCTGTATTTACAGAGCCATGTGGTTGACAGCAGCTGTAGTCTTCATGTTTGTAGTTCTGTACCTCAGAGATGTGGAGAAGTTTTGTTAAGTAGCTTTGAAAATATGTGTATGTTAATGGGAACCATAATTTAATAATAATGGTCATCTTCAGTCACCAACTCTTGCAAAACACATTGCAGATCTTAATGTGATGATGATTTTTCAAACAATGGAAAAACCGTGCCTGTTAGCTTTGCCGTGTGTCATATGTTTGACTACATTTTCGAACACAACAGCTAGAGAACCACTGACTGTGTTTTTATGAAATTTCATATTAGGAATTTACAGAGGAAATATGTCAGCATATTCCAGTTTTGGTTAAATTGAGGGGACAGTAACAAACAATTACATGAAGACCACATAAGTTTCTGTACGCATCTTGATCTTAGCCCACATGTAACTCACTAAGTATCTGTCAGAGTATAAAATTCTTTGAACAAAAGTTGTAGAGAAAAATGAAATGCATTACATGCTCAGAACACTTTGTCTGCAAGTTTATTCTTTAACCCTTAGGTGACTAATGTCATATATATATATGGAGCACCCATTCTTGATGTTTCTAGATCACACACAACGACGCAGCACAGTCGGT
>JGI20169J29049_11448949_pt1 | contig 10009 bp, 10 predicted proteins | sample TergutNc150P1_FD_29049 | JGI IMG/M metagenome (IMG submission 29049) | reverse complement strand
GTAGTAATGAACTATAAATCTGTGAGGTCACAATTATGTTGTGGCAGTATCTTGTGTAGCATTTCGTTTTTTTTTTTATTTGTTTGCTTATTTATTAATAATTTATTTATAATTTGTTTGTTTGTTTATTTGTTTGAGGATTAGTGTATGCAATTAGTAATATGTAACATCTTATATCCCCTCATATCTATGTCGTTTGTGTTTACAATATTTTAGTATTATATTAGCAACACATTCCTCAGTAATAGTAATAGATAACATAAAAGTGAATGTTTGGGCATTACCTAGACCCACTTTTGCTCATTTTCTATCTTGTCTGCAAGCTGCAGCTCATGTTCAAGTGAACATTTACTTGTTTTCATCTGTTGTATCTGATCTGTATGATGATGATGATAACAGTGTTTCCGTCATGAGGTTTCTTGACAGACCAGTGTGAAAGAACTTACAAGAGGTATGTAAAAATGAGTTTCATTTTTAAGGCATGTTTGCAGAAGTGTGAAAAGAGACTATTACCTTCATCGTGTCTGTCTGTACATCCGCATGCAACAACTTGGCTCCAACTGGACAGATTTTAATGAAATTTGAAATTTGGGGATTTTTCAAAGATTTTTTAAAAATTCAAGTTTTATTAAAATCTGATAACAATAATGAGTGCTTCCCATGAAGACCGATATACATTTATGATAATGACTCATTCATTGTTTCTTAAAATGAAAACTGTTGTAGACAAAATTGTAGAGAAAATCAAAACACACATTTTATGCTCAATAAATTTTATTTTAAAAAATCATGCCATTTATGAGTTAATGTGGAAAAATATTGTAGAGCTGGACATGCCATAGATGACAATATGGCACATGCATTTTACATGCTGGATACTTAAGGCTACAAATACACACTCAGAATGTGTAATACTTGTTTTTCCACTGCATCAGTTGTTGCACGAACGCACCTCAGTGTTACGTTATATGTACATTACCTGTCTTGGTCCACTTTTGTACTTCGATTCCAAGAATTTTCATAATATATCAGTTATAAAGATACAGAATCTATGTAGTTTGGGAGACTTGGATGTGCATTGTCTTCAGAGCTAACATCAGGTTCATAAAACACAAGTTATAATAGTGCACCTACAAGAACATATATGAAACCTTGAATTTTAGCTTGTTTTTGTTGGCTGTGGTTTGTGATAATATGTAAGGTATAGGATAACTAGCACATCCCTTTGACAGCTGTCATGAACAGCAAGCAGTGCTAAAACACTTGACACTTTAACTGACAGTTTTTGGATGCAGTGAATTATGAGCAAGTTTCATATTCCACAAATGTTGAAAAAAGAAAATGGTTCTAAAATAGAATTTTGTTTTGAACAGCAGAATTTATGGAAATGTTTAACTGAAAAAAGGTGTGACATCTGAAAGGATAAGTGGTAGGCGCTGGTACAGAATGAAAAGTGATACTTATTATAAATTGTGATTGTGATATAATAAAATATTTGGTGTAGCAGGGAAGATAGTTTTCTACTTTATTCTTTAAACTTTTTAAATTACTGTTCCATTGTCATCTTGATCTGAAAAAGTTATTTTTACACATGCATATTAAAAAAAAACCTCTGCATTCAGTGGTGGTCTGTAAGAACTGTTATACAGGGCTACTTATAGGTCCTTAACATGGTTCACAAAATTGGTACACTCTAATGGAGGAAAGGGCTTCAATATGCAACCACATATTGCAAGAGGAACTCTTCAAGTTTATTTGTACACGCTATGGGTGCACTTAGTTTCGTCAGTGGCCAGGACTACATCAATCAGCATTTTCCCGTATGGTGGAGTGGATGCACGACTGCAAAGGACCAGGCGCTGCTTTGCTGGCCACCAAGATCATCAGACCTAATACCATGTGATTTTTCCTTATGGCGATATGTTAAGGATCGTGTCTTTATACTGCCTTTACCACAGGATCTGTCTGACCTGTGAAGACGAAACATCACCACCATTGCAGAAGTTTGTCGTGACATGCTGCAGCTGGTATGGGTAGAAACAGATTATTGTATTGATGTCTGTCATGTCACAAGGGGCGGACACATTGAGCACTTATTAGGTTTGAGAGTTTCTCTGTCCATCTGTAGGTCACATGTTATAATCCTTTCTGCCATTCAAGTTACCAATTTTATGAAATGTGTCAGGGAATTATGAATAACCCTGTATGTTGAAGTACAGAGAACTAAATATTATAACTGGTTAAGGCGGTTGTGAAAGTAGTATTATTTTATGTTCGTAACAAATTTGAGTACTGTCAAGGGCATAAATGTTTGTATATATTGTTGAACTCGGTTATAATGACCTCACTTTGTGTGATGCCCGAGCTGTAGCATTATACATTGTGTAGTACCAACTAATTCTCAACAGGGCACAGGGTTTTCTGCCATGCTTAGTACGACATACATAAGAAGATCTACTTTGATGTAATAACATTGCCAGTCATTGGTTCCATTATAATTTTCCAAGAAGTAGGCTACTTTGAGAATTCATCTATCTCCTTGTTCTTGAGCGGGCAAGCCCACTACTCTTCCAGGTAGCTATATAAATTCCAAGCCTGAAAAAGACAGTAGTCGTGGTAACTGTGCTTAATGTTTCCCTCATTTTTTCTACTCCAACAAGTAACAGGAGACTGGTAAAGTGATAACATGGCTACAATCGCAAACAGAACAAAGGTTTTGAGTGTCAAAGGAAAAATTATATCGATACAAACAACAGAAAGTGGAAAAAAGTAAGCTGACCTTTATTTGGAATTTAGTTTCATAAATTCCATGATCAGAAAGAGCTGGAAAAAGTGAACCAGAATTATTAATGTATTTGAACAGCATGGATTGAGAATGTAGTGATTTTGAAAGCCTGAATGAAGTGACATTGGTGAGGCACTCTATTAGTCATTTAAGCAACAAAGAAGTGACAATGTACCAGTCAGTGGTCTTCTCATGATAATTTTTGTTCTTCCTAAATTTTAAGTTAATGTATTATTTAATGTCTGCCTGTATGGAAATTTACAGCTGTAGAAGAGTAAAATTTAATTGCAATTTAAATGTGTCATAGCATTAACATTTAAATAATATGCCTACACGTCTGTATTTTGTCTTGAAATGTTTTTCCTTCACATTTACCACACACATTGCTTATAGTGACACTTGTTCATAATGGCACAGTTTGTTCAGTGTCATTGATGATGTTTTAACCAAGTTTTAATGTATTTTTTAACCCCAAATTTCATCCATTATGTCACCATAACTCCCCCAGGTTAAGTTCCCTGCAAAAGGCTCTTGGCATTGCAAATAAATTCTGTCAAAACAAAGTAACATGTAATGATCCAGAAAAAGACGGTACATGTAATACATGTATCTAAAGGTAAATTCACTACTTATATAGACCAGTGGCATTTTTAACATTTTCAGGGTTTGAAAGCAAATGTCCTTGTACCATTTGAAGAGGGTCAGGTTATGAAAATGGACCTAATAAATGAAGATTCATCAAACCGGAAACGCAGTTCAAGCCTGACAGAACAAGGCAGCCACCGGAGTGCAAGAACAATGGGAGGGGGATGTCGCATTGATGCCCGTGGGGCTGTGGACCTAAAACCACCAATTGATGAAGCGTTGATGACATTCCATGTAGAGCTTACAGAGACATGCATTGACCTAATGGCAAGATACACGTTTTCATCATGTTCAGCGGCACCAAAGAGGTATCTCATGCATAAGAACTTTTAGTAAGAATAATGAAAACTCTTATATGTGGTGAGTTGCTTTGATTTCCATAAGTTATTGAAATTTGGAGGTAGCATTTTATATTGTGCTCTCTCCTGAGCAGTTGTGCTCAGGAGAGAGCACAGTTGGTTTACTTCCATGTTCTTCTGCTGAATGTTGGTCTCCTAACAGGAAAACTTGTGTGGCATCAGATGAAGAATGACAAAGATGAATATGAATAGCTTATTACAAAACGTGAGTTATCAGTCAGAGTGTATTTTAAGTACTGTCCCATTGTTTTGTTGGGAAACACAGGAAAACGAAAAAAGATCGCAGTTAAGGGAGCTGGTAATGGACCAGGATTTAAACCGGCTTTCTTCTGAGTAGGAAGGAGTTCTGACCATTGTACCACTTATAACACACTAAAGTGATGTTATATCAGTTGAAATTTTGTCTTATGAGAAATGAAGGGAGCATATGCTTTCATTTTTATCCAGTCTTATGTAGAATTGTAATTCTTGGATACAAATAAACCCTGGAAGTGTAACTGATCATTACTAAAGGGACTGAAATGGGGTGATTTTTTTTTATTGAAATTCATGCTTGAATGATTTCAAAGACACTGTGCTGCATTTTGAACCCTCTTTGTACAGATAATATATTTGGTTATGGGAATGTGTTTTTCCATTTATTTTAGAAAGGGTCTTTCATGTCTGGATTATACAAACTGAGGTATGGAGAGAAATGGAGGTGATATGATAAATACAAATTCTCATGTATATAATACAGAGAGTACTTATTATTGCCAGACTGCTGACAATAGAGCAGATGACATTGTTGCTGCATAGCAGCCAGTGATTAGGCCCACTCCATTGTTCATAGTCAGTGATACAAGATACCCTGTGTGTATTCAGAGAAAACCTCCAGCTTTTAAATTATCTTTAGTTCTTTTATTTGATAACATTGTATTAATATGGTGAATATCTGATAAATATAAAGCAAAACTGCTTGTGACACTTCAATGTAGTACTGGTTGCATGGTGGATTGGCAGCTGTGTAATTGTATCTACAGCTCTGAACATCAGCATGAATGAGATACATGAAATGTGTGTGCCACTTTAGTGTTCACCTTCAAATTCTCATTAACACGGGAACTACATGCCCATAATGGCCTTATTTGTGTTGGTAGGTTTCCTGCAGCTGACTTCCTGCTGAGTGGAGGCCAGTCTATGACTTGGCTGTTAGGCAACAAGCTTATTACAGTCACAACAAGTGGCTGCAGCATGAAAGCTTTAAAGAATGGTCTATGTGATAAGTGCTGGCTGTTGTGCAGAGCAGACAAAGGTGAGAATATGCAAATTGGCGCTATTAGTTTGGCTTTTCAGATGACGTAAATAAGAAAAGTAACTTACAAGAGTGGACAATAAAATATTCAGTTTTCATGGACATGCTGGAAAATTACCACAGCTTAAGAAATGGTGAAAATTTGGGTTACTGGAAAGACTGAATATCTTTGAAATAGCATTTGACATAAAATAGTGGCGTAGTGAAATTCCATCACTAGTTGTGTTGCCTAATTGTCCTCTTCCTCTGGATTAATGTTAATTTTTGGGAAGATTCATTCAGAATTTGTTCTCTAAACACACTCTTTATAACCTGTCCTGTGCATTTATATAAAGTCTGTTGCTTGTAAAATATTTCTTGATCCCTCATAAGGCCAAAGAGGATGTAGTTTTCAGCTGGTCTAATGAAATCGGTGGCTACGTTTTTTCTGTCACAGTCATGCTCCATGTATTGCTGTCATATTGTATTGTTGGTCAGACAAGTTCATTATGACTTTGGAATATCTTGACAGAAATGCTGGTTTGAAAGTTGAGTTTATTGTACCCAGTATTTTGATGCTAATGGCCATTGTTATGCTCACATCAGGTCTTGTTCTGTTTCATAGAATGGATTACATCCTGAAAATTTAAAAGTATGAAGTTGTTATAATATTATGTTCTTAATGGAGATTGTAATTCTGTATTTTCCGTCATTTTTACTTAGTGTGAATTTTCTGTGGTATTTGTTTATTTGTACACCTATCCTTTACAGTGAGTGGAAGCATGGTAGATGGTGGGGAGGGTGCTTATCTCATGATGAGGCATTACATTTTTATTTCTTTATATATACCTGAAGAATGTCATTCCTTTACTGTACTTTGTGCTTACACATTTGTATGCTTCAGGTACCAAACAGGTTGGACCTGTTTTCCAGATTTATCCATTTCAGATGTTGGACTGTGCACCAGCTGCTTGAATGTTTCTCTGTAATTTTGGGCTATGTAATGGAAGTTGCCTTGCTGATCTTTGCCTTCAACACATCAGCTGTTGTAGGAGCATTTTTGCATAATAAGCTTGTATCCATTTGGAATTTTTGTCCATTTTTTTCCTGTAGTTCCAGTTAACATTATTTTATTGGAGAGTCTTGAAGTGCTAACCTCCAGCTTCTAAGCAGGCATCACACCTTCTGAAAACATTTCGCAACAATCAACAGAGCTCTTGTTTGCAACTGTTGGTAACTTCTCTTTGAATGTTGTCTTTCAGTTCTTGCAAAGAATGTGGCTTGTCCTGCATATTCTCTCCTTCTCTTAGTTCTTCAGATAATTGTGTCAGGGTTAATTTCAAGTAGTAGTCATAATGTGTTTCTTTGAGAAACACAGGTCCTATGACTTTGTGTACACTCATTGTGCTGTATCATGATGCAAAGGAAACTTTATGAATTGCATGGAGATTTTTGTTTTGCCAGCATCTGTTATTTCATACTTGATGTAAACCATGTCATCCAAGAAAAGGTACAAGTGTTTGTATTTTATTTTTGTCCATTCTTGAACTTGTTACTTTATATTTTTCCATTGTTCTTTATATTGTACTCATACACAGCACTGTTCCTGTGGGGCAAATCGTTTCTTTCTACTCAACATAATACATTTTTCTCATGCACTAACAATGTATTATGAATCATAGCACAACTGAGCAGCTGTATGAGGTTGCATTTCGATAAGGTGATGTAACACTCAGCCATCTCATGTTCCGTAAACAGCTCATATATCCCTTGCTCAGATCAGAGATTTGTGAGATGCCCTGTAGTGTTGTTGATTGGATACAGCTGTCTTGTTGAGGATTCAGGTCTTCTCAGTTGTTACACTAAGTACAAGGGTCATCCTGTCTTGATGTTTTGAAAATAATATGATTCTTTGCAGTATTGGGAATCAATAGCCTTCCTACTCAGTATAAAAATGTAGAAGACCTGAATCCTCAAAATCAGTTCTGTGGAAGCCTCAAATTTGCAGCTGCTCTCTTTCCAGTTATTTTCCACTTCATTGTTCACAATCATTATTTTATATCTTTCTGTGCTGTGTGACCTTTAAATTGATACTTTATCATTTTGTAAGCTACAAATATGAATTATTTTGACAATATTTTTAGATTTGTACAGCAGTGTTGTTGAAGATTCGAAGTCTTCTTGGATATGGTTTGTTGGGTGAATAGTTTCTAATGTTCTGAGGATCTTACTACTTTAATCTTTAGGGTCAAGCCTGTGTCCAAAGAACTGCAAAGATCATGCACTATGTGCTGACAAAGGAGCTGTAGGTTCAGAGTGTGTTCTAAGAGGGAACTATTTTTTGTCACAGCAGAGATGGTGCTCACAAAACACCAGAGACTACACTCAGACATGAGAGCATCTGTGTGAGTACATACCTACTACTTGAGCTGCAACTGATAGGGAGATAGTGCATCAAATAACATACAGTTACAGAAAAAGGGTTGGGTGGCTTGACCACATTGTCCTAAATGTATGTCACAAGTAGGAAGTTGTTTGGTAGTAAATGATGTTTTTGTGTTTTGCTAGAACCCATAACACCTGAGAGTAGCATTGATCATGATGGCCATGCTTCCCGGCGTCGCCATAAATCTGCAGTACAACGCAGTGTAAGCAGCGACGTAAGTAATTTATGCTTCGTTATGAAGGAAGAACGTAGCATTGAAACAGTCTGTTCTGTATTAATGTGCTGCATCCAAAATCACAGTTACAGCCTTAACTGCTACAGTTGCTAACTACCATTGGTATTATTAATGTACTGTTTTATTTTTTTAGGTGGTGCCATTGACCGTAAACACTAGTAAAGATGACCTTAACCTCCCCACAACTAGTCAGAACCAACAGTTTTCAACAGAGCCACCTGTACCATTGATGCAAAATCCTGTGCAGACTGTGTCGAGTTCAGTTGCTGCACCACAAACAGCTGCTGCTACAGCTGTGAACTCCCCAATTGATGATGGAAAAAGGGCTTTTGGGATGCAGGAGGCTCATGAACCAGAGCCTTATAAGCTGGATCAACTCCTATCTGGTGTGTAATACCGATTCAAAGCACATATTAATGTGTTTATTGTGCATCTTCCGAACCCTCTTGTAACATCTTTCTAGCTTACCTAAACACTAAAGTTCTGAATGGAGCCATCCAATTCAGTGTGTGTGAGGTCTTATAATAAAATTATGTGTATCTGTTTTGTCATATAACAGAAGGTGTAAAAGCCTGTGTAATTCATTCTAATGACACTACCCTATGAAAAATGATATGCCAAGTGTGATGTGATTGGTTTGTGTGCTAGAACTGGTAAAGACTGGTATTGTGTCATAAATTCTGCTCTGGGTGATCTAAACTTACTTTATGTGGATTGGAATAGTCATGCAGAAAAATCTAGGAGAACCCAGGTATTTTTTTAAATACACAGTGTGATCCATAAGTTTTAGGACTGATTTTTTGTTTTTAAATAACAGAACTAGAGTGATATATTGGCCAACCCACTAAGTATTATCAACCAACATCCGTTCACACACAGATTTTCGTTTGCTTATCTTTGACAGCATACAAGTTATAACTTGTCCTGTAAAGTCAGTTTTTTTTTATACGTCATGGATGGTGGAAATTAACAGAGAGTTGCCATAAAATTTTGTTTCAAAGCCAGTCTATCTGCGACAGAAACACTAGTATTGGTGCAAAAGGCTTATGGGAATGAGGTTCTGAAGTGATCAAACTTTTTGGGTGGTATTCTTGATTTTGAGATGGAAGGGAGCTGGTAGAAGATGACGAGAGAGGTGGACATCCAAAATCGACTCGAACTGAGGTAAACATTCCTGCTGTTGCTGCTTTGGTAAAAAAAAATGACCATCAAATCACATCAAGAATGATAGCAGAATCTTTGAATATCCCCAAGATTGTAGTTCTTTGGATTCTGAAAGAGGATTTGTGAAATAGAAAGTTATGTGGACATTTTGTTCCACTCTCCTTGACACCTGAGCAAAGGGAAGATTGAGTCACATCTTGCCAAGACATTTTTTTTTAACAAAATTATTAGGGAGATGATACCTGGTGTTTTGTCTGTGACCCCGAAACAAAGCAACAGAGTTCTGAATGGGTTGGTGAGACATCCCCTCAGCCAAAGAAAGTGAAATTCCTAAGGTTCCACATCAAGACCATGTTGATAATTTTTTTGACTCTCAAGGCATAGTGCACGAAGAATTCGTACCAGAGGGAAAAACAGTAAATACGGAATTTTATAGAGGAGTAATGGATTGCCTCCTGAAACACATTCAGCGGGTTCGTCCAGCTGCGTTCTGCTCTCGAGATTTTTTCTTGTTGCATGATAATGCGCCCACCCACAAAGCTGCAAGTGTTTCCAAATTTTGACCAAAAACAATTTTTAGAACCCTTTATCACCCCCATATTCTCCAGATTTATCTCCACCAGACTATTTTCTGTTCCCCTAATTGAAAATGAAGTTAAAAGGACTCCACTTTGCGGATGTTGCTGAGATCCAAGAAGCCGTAACTGATTAATTAAAGAAGGTCCAAAAAGAGGAGTTTTCGGTAGCTTTTCAGAAACTGTACCACCACGCAAAAGCCTACATACGTATATGCCAGTGGAGCTTATTTTGAATTACATGGTTACACTCAGGGGATGCTTTGCTGGACGTTTACCTTGTCTGGCCCCAAAGTGTGTTCACCTCTTGCAGTAATGTTCAGGGGATCAGTGATCATTGCTGGGTACTATTGGAAGTAGAATGGAGAGAAAATTGTCATAAGCATTGAGTGGAAAGATTAGTTCCTGTGTACCGTAAAACATATGTCCCAGAGCTACAAAGTTTCCTCAGGGGTAAATTTGCATCATGGGCAAGAAATGGTAGTTGCATGGAGGAAATTTGGGAAAGTTTTAAGGAATAGTCTTCG
>JGI20169J29049_11448952_pt1 | contig 10026 bp, 7 predicted proteins | sample TergutNc150P1_FD_29049 | JGI IMG/M metagenome (IMG submission 29049) | reverse complement strand
GTGTGTGTGGGGGGGGGGAAGCGAATAAGAAAAGAATAAAAAAATAAAGGCATGGGACAGAATACCAATCAATAAATTCAAAGAATTATTTTCCAGTCACTGGCCTCCAGTTTCATAAGTATGTGAATAGGTTTGATTTATCACACTCCCTCACCTTTCAGTCAAACAGTACAACCAACAAGGTACACTTTTACACATACCAAAATTATTTATTCAAACACTCCAATATACTTCAGCCTACCGACCATCTTACATTAAAAATTATGATTTTGTTATCTGTACAAAGTGCACCTTGTTGGTTGTACTGTTTCATTACACTGGAGAACACGGTAATAATGTATTATAAAATACCTACCCTTGTTCTGTATGGTGATCTGGGGCTGTATATCGAATGTAATTCATCTCATCTACCATCATTCTTCTCTTTTTCTCTTTTACTACAGTCTCAGAATCATGTTTACGTTTGTTAGGTGCAATAATACTGTGAAATGTGTCTGTGATATCACCATCACTACTTGCTTTCAGTGACGTCCTCTCAGCACTCTTGCTGACTAGAAACAAAAAGCAGAAAATTTACAGAACTGATTTAAACACACAATACATACTTACTTGCTCCATGAAGCAAAGTCCTTGAGAAGCTAACCGGTTCTGAGCTAGTCAAGCAAATCCCCACATTTTATGGAAACTTAAGGTTCATTACCACTTCTACAAGATCCCACCACCTGTCCCTATCCTGTGCCAGATCAATCTAGTCCATGCCCCCACACCCCACTTCCAGAAGATCCATTTTACTATTATCCTCCCATCTATGCTGGGGTATTCCAAGTGGTCTCTTTCCCTCAGGTTTCCCCATCAAAACCCTGCATGCACCTCTCCCCTACCCCACCCATGCTACATGCCTTGCACATCTGATTCTCCTTGATTTGATCATCAGAACAAAATTTGGTGAGGAATACATATCAGTAAGCTCCTCATTATGTAGTTTTATCTACCCCTCTGTTATCTCATCCCTCTTAGGTCCAAATATACTCCTCAGCATCCTAGTCTCAAACACCCTCAGCCTACATTCATCCCCCAGTATAAGCAACCAAGTTTCACACCCATACAAAACAACAGGCAAAATTATAGTACTGTATATCTTAATCTTTATACTTTTGCAAAGCAAACTGGAAGACAAAAGATTCTGCACCGAATGATAGCAAGTCCTTACTTCAATCTGCTCTTAATTTCTTCCTGAATAGAATTTTGATTTGTTAGTGTTGTTCCCAAATAACTGAACTGTTCCACCCTTACAAAGGAACTATTATCAATCTTCTTATTCTGCTTCGTCCTTCATTGTGATCTCGAGACATGACCGTGTAATTAGTGTTATTGGCACTTCCTTCTAGTCCCATCTCCTTACTAGCAACTACTAAAGCTTCTGTTTTTTTTTTTATAGTATGTACTCTTCTCCCCAATATATTAACATCATCAGCAGAAACCAGAAGCTGATGTGCACCATTTAATTTCAAGCCATCCAGGCTTACCTTAACCCCCCTAATGGCATACTCTAAAGCAAAGTTGAAAACCAATGGCGATAAAGCACCTCCTTGTTTCATACCATTCTTAACAGGAAACATGACAGGCAAAAAACATGTAATACATACTGAAACTAAGCACCAAAAATAAATAAATTAATTAATAAAAAAGGGCTGCAAGTACACAGATGAGCCAGTGAAAGGGCAAACTAGGAAAAAGTCCATGTGACACTGCGTGATTTCAGGTTCCTGCTGTGATTTAAATGATATCTGTGCTCTTCTGCAATTCTGCACTGTGTAACATTCCAAGAGGGCACAGATTTCAGATTCTATGTACACTGCTTATTGCCAGTGACTTTTCTCCACATTCCTGCTACTACCTGCATTGATACTGGGTTTTAATCAACTGTGTACACATACTTAAGTTGTCTTTCTCCTTATCTTCCATTTTCCGTTTATGGTTCTCTATTAAACTTTGGTGTTTAATTCGAGTTGATTTCATCACAGTATATGAACGTGACCTTGAAGATTGGCCAATTTCAAACACAGTCTGAAAAAGAAATCAAATTAAAATCATTGTTATGTACTGCAATTGCTTTTTACCACTAAAATACAATCCAATTCTTACAACTGACACAAACTCTACATTCATAACTCAAGAAAATTTAGTAATCATAAAAACAGTCACATCAAAGTCAGAAATTCACAGATCTTGTCTACTTTGTTAAAATAATAATAAGTATATTTTAGGGTGAAAAAGATTTGTCAGACATATATCTTTATTTTCAACTCCACTGTTTACACTTTGTGCAGCAAGAGCTAGCCTGTACCAAAACCTGTGCATGTCACAATCGTGAACATTAAGAAAGCAGTATCAATGGATGTAATGCCATGTAGTCTGGTAGAATGTTACAAAGTTTCTGAGGAATCCACTGTATCTATATCACCAGACATTTCTTAGATAAATCCACTGCTACAAAATAAATGTCAATATTTCTCAACATTTATTCAGTCTTACCCCATTAGGTCTATAGTTCTTCATTTTTTCCAGTATATCTGAAGCAGTAGGCTGAATGGCGTCTTGCGCTGGAAACACGGGATGTACAGCAAAGCTGGTAAGATTGATGTCTTTGACACGCTTTATGCTTTCCACAGCAGCTCCAGGTCGTGAACGGATGTACTGTCTATAGGCATTACTGCACACCTTTGTCATGTTTTTCTAAACATTACAGGAAATAAAGTAAGAAGATACAAGACCTGCATAAAGAGTTCATTTCATGTTAAGTGTAAAATGATATGGGAAAGTTGTGAATGGTGTAAATATGGCCTTATCGTTTCGGCTTGCTGGCATGACTGCAATTATAAAACCACTGGATTAACAATTAAACTGAGTTAACCTTAAAATAATCTGCATTCACATATGCAAACGCAAACACACATAAAAAAACACCCCATAGAAATTAATTTTACATATTTAGGCAAGAAGAAAATTTATGGCATATTACGACATGCTGCATATTTCTGTTTTATTTTCCACAAAATGCTGTTTTATTTGTTTCTGTTCAAATAATATGCTTCTCATAAACCATACAATTAAATTTAGATTCCAACACAACTGTTAATAGGTTAACCAAAGACACTCAGCATGAACTGCCAGTCAGGCACAATGTTCAGATTATCTGGCCACATGGAAGTGGAGGGAGGGAGGGCAGGAGGGAGGGAGGAAGTAAAAATGGGTGGTGTGTTGAATGTAAACAAAGCTGTATTATTCACTACATGTAGGTACATTTATAAATTTTTAAATATCATCTAGTAAAGAAATGGAAGACAAAATCATAAGCCAAAGAAGGTATGAAGCAAAACTCAGTATCAGATTGTAGGTTCTCACAGTGGTGAACATTAAGGCTATTGTCTTAATGAGTCTGCTTATCCAGATAATTGGTTAAGAAAATCAGAATGAACTATTACCACTTTCTGTACGCTGCCCTAAGTTGGGGGAGGGAGAAGAAACCACCATGGCAGATAAAATGCGCAATTTTTTCAAAATTGTATCCAAGCCAAGACATTCTAACTGTTATGTACATTCACAACAAAACCTTTAACAAATCTCTCCATGTACCAGCACTAAAGAAAGACACTTATTATGACCTTTATGAAAGAATTCTTACATGACTACACAAAAGGCTGGCTTAACTTAATTTGGTATGCATAAGCCTGACAGTTTATTTATAACATTACATTCTTAATGACACTTTTAATTTATAAAATAATCATAGATATAACAAAGAAATTAAATTATTTCTAGGAAGTGAAGGGTTAATTTTTATGCTTACATCATGCTGAAGTTAACAAAACCTTTTAGCATCAATATAAAACTTATTACAAAGGTTCAGCAGAGCCACACAGGTGGTACAAACACTTGATTGGAAAAGTTCAGCAGAGCCACACAGGTGGTATAAACACTTGATTGGAAAAGTTACTTCTGAAGACCAATGTAGCCTTGACAATTAGGCAAACAGGTTGTAATATATGACGTGGAAACTGCTGGTTCAACAAATGGGGTCAATGGAGAGCCCCGTAGTGACAGTTATGAATTTTACAGATTTGTTACAACAATAGGTTTCATGAACAGAAAAAAAGAAAGAAAAGAAAAGGAAAGAAAGAAAGAAAATAAAGAAACAAGGAAAGAAAAAAACTGACTGCTGATAAAGGAACCTGGAAGTTATTCTATGCATTTCACATTGTGGTCTTCTACACTACAAGATCACATAGTCAGCTATGGGAGGCCACTGTTCCTAAGAAACATGCCATTCCATCAATGGAGGCAGGATGATCATCCAAAACATTGGTACCCACATACAATATTGGACAGTGTCCTAATCCAAAGGCCACAATATAATCTTTGTAAAAACATAAAACCTCATATTCTATGCAACATCATGTGTGTAACTGATGTCAATAGTTTTCAATAACAATGTCCACAGAACTAAGATGGCACACACAGGTTTTAGAAATTAATAAATATGGAAAACTTTCAGAAGGTTTTAAACTCGACACTAAATCAAAACACCTACGAGGAAGCTTGTGATCAAAATGGGAACAGCACAATAGCAAATGCATCACTCAGAAGGGAGGAAGATCATGGGAAGAAACTGAGTATCAGCAGTGGAACAAATGAGACAGACGGACAGGCTTGGTTGACATATAATCCACATAAAAATGAAGAAATATGATGTCCTGTGCAGCTGCTTGCAAACTAGATTTGAGCATGCATTTCCTTCCACTAACCAGATCATTCATAGTTTCGTGCCAAACTTTCAGCTCACTGTGTTCTTCATCCAGTAGTACTTCAGGTACACGTCCTATGAAACCGTCTGGGAAGTCATCATCCTGACAAGACGCCTCAGATGGTGACACATTAAATGGACGACCCAAAAACAAATGTATATCAAGCAGATACGCTAACTCATCATTTGCCACCAGTGAATATGCTACCCCACTTCTGCCTGCACGTGCACACCGACCTACAAATCAATCACACTGTTATGAATAAGCAAGTATGCATATATTTCGCTTGGCACAACTTTGGCTGACATAAAAGTGCTTCTTCATTGCAGTCACTTAATTAACAAGATCACACGAGTCATGAAATTCATGATGATAAATAAACAATTACTTTAACCGTACATATACAGCAACAAATGCATACAATTTACATAAAATCACAAACCATCAATGCGCATGAACTCTCCTACACGTTTTGGCAGTAAACTACTACCCTCGGAGAGACAAAATACAAATGATGGTGATTTATTGCCGAAGCATGTAGGACAGTTTATGTGTATGGATGATAAAGGATTTTATGTAAATTGTGTGCATTTGTTGATGTATATAGCTGATTATAGTCATAATGCACAAAACAAATAATATCAAGAATTATGTTTCTGAACATTAATGTTTAAACACCATATGTTTGCATATGGAAACACATGTAAAAAAAAACACACCTAGAATTTATTTATATATTTAGGCAACACAAAAATTTACTACATATTTAAGACATGCTGCATAATTTCTATTTTATTTTCTACAAAATGCCATTTGTTTCATAATTTTGTCTTTCTCTCTTCAAATACTACATTTTTCAACAACAATGCGCTACAATTTAAATACCAACTCAAACTTTTAAAGGTTAAACATTAAAGCAAATTAATGTGATGAATTATCATGACAATACTTAGATGGACACCGTCTGTTGTACATTTGATATACACACTGTTTCAAGAACTGGTTCTGTTCTAGCCTTCAGATAACCAGTTTATATTATATTGATGGATTTAATGTATTAATTAGCAGTAATAGTTGCAATCAAAGCTGGAACCTTCTGAATTTTAGACAAATATGTTAACAATAAGCTGCTGTGTGGTCTAAGAAGTGCTGCTGCTGAAGACTCAAGTCTGCTGGGAAGTTATGCCATGTCAATGGGCACGTCATTCGTAACATTGTGAAGGACAGTAGTACCTTCAACTGCAGATCTGAATCTTCAGCCACATTACTGTGTGAACCTGTAATCTTGCAACGGTTGTTGTTGTTTCCGTCGTCATCGTCGTCGTCGTTGTTGTTGTTGTTGTCAATGTCCTTGTCCTCAACAGCAGCATCACCACCACTGTCATTGTCATTACCCTACTTACCTATATGTCACTCAGGTTAGTTACTTCCTACCTTGTAGTAGAAGGACAAATAAGATACCTAAGATTCACACTGTTCTGTACAATACAAGACAAAAAAAATGCATCAGCAAAACACTGGAAAGCAGAGTTACAGAAACTATCATTTATGAGAGATCTCACTAGGTTTAGCGACTATGTGTTAGCCTGGTATTCAGAAGGTCCTGAGTCTGATTTCACCTGTTACTTCCCATCAATATAATAACTGGAGTTAGGAATAAAGTGGACTCCTAAACCAATTTGATAACAAAGATACTAATTAAATAATTAAAGAAGAATACCTGATGTCCAATCTGTAGCATGTCACTTAACTCACTTCACAAAATATTTAAAGTTACTGCTATACTAAATAAGCTGGGAAATTCATCTACCATTTACACACATCAGCGTTTCAAAAGCAATGTCCAATGTTTGGCACTGAACTGTCCATACATAAGATAATAATTTGAAGTACAACACAAAAAGTAACAAACCACTTTGGTTCCAGTACATGAAAAGCTCAGGTTAGGTGCACAGTTTAAGCAAAATGTAAGCAGCTCTGTTTATACTTTACTAGAAGTTACACATAAACGTGAATTGCTTTGACAGATTTAGTAGTAATAATTAATTAAAATACATGTACAATTAACGAGCCATAGTACAGGAACCATCTCCAAAAAAAAGTTTAAAAAGTGGGTTCAATGATATCCTGGAAAACCACGGCATTCACCATACAATTTCAGAAAAGGACTCAGAAACAATTATGGACATTAAAACGTTTTGAAGCGCTTCAGTAGGTGGGCAAGTTGGTATCAACACTAAAATTTCTATCATCTTTGAGCTAAGTTTAACCAGCTAGAGAAAGAATACGTAAGAATCGAAAAATATGATTATCCATAACAAGGAAGTGTAATAACCAAAACTGCGATATGGAGAGTAAGTGGATTAGTAAAAAGGGTATATTACAAATACCACACCATAATGGAATGAACTTTAAAATTAAGAAGAAAAAACAAAAAGAACCAATACTTCACCAACTCTGTGCACGAACAGCTTTGGTTTAGGAGGGAAGTGATAATTTATAACACTGTCCAGTTGAGGAATATCGATCCCTCTTGCAGCTATGTCTGTTACGAGCAGAACTGAAACTTTGCCTGTCTGAAACTTGGCTGCATTGATCTTCCGAGCAGAAGGATGCAGATCAGAATATATAAAGGTGTTTGTGATGCCAACCTTGTCTAGTAGCTGAAATGTAAAAATCATAATGTGTCATAAATCTATATACAATTCATGTTATTAGTTACAATTTTAAATGTATTGCAGAAAATATCAATTTTACAATAGTTACATTCTCTTAGTAAGATTTTTGCCATTTAATATGAAGCAAATATTTTCCACAATTGTACTACAGTCAGACATTTTGAATGGTAACCATAAACTCCAGAAAATGAATGGAAAGAAAATCTTGGATAGTCAGAACAAATAAAAAAAAATCAAGAGATACAATATAAAGATGGGTACCACAGAAGATGACTAAATATACAAAAAATAAACGCAGCATGGACACTTTTAAGAAGGCAGGTAGAATTCCAAAGGACACAAAACTACAAGGAAACATCACATAGCATGCCTGGAATAAGGATGGGAAGAGGTTAAGAAAGATGTCACATGTCACACCATATGAAAGAACACTGGAAAAAATTGAGGAGGCGCTTTGGAAAGACAAAAACCAATGAAGAGGATTCATTGTTACAAAATCTACATGAAAATGAAAATGTCAAAGAAAATATTATAAATGCACATGCCAGTGTAAGAAGTTGAATATTTCCACAGCTAAAAACTGCTCCTATTCACAACCTGATACACATGTTCCATCTTGGGTTAAAATCTTGGAGTCTCATTTACAGGATTCTGAGTGTCAGCCACAGTCACATTTATGTATGGACCTTTCTGTTCAGAGATTCAAACCTTAATTTCTACAGAGACAGAGCTTTCAGACTGTAAATAATATCAGCTCCACCAGTGGCTCACAGTCCACAGCTGTAGGTCACCTCTGAAAACCACTAATGATCACAATATGGGTGTGGAAACAGATCTGCCTTATGGCTGTTTTCACCTCAAAAATGCATTCTACACTTTTGTCTAGAGGGGCAGAGGCCAAGAAGGTTAGCAATGACCATATATGGAGCCATTAGTATTAAAAAAAAAAAAATATATTTAAACAGTGCAAAAGGATCCAAATTTCATGTCAGGTCACAGTGTAACACCCTAAATATACTGCAATACATACACTTAGAAAATTTTAACCTACTGAATGGAACAGCTTGCTTTCCTTCACGAAACACAATGTAGTGTTATATCTTACCATGTGCAAATACTCCACATGATGCTTGGTGGCTGCAAACACAACTGTCATAGATTCTGGTTTTATAACATGTTTCAAAAGGCATAACAAAGCGGCAGACTTATCCTCTGAGCGACAACATATAAATGCAAGCTTCAACTGTTCTGGAAGCTTTGATTCGACATCCAATCTGAAACAACAACAAACACCATTATCAAACCCATCTCACTTAATACTTTTACAAACACAGTCCATACGTATATTCAAACAGTTTTCTCACCAAATTAAAGAAAAAAAGTCTATGTCTAGATGAGCTCTGGCCAAAAGTGTATACCCAGACTAAACTAACATCTTTGTTAAATCACACTACACAGGGGTATGGCTGCAATGCATGGGTTGTAATACCGAAACCCTGATGATGGAGATGGAATGCATCTCTGAAACGCTGGTGTATTGGAACCATCTGATGTGGCTGTCAGCCAAAAAAGATTTTATGAATTTTGTCACTATGACATCTTCAAGACATGTACTAATCCAATGAGTTTGTGCCTCCAGCACATTACCATTACTGTCTAATTACAAATTTACAGTTGTCTCCAATTACACAATATTCAAACAAATTTCAGTCAAATCAGTCCTACAGTTTTGTAGTTAAAATTGATAAGACAGACAGACACAATCATCCCTCTATAATTTCTTGTTATGTACACTGCAAAGACAGCAGAGACCACCTAAGAGTTTACTTACCTTATCAATAAAGGATCATTGAGACCAGCTTTTGCAAACTCAACCAGCACTTTTGGCAATGTTGCTGAAAACAGGAGTGTCTGCCTTCTCTCTGGAAGTCTGCTCACAATACCATGCAGCTGTTCACCAAAGCCCATCTCAAACAACCTGCAGCAAATACAAGTTATGTTATGAGGAAATATGATATGTAATTGCTGTAGTGATAAAGTAAAAAATCATCTTGAGTTATTGTTCTTTCAGTTATGCATGTTCATGTACTTCTGCTCCAAACTACAAGCAGTTCAGGTCAGACAAAAATAAAGTCCTCATCACAATGCCTGAATTTTACTCTTCCATTCACAGCTGCTCACAAAAAATGTAACAAAGGAGAGCACACAATTCACAACATCAAGTAACTCACACTGCCTCATTCTCCTCATTAAGGGGAAAAATAAATTCCTATGTATTTCACACATATGTGCGGTAAAAGAAAACGCAGAAGCTTTAGTAGTAGTTGCTAAGGAAGTTGGACTAGAAGTAAATGCTGATAAAAAAAAGTACATGGTTATGTCTCGAGATCAGAATGCAGGGTGGACTCACAGCATGCAGACTGATAATACCTCCTTCGAAAGGGTGGATGAGTTTAAATATTTGGGAACAACTTTAACAAATCAAAATTTGATTCAGGAAGAAATTAAGAGCAGATTGAAGTCAGGGAATGCTTGCTATCATT
>JGI20169J29049_11448955_pt1 | contig 10040 bp, 9 predicted proteins | sample TergutNc150P1_FD_29049 | JGI IMG/M metagenome (IMG submission 29049) | reverse complement strand
CCCACTCATTGGCCAACTGGATAGTCGGTCAGTCCGTCAATGCCCTGTAAACTGTCAAACGGTCAGCCCATTCATCTGGCCTTCAGTCCGCCTCCATCAACAAACCGATCAGACTATCTGTGTCCCTGAGTCTTTCGTCCATCAGTCAACCATCAGTTCATCCATCTGTCTGTAAATCCTCCGTCTATCGGTCAATGGACCAGCTGATCCTGCCGTCAAGCCCAAGGCTTTCAATCGATCCCACTTGTACACATTCCATCGGTCCATGTGTAACACAAGCAACGGTAAAGTCAAAACCCAACAATAACCTAAACCTCGTAGAAAAAATGTACTTAATACAAAGCATTATTGTTTTTGTACTCAGCGTTTTAATTATAAGGGGTTTTTTGTTATGATTTGTATGCACTCTGGAGCTCAGAAATGCATTACTTTAAAAGTTTCTATATAGGAACTGATATTTCTTCTGAAAAAAATATTACTTTCCTCTTCTTGAAGTAAAAACTATAAAACATTTTATCAGAATTTGATAGGTATATTTTTAGGCGTTTCCTTCTCAACTACACTGTACGTACTGTATATTGTTTTCCATTTTCTGAAGCACAATAAACACAATCATTCGCCCATCAGTATCTAAACTGCAATTACATTGCTACTAATTTCTTTCTCTTCGAAGTTATCGTTTGACATTTCTTGGAAGCTTGGAGCGAAATTTATGCCTTGTCCTCGCGAGGTCACATCAGAAACCCAACAGTTTCAAAGTCGATTAGAGAGTACCCTGCCCATGGCAAAAAGTATTTCGGGCTTTCTAGAAAGAGAAAAAAAATACACTTACGACGTCACATTCTAAACCCGGAATTGTTTGCTTAAATTCTGAGAACAGCTTCTTAGTTCCGTCTATCTACACGTATGATTTATACTAAACCGATTTCGTTTTAAATTAGTGTAACAGACATAATATTAATTGTCTTCAGCCTGTCTTATTTTAATCGAATCTTAATGGATCCTAAATATATAGTATATTGCAGTGAGCTTGGTTACTATTTTGAAAATACCCTAACCTCTTTGATTTCTTTACCACAACATTCACAACGTCTCCAAAAAGGAATGCGTTTAATTTTTCAGATGGAAAGTGGGATGACGGGAGTAAGAATCCTCTTCCGGTAGGTCCCTTCGAAAAAGCTACTGCCTATTCAGTTTCTTATGAAGTTTGAGTGTATGGAAAATAGAGCAGCTAAGAAAGCAGGCTTTCGACAAGTTTTGCGCCGAAACTTTCATCTGGAGCTGGAAAACAGTACAAAAACCTTCGCTCCCTGATAGCTAGAACAGCAGAGTGGTCATATATTTCAACGTGTTTGAGGAAAATATGTAATTCCAAGAAGCCGAACAGTTGGCAACACTTGTGATTTCGGTTGTGTATCACATGACCTAGCCGGAAATTGGTAGACAAGCAGTCACATATGGCATATCACACTCCCCACACGGTCGCAGTTACTCTTATTAATTTTCATCCAAGCTTTAGAAGGAAAGAAACTGTTTATACACCTATCAAACTATCACTAACATCATCCAATGACAGAGAATAGCACTTTCAAAAGGACTAACCCTAAGAATCCTTCTTTGCTTTTTTCCGCCTAAAAACACAAGCAGAAATCTTTTTCGAATAGTTGTGTATAAAGAAGACCTAAGACGAAGAATAATGACCAAAATATTAGTCACTCTTATACCCATCATTTTACTTTACCTTAATTCCTTTTAACGTATAAAATAATTTTTCCTAAATTATTTGCTAAAATTTAGGAAAATGTTGGAATTTTGAAAGGAAAAAAACTGTTTTAATCACAGACTATTTCTCGCTTACCAACAAGAGTAACTTATTTGTTAAAGGGAATGAAACCTAAGGTCCTCTGTTATATTGTTTACACACATCGTGTATCACAAAGTTTCAAAGTGTCAATGTTTTGTTCACGATCGTAGAAAATTCCATAATTTTAGCTCCAGTCCTTATTTTACAGGTCCCGGAATACATCTTAGCTTGTTCGTGCCAGGCATTAATTCATACGACAAAGAAATTACAAGGTTCAAAATCAATTTTATTGAGGCGTCGGAATGTGACCAATTCAGTACCCAGGTAAGGAAGACAAACGTTCCAACCATAAATGAATGGACACTATTATTGTTTGGGTGACTGTTGCTTTGTCCGGTTGGTAGGTGACATGGAAGAAAACATGCACTCAGTTAAGATAAACTAAAGTACAATATTTAATCTAACTGCACAGTAATTATAGCACACACACAAACATACACACACATACACACACACACGTAATAACTCAATTTATTCAAGATGTCTTCTTTTCTCGCAATCACAGGACCTGTGTTTCTGGAGATCCGTAAGATATCAGGTGTACGAGAACCAACCCGCCACTGTGCTGGGTCGTCTGGGACCTGTGTTCATGCCTAAGATGTGCCCAAACTACTCTCTCTCCTACAACCTTACTAACGGTAAGTATAATTCACCCTGTAATACACTGTCTAAATGACGCCACAGAGCAAATTAATTACTGACAATATAACAGATACGCAGCTTCAAGTACATGACTGTATTTAAAAAGCCCATCACTTAGTTAAGGTAAATGGTCAGCTTCACGATCGGTCGCATCATCCTTCACTGAAGAGTCCTTGCAACACATTAGATAGGAAGTAGGTAACTCTGTAGCCTGTTCGGTAGAGGTTGTGGAAAAAAATCCCCATCCTTACCGGGAATTGAAATCCTGTCGTTCAGGTCATGTAAACAAGCGGCCCTTGCTCCGACAGTACAGCACAATATTCAACTTGGATACGAGTAAACAACCCTTGGTTGTGATACTGTTTCCCTCTCACAGCTTATAAACCGTCAGTAGGAAGACAAAGGCTTAGCGGTTTCACCTTAACTTAATGCTGTCTGAATATTCAATGAGTCCACATTCAATTTTACGTACAGACTCCGTCATAACTTGTCTCTGAGTTTATGCTATTTTAAATTACACTCCTATGACGCATGTTATACGAGTACTTCACTTCAAACAATAAATTTGTCTCAGATACAGAATATTATTGTATCTTCATGTTGTATCATTGAATGACGTTGTCAATTTCACATATTTTTTAGTTTATTTATGACTTGTCCTACCCCAGCATTATTTGTCTTTACTTAGAAACGTATAACGTTGAATGACAGGAATACTTACTTATTCCATGGAGCAGAAACCTTCTTCAGAACCTAAACGTTTCTGAGCCAGTCAAGAAATTCCCCGCATTTTATTAAACCCGAAGGTTCATTACCGCATTTACAAGTGCCCGCCACCTGTCCCTATCCTGAGCCAGCTCCATCCAGTCCAAACCCTCACATTCCACTTCCTAAAGATCTTAATATTATCCCCCATCTACGCCTGGGTCTCACAAGTGGTCTCTTTCCCTCAGGTTTTCCCACCAAAACACTGTATACGCCTTTCCTCACCCCCATACGCTCTACATGCTCCGCCCATCTCATTCTTCTCTATTTTATCACTCGAACAATATTGGGTGAAGAGTAGAGATCATTAAACTCATTATGTAGTTTCCTCCAGTTCCCTGTTACCTCGTCCCTCCTAGGCCAGTAGATAGGCAGCCACTTTATGACCCGGAAGTGACGTCACACTTAAACAAATATGGCGGCGGGGTCAATGACCTCGTCCCATTCCCTAATTAATGTCCAAATTGTTCGAATTAATACGCAGATTGTTTTGATATGTAAATTGGTTGCGGCCAGACAGCATGGCGTCTTTTGCGCCAGACTGCGTGGCGCCTCTTTTAATAACCCCGCCATTTTACAATATGGCGGACACGCACTATTTTTAAAATTTTACCTTATGGCGACCAGCGCGCAGTTGTTAAATTGTTGCTAACCTAAAGTAAAGTTTGCTATTTGAAATTAAACCGCCATTTTTAAATTAATGCTAACCTAACGTAAACATTTGCTATTTTAAATTATGTCGCTAACTTAACTAAACACTGCGATATTATAATATGGCTACTAGCGCTAATTTTTTAAACTTTTGCATGTTTAATACTGTATTAATGTATATTTGTGAGGCGTAAAAGGGGTGGCTGAACGACAAGATTTTAGGCTCATAATTGAAAGATTGTAGGTTCGAATCCTGTCACTTTAGCCATCTCTTTTTTAAGGTAATAGAAGGTATTGTAATTAGGATAATAAATACAGATATATACGTTATATTATTGAAAATACAGCTTGTTTATTTTACTTACATTTACATATTTATTAAGTAGCAAGTGTGGTTTGCCAGCAAGTATGTATTTGCGCATAAAGATTATTAAAATACGCGACGATATTTAAATAAAAAGAAGCAATTCTAAACAGACGATAAACTAATTTTAACACTGCGATATGTATAAATACACATAGCAGGCTTAGTTTAGCACTTAAAGAAATATAAAGCCGCGGAAATATGCGTGTAAGAATACGCGATTAAAAACAGACAATAAACGATGTTTAAATGTTGTACGGCTTGAAAGAAAATACTACGTGATATGCATTTGTATACAAAAAACATTGAAACGAATAGTTTGTGTTTACAAGCGTAAGACGAAAAGACAAAAATTGGCGAGTTAAACCCTGTAGGGGCGAAAGGGAGAGTTAAACAGGTCGGCGGTAGCTACCCGGTGCCACATTGCCAGGTAGCAGAGGGTGACTGTGTGCGCGCTCAGCGGAAACCCCGCCCCAAGCAACCTGCCCGATCTTCAGACACAGCTTTGCAGATACTGTTTTCATGTATTAAAAGCAACTTACTTTTGACATGTATATGTCTAATGGCTGGGGTACCCACTGCAATCACGTGACCTGGTAAGTTAAGACGCGTGACGTCACACCGTATCCGGTACTGATATGTGTATCGTATATCACGTGACATGGTAGAAAGCTTCTGGAAACGTTAACCTTGGCACGCGGTACGCATACACTTGTGTGGGCGCGGAATGCGGAAGGGGCAAGACAGAACAAAAAATATATATACATGGAAACGACGTAATTCCTTTAAGGGAAGTATGATACATGATTTTTTGTTAGACTTTTAAAAACCTTAGCGCGTAGAAAACGAAAAGACGAAAATGTGCAGATGGGGACGTTATGTAAACACTGCGTGCCGAAACACATGTAAGAATTTGCAGACAACCTTTCGATTAGAAGCTACCGGACATTTTTACAGACTACACTTGAGATTTTAACGTTGTTTAAAAGGAAGATGTACGTATTGGAGACACGTTACCCAGACTATGTGGCACCACTTGGCCAGAGACCGACAGTTTACCTTGCTTTACAGTTAGCACAGTTTAAAAACCACTTAAAATGCACTCAGCACATTCTACACTCCCTGTAAACACTTAAAATGTTTGAGTAGGTTTCAGAGCTTCAGCATTATCCAAAATGAATTGTAAACCTTTTATGTGGATTACGTAAATGCATACAGGTTTCCATCTTGCATGTTCTTTCCAGGGGGAGTCCGTTTCCTCTCAGCCTTTTAAGGTGACTCCACAGTAAAACACGTAGTGTAATCATGTTTACCTGTAACAAAACCATTGCGCATTAGACAGTTTTGCGGAAAATGTTTTTGTTTTTGTAATAAACAAATTATGCAGAACTTTGCCTGTATAGAAGAACCCAGAGTTGCTTAAATTTTCAGCTGTTTGTTGAAAATCGGTAGTCCAGGTAGCAAAAGACTACATTCGGGTGCCGTTTGTAGAAAAGTGCGGATACATAGGTCCATGCCATTGAGCAGTATTGTGCTGTTGCAATTCTTGTCCTGGCATTTTAAAACTTGTAGCTGTAAAAACACAATCGAAATTAATTTACCGCTATAAATCACATGCACATAAAAGAAGAAATATAATTAATTGTACTTACAGCGTTCAGGGCAAGAATTTGGCATAAACTGCATGACAGAAGCACATTTGAGACACGTGTTTGCGAGCACGCTGCCTACTGGTAAATTTTTAGCTGCTCGTGGGTTTATGTATACTAAAGGTTTCCCCTACCAAAGACGTGACGTGTTTGAAGTTGCTGGCGCTGGTTGTATGCGAAATAGATAACAATCAGAAAGCATGTCTGAAAAATCCATTAAGGGGATGCATCGAGCTAACAATCGTGTGGCATGTCAGAAAAAATCCATTAAGGAGATGCATCAAGATAACAATCAGGTAACATGTTTCAAAATCCATTAAGAAGACAGAAAGTACATTGAAAAAGACGCGACACGTCTGGAGGTAGTACTATAAATTGGGGGATTTTAACTGTACTGGGTTATTCTACATCGTACATTTGTTACGTTTAGAGCTTTTTTAATTTTACCTGCCAGCGCTACGCAAGTATAGACTTGTACCAGCAGAAACTGCACCAGCATTATTTACAACTGTCGCAACCTGCACCCTGCAAACAATTGCAACGCCTTTCCAAGTAAGTGGTCCTGTGACAGTCAAAACATAAAATGACGAAGAAGGTGTTTCTGATTAGGGAGAGGGTTATTCCTACCAGTGTAAACAGAGAGCAGGCAGAGACGGAGATGTCAACTTTTTCCTCTATTAGAAACAGTATGGTGTCGGGGACAGCAGAACAGCTACCCTTTTTTTATTTTGGACGAGACTTCTAAACCTTTTCCAAAATTTAACGCGACTGGGCGTGGTGTGCTTATTAACTTTAAATCTCCTGTTGAAGAGCAAGAGCCTACGGCATATCTTAAAGAATGCATTACAGCACTAACAAATTACCTAGTTGACGAAGTGCCTGGTAGAGATTTGGTAGGACTGAGAATACTCAACACTGAGAATGTGCAGGATAAAGTGGTTGACATTAGTTTGCGACGCCGTTACCAGTTTAAACGTGATATGGTTTGGGATGTTTTGGGGGTGGTGATTCATAGCAACGCTTGTTTGGTCTGACTGACCGTCTCGAAGTTCATTTGAACCATGTTAGGATGCCAGCTGGTAACGGCCGAGATAAGACAAAAGGGCGCTCTTTGGATGTAATGAGTTTAACTAAAAAGAGTATTGTTGTGAAAACCGCTTTCTTGTGTTTGGCTCGTGCGCTTATTATTGCTATGGCCCGAGTAAACGGTGACCCAAAGTACGCATTATACAGACATTACAAGGGTTTTAAAAAACGGTTGAGTATATTTAAATGCTTCCTGCGTGGATTTATCCAATGGTGAGGGTATTAAGAAACAGATTCAAGAATACCTTTTAGACTACAGAATTATTGTTTGTGGCGGACGGAGCCCTTATAGGCTTATTTTAGTGGAAATTCACTTTCGGCCAACAAATTGTACCTACTATACGATCAGGACACTGGACACTATAACGTAATCACAAACATCAAAGCGGCTATGGCCAAAAAGTATGTATGTGATACGTGTGACACGTTATACGACAATACATACAAGAGTGACAAAGCTTGCTCCCTCTGTATTGCTACACCTCCCTGTACCAAAGATCATACTACGTATTGTGGTACATGCAACGGGAAGTTTCTCAGGGAGAAATGTTTTCAGAACCATTTAACCCTGAAAGTGAGAGAAAGCAGGTGGAGGCAAGTATGCCGAAACTGTAGTTTTACAGTAACTTCAGAATCAAAACATGAATGTTTTAAAAAATTTTGTAATTATTGGAATAAAAAGCAACCATCAGGCCATTTTTGCTGCCTGGCTCCACTGAAACCTAGCAAGCTCACAGACAAGTTTATGTACGTTTTCTTTGAAGCGGAGTGGACACAAGATCTTGAAAAGTGTGATCGTTCTTTTGAGCACGTACCAAACCTCATGCGTTCAGCAAATGTATCCAAAGTGTGAAGCTGTGGATAATTTGAGTGTTGATTGTGAACAGTGAGGTAAGCGTACCCACATGTTCTGGGAGGATCCCATAGGCTGTCCAGACCATTCGTGGGTAAGATATATGTTATTTCTCATACCTCTCGAGGAGACGACGCACAGTTTCTACTTCGAATGTTTCTGGAACTGAGACGGGTGACGCAATTGATAATGGATGGTACCAAAATTCTTAGCATATGTGTTGAAAATTTGCACTTTTTGGATTCACTCACTTACCAATGAGTCTAAAGAGCATGCACAAATCATTTGATCTCACATGCAAGAAGGGGTATTACCCCCACCTTTTTAACACGGCAGACAATTTGGAATATGTAGGCCCTTATCCCGAACCCAAGTACTATGGTGCAGACTTTATGTCAGGTGATGAGCGAGCCCAATTTCTGGAATGGTACCAGGAGCAAAAAGACAAAACTTTCCGCAATAAGGAAGAGCTTTAGGCCTACTGCATGGATGATGTTAATGTACTGAGGCAGGCATTCTGCGCTTTTCGACATTTGTTTATAAAATTGGTCAAGATAGACCCTTTCGGCAGGCCATTACTATATCATCCATTTGAAATAAGGTTTTCCGGACAAAGATTTTGAAACCCGATACTGTAAGTATTATCCCGCGAGGGGGTTACCGTACGGGAGACCGCCAGCTGTTGAGGCTCTTCAATGGCTGGCGTACATTGGTCAGACGAGGAACAATGTTACTCATGCCGGTAATGGAAATAAATATTAAAAATAAATTATTAGCCCCATTACATTCAAGAGTTGCGAGAAATTGTTCCTCCACCTAGCCACAATACTGAAGGAGTCTGCAACTAAATCACCCTTCTCATTCTTTGCTACACAATTTCCAGGCGGGTAACCTTCTTAAAATCATTGATACCCCTGTACAAGTGCCTAATATTTTTATCTTAGAGTTTGTTTTAATTTCCTCAGATTTTGCTTTCAGACATTGCTTTCTTTTGTTCCTGAAATGTCTGCTAGCTTCACGTCTTACACTGTTCAGATTATCAACAATTGCTTTGATTTGGATCCTGTACCCACTGCATTTTAGCCTGCTTTCTTTGATCTAAAAACCTTAACGTTCTTCATCAAAGAAAGTTTGTTTATTTAATTCGTGCAAGCCTAAGCTCTTTTAGCTGATGTTATTATATTTTCTTTGATGTTTTCCCAAGCCATATTTATGTCGTCGTTGTCATCACTTAAGGTCCCCAAAGCTGAAAACTTGTTCGTAATCTCAATCTGATAAAATTTCCCAACTTCCAGCCCATTAACTTCTTGAGATTAAAACTTTTCCCATCAAATTTTTGTGTTGCTTGTTTATTTTTTCCAATCCTTCCCTAACTTTTACAACCACCAGACAGTTATCGGTGTCACAGTCAGAACTCCGGAAACTTCTTAAATCTAGTATATTTGAATATTATCTCCTCTCTATTAATATGCGATCAATATGGTTGTGCGTCTTCCCATCACGAGAATTCCAGGTGTACTCATGAATGTTTCGGTGTGGGAATATAGTGCTCTAAACTACTAGACATATTGATGTGGCAAATTTAACTATTCTAAATCCATTATCATTACTATTCTGAGGTAGACTCTCATTTCCAATTGTCGGTTTGAAAATATTCTCTGTCCCAACTTTTGCATTAAAATCTCCTAATATAATTTTCATATGGTATTTAGGAAAATCATCAAAAACCTGTTCTAAATCCTAATACGTAAAACCAGTCTTTTGAATAATCACTTTTCTCCTCATTTGGTGCATGCACATTCAGAACAATAATATCACACAAGCGATCTCTCAGAACTATATATGATACCCTATCGCTTTAAAAAAACTCTACTCTCTTAAGTGCTTATATTAATTTGTAGTGTACAAAAAATCCTGTTCTCAATTGATGGTTTTCGTTTCCTCTTCCATAAACAAATTATAATCCCCTGCCCTTACCGTGCCCCCTTGACCCACCTAACCTCCTGCATACCCACTAAATCTAATTTATATCTTCCTAATTCTCTGGCTGCAGCTGTAAGGTAACCTGCACTATAAAGGCCCCTAAAATTCCAAGAACCAAATCTCATGTCCCTTTTCCGTTTCTTATGTCGTACCGGAGTATCAGTCCAGGTCCGGGGCTTTTTT
>JGI20169J29049_11448956_pt1 | contig 10042 bp, 10 predicted proteins | sample TergutNc150P1_FD_29049 | JGI IMG/M metagenome (IMG submission 29049) | reverse complement strand
CAGAGACATCACTCAAGGCATGTTGCATGGGAAATTAAGGCATCAAAACACAGCATAATTATCACACAACTCATAAGAAATCACTTAAGACAACGGCATTCCACATAATGGAAGTATGTGGACCCACGAAGATAATGACACTAATACATGGGTTGTATTAAGTAGCACGTGGCCACATTTATAAATTATGTATATACTACAAAAATTATGCAATAATTTAAGCTATAATGTATACCATTACTGTGATTCTTCCACTTGTGGGCTGTGAGCCAGTCCACAATAAAGGTTGTAGCCATTTGCCTTGAAAAATTTGCACACCCATATACTAATACATGAGGTTCCATGCACTACAAGGCTCTAGAATTACTGTATGGTGTGGTGTGAACACAGATTGAATAACTACACTGATTTTCTTCAATACCACAACTAATTCTCTAAGATGTATGGAGCAGATCCTCCATAAATGTCCCACATAACCAGCAGATTAAGAACAACAGCATGCATTCCTCCAACATGACACACCTACAGCTCATTCATCAAAACATCTGTGGACACACTGTGGGAGGTGTTCCAGGACAGAACTGTCAGTAATGGTTTGTAGTCAGCACACTCCCTAAACTTAAACACATGTGACTCTCATAAATCAAGAAGTCTGCATATCAAAACCCTGCACTACTGATGAACTGAAGGACAATATCTGAAAGGAAATGTACTGTTTCCCATTAAGTGCAAAAATTAACACTTGTTACAGAGGTGCCATATCAACTGAAGAACATGAAGAAGTAGCAACTGCTACAATCTGGTGTCAAATTTCACTTTATGGGAGGAGTGTCTAACTGGAGAAAGAAAAGAATTCCCATTGCACATCACTAGTTCAAGTTCATTTACTCTTTACTCTTAAATGCAACACTTCAGGTGCATGGAAAAAAATTGTGTGTGCAAAGTATGGAGTAATTTACCACAGGAACAAGGACAGTGTAGTTGGTAGAGAAATTAGGCCATGGGCCAAAGAAACCAAGGAATCATGGTCAATTATTGACAAGCGCAAGGTACTTTCCTCTTCTCCAAAATATGCAGTGTGGCTAAGAAGCCCACACAACCTCTTATTGAAAGGATACAGGAGGGTCTCTCTTGTGGCATTCAGAAGCATGGCCAGGGTATGAAGGTGAGAACTGATGTCCAGTTTGTGCCAAAGTTAAAAATGGGTGGAGCTATACCCCAATCCCTTCATATGTCTTCGTGGCATGTAAAGGGAAGACTTTATTTATCTTTTATCTTAACAGTTTCATTATATAGCAGTGCACACTGTGTATCATAAACAGAACAGTTGTACACAGTGTTCAGCAGCTTGAAGCCAGTGAATAGACTGGGGTAGGTTACATTTACTATAACAGAAAACAGTTACTAACTCATATAATTTAATTTTACATGTCAAAATGTTGTATTCAAATATGTGGTAATGAAATATTGTACAGATATCTAAACTCTGACAATAAGGTTAAATAGAGTATGTTGGTTTGGGCATGTACAGAGAATGGAAGAAAACAGAATTCCCAAAAGGGTATTATATATGAATTTGGGAACAACAAGAATGAGAGGTAGGCCAAGAAATAGATGGCAAGATAAGGTGAAAGAGGATGGAAGAATAGTTGGTGGAGAAGGGTGGCAGGAAAAAGTACATAACAGAGAGGAATGGAAGACGCTCCTGAGAATGGCAAGGAATCATTGCATTCTGCACATGCCAGTGGAATGAATGAATATCTAAACTCTCACATTACAGTGATTATTGTCTAATGCACAGCACACTGACATGCATTCATTAACAACTAAAGTGTTGGATGTTGTGAGTGGGGAGGGATAACACCAACCAAATATCAAAACTTTCATATTAACATTATGAAGCAGAAGAAATGTGGACTAGATCTAACACAAGGCATTGCAGCTAGCCAGATCAAGTGTTTGTTTTTCATATATCATGTCACTCAATCCTGAAAAACAAAGCTTTAGAAACATAAAGAACACAAGGCTCCTAATACAGTCTACAATCCACCCTAAGAAGGAAGTCCCTTCTCCAATCCACCACTCTCATTATCATAATACTGTGATTTTCACCAAAGGTGCCTCCACTTCTGCAACTGACTAATCTGCAGTAAAGTGAGGGGAGACCAGGAAAGTTACAATCAAAACTGTAGGCAACAGCCATGAAGACAGTATTTTTGTAGCTTATGTGAAGGATGGAGTGTGGGTGGTCATAAATATCACCACAGTAAAGGAACATTTTGGACCAAAACCAATTTTGCCCGAAATACTATAATGGCATCTTTTATGGACTGGCAGGTTACTGTCAACTGTCCACAAACTGATGCAAGCTTGTAAACTGTGTGCTGTGTGTTGAAATGAACTGTAATAAATCACTGCATAAATTCATACAGTAAAACTAAAACTGACCTCCTAAGGTAGAAACACAAGCATTAAAATTAGAAACAGTGGTCCATTCAATATGAAAACAAAATCTGACCAACTGGTATCAAAAACAAAGTGACAGCCTTCACAGTGACAAATAAAAATGTTAATTCAGTCTTCTGAGTTGGTAGGCAGTTATCAATGTATTAGAAGAACCTGTTGCCCCCATTTTGAGACTGAAAATGATAGCATCAAGCTCCTCTGAAACATGGGGCCACCAACCACCAGAAGTCACTTTCTGGAAGACTGCAGTTTTAATAACATTTGACTTATCCTTATTCTTATCATCATTATTATTCTTATTATCCAAATGTTCAGTGGTCTGTTTGTTCAGCCTCTCAGCACTATTGATATCCTTTACTTCTACTGTCAAGTTCCTTGTAACCTTGTTTTCCTACACTTTGTCTCTTGTAATGTTTGTTTACATTTTCTTCTTTAATTTTTAGTCTTTCTTTCTCCTTATAACTAGCTTTATTGCTGCCAGGAGGTACAGACATCAAAACAAATTAATATTATTCTCTAAATTTGCTTGTCCTTATTCTTCTATATTTTTCAACTCAAAATGTACCACATTCAGTGTGAGATTAAGCAATTAACTTGCTCAGACAAACAAATTACTAGTAAGGGCTGATGACAAATTCATTAAAAATGGTATGGTATACTGGTAAAAGAACAGAATGTGAAAATTTCAGACCATAAGGTAGGCATATGATGACAAAGGTTCACTGGGAAAACAAGATTAAAGTTCCAATATGACTTCAGGTTCAAATGTGTATGAAATGAAATGCACTTGTTGCAGTTATTTTTATTTTTGTATCACTGTAATAGGTCATTACAGGAAATGGTGTTGTAAGTGATATAGCATCATGTACCTTGGGCAAGTTCATGTTCCTCAATGTGCCCTGATCCATCTCTGTCATACGTTCTGAATGTAGCCAACCACTGGTTGATGTAGTTGTATAGCAACTGGAACTCACTCACGTCTATTGTGCCACTTCGATCTCTGTCAAACATACCTAAACATAACATACAATGCAACATAGTTATGAATCCTTGTGGAGTAAAGACAAAAGAAAGGAGAGAAAATTGAACATTTATAATGCACTGATTAAAAGCAGTTTATTGTATGGTTTCAAAATATGGAGACTCACAGAAAATAATAAGAGATGGGTCGAAGCTACAGAGATGGATGCCCTGAGGAGATTCCTCGAGAATATCAAGAAAAGAAAGAATTAAAAATGTAACTATAAGACAACAAACTGGACTAGAGAAAACAATTATAAAAGATATTGAACAGTACCAGCTTACATGGTATGGCTATGTTCAGAGAATGGCTGAAGGAAGATTACCCAAAACAGCAATGAAGTGGACGCCGAAACAAAAGAGAGCACGAGGAAGACCGAAGAAAAACCGGATGGAAGGTATAAGGAAGGCCATGAATGAAAGAAACCTAAATGAAGGCCAATGGGAAGATAGGAAGCAATGGAGTCTAGGTGTCAGACAACGTAGAAAAGCATTTTGAAACCTATATATATATATATAGTTGTGAATCCTAAACCACAATTTTAACTGCTTTTATATCTTATTTTTTCCTTCAAAATCTCCCCCTTCTTACTGTGTCACATCAGATTTTCCATAGGTAACAATTAATCTACCTGAAACATCATACAACATGCTCCTGCTACATGTTCTGAGTGTAGCAGCTTGAGTTAACATAATTTGAACTGTGTTCAGACAAAATAAACTACTTTCCACTTAAAAAAAAATTCTTAAAATTTAAAACTCAAAGCCGGCATGGCTGCATTATTTTGACTACCTAATTATCTGCAAAAGTCTCACTTCCCCCACACAAGGAAGATACTAACCAATCATAAGCTGGCAAGCTGTATCACTAAAATGCTTTCCTTGGCCACTTATAAGTGCACTCTTAAGTTCCAAGGCTGTAATACGTCCTGATCGATCTGCATCTACTGCATTAAACCACTGCTGCACTTCAGGACTGACACCTGGAGTAACAGCACCACCTGGATATCCTCCCATATGCTGATGCTGTCCTCCAGGGTATCCACCCATTTGCTGAGGTTGTGGTCCTGGATAACCGCCCATCTGCTGCTGCTGACCAGGATAACCTGATCCTGGTCGGCTTCCAGGATAGCCAGAACCTGGCTGTTGCGAACCTGGATATCCCGATCCTGGGTAACCACCTTGTTGAACTCCAGGGTAACCTCCAGTAGGTGGCTGAGCACCAGGATAACCACCCCCAGAATAACTGAGATTCTGCAATGAAAAATGCAGTTCTCCCAAGCAACTTACTTTTCTTGGACTACCACAAAGATGTAATTAGCAAGCTCCTCTGAAATTACCAATCAACACTACGTCAGCCCAAAAATTCTCATCAACAATTCTGTCACATAAGAATGCATTTTTACTCATTAAAATTTCAACACTGCGGACAATCATACGTGTTTTTGTTACGTGTTCCCTCACCACATCGCACGGAAATGTTACCAAAACCCTCTTCATGGAGTACATTAACCTATTAAGTAACCAAAGGGGAATCTTTCTCGTTTTTACCCGCAGGGTGAAACTGTGGTTCATCTCTAGCACACTTTGATATGCGACATCAGCCGTCAACGCAGTAAAGTAAATCTCAGTCTTACATTAGTATCAATGAAATGAAGTTGGAGTTGTAAGGTTAGAATGCTGCGTGCTCGGCAAAGTAACTATGATTAAAGCCAAATTCAGTGACATATCGGGGGTTTGGAATCGACAGTCCTGGTATGCGTTCTACAGAAAACAAGGAATTGGTGTCAGTACAATAATCTAAGGCTTATTAAAATAATGCACCCTGTTCTTCAGTTTAGCGATTGAGACGGTTTCTGTTTGGAACGTATTACAAAAACTACATACTGTAAATGATACGTTCAAATATAATGTGAACTTTATCCCAAGAAACATACCGAATACGACATTTTAATGAACACCTCAGTACAAATACTCAACACACTCTTGTTTACACAACAACACTTCCTACTACTTCACACACGCAATCATTCAGTTACACTCCTATTTCCTAACGTAATCATCACGGAATATTGCGCTAAGCGTATGTCGATGCCTGAAACATTATAAACATGGATGTCCCAGCTGGTAGAGTAAGTCGCGCTACGCGTCGAGGGTTAGGGTAATTCGGTGAACTACTATTGGCATGTTAAGTATGTTAAAGTTGGTAATACGAGGACGAAAATCGAGAGTCGTTTAAGGTAATGCAACGTTAGTAAACACTGAATGTGTGAAGTGCAGTATTGAGAAATAAACGTGTAAATTGCATTTCACGTTGTGAAAACTATGGCGGACGACTTACAAGGAAATCTTCAAAATTATAAGCTACAGTTGCAACAGGTAAATAAGACTCAAACTGTTTGGTTTCTATGGGCACTGTCAGTACTGACTGCTGCAGCTGCTACTTACAAAGTGTTGTATGTAGAATGTTGGCTTGGCATGCGGCCTTTTAAATACTCAAAACAAGTAGAGCTTCTTTATAAGTAATTGTAAAATGCGGGTTATAGGTCGAAGCAGCCCTTACTACGGATCCTACTAATGAAGAGCTTTTAAAATTGAAAGTTGATCTTGAAGAAGTTATAGAACTGACGCGTGATCTAATCAAGACGCAGCTTCTTGATTTAAAATCAGCAGAAGGTGGAGCTGGAAGTTCGAGTGTAGATGAAGACGTAACAGCCAAGCTTTTGGCTGCAGAACAGCCGAAACTAGAGGAGCTTTGTACTAAAAGAGACTGGAAAGTTGGGGATAAATGCCTTGCGATTTGGAGTGACGATGGACAGTAAGTTACTTGCAAATAATTTAAACTCTTGTGATGTTCAGTAATGTAAGAGATCATCCTGTCTTTACGATTACATCTTAAGGTTATGCTTAGAAATAATACTGTAAGACTCCTGACAAGTGTGAGTGTAACTGGTGTCCTCCAGTCTTAATCGGCTTTGCACCTGGCTGCCAGAAGATGTGTTAAATAATCCAGCAGTACTCATCTTCAGTTTCTATAAGTTCTTCACTCTCTGTCTCTTTCTGTGGTCACAACACAGTACTGCAAGTTTCCACCTAACATAAAATATTGCCTTACTGCTCTCCCCTTTATTCATTACTCTTAGATAAATTATTGTGAGTTCTGGTTCTTTTTCTGAACACTGAAACAGCAGTGCATACACACAGTGTCCTTACAGCCACAATTCCTCTTCCCCTAATCTCTTAAGTGAGGTCTTCACTTATTTGGTGGCTGATGTAACTGCACCTGCTGCCTTCTTGTGAAGCTGTCTGCACATGATGACAAAGAAACTGTAGTGAGAGGAACTCTTTTGAAGTCATTTGTGTGTGATGACATAGCAGATCAAACCAGTCCAAACTAAGCTGTGTTGCCAGACATGAAACTAAAGTGGACTGTCCAGACAAGTTTTTCTTGGTCTTCCTGTTTCCTCCCAAGCAAAATATGGTGCAGTAATTGACATTGACTTCACCCATCTTATACCCAATATTTACAATCCGTAGTCACCAAATGAAGTAATCTTGTCATATCATTTAATGCAAAGTGCTGCAGTTGATACATCCTTGTTAAATAATCTGCGACCCACTAGTTCAGTAAAGTTAAGTGACAATGTACATTACATGAAGTATAATATGAAGCTTATATTTATTGCCATGTAGGCATTAAGTCTTTTGAAGGAATAATAAATAAATTTTGTACCTGGTATAGAGTTCTTGCAACAGGGAATATTGAGATTGTGGTCATATGAGATGTGTCATTGTGTAGTCTGGTAGGTGTGTACCATTGTTTCAAGGGAACCTGCTACCACTGCCTTCAGGACAGAAGAGTCACTGTTTTAAGAAATTATACTCTTCTTCCATGGACACTGAGGCAAAAGTTCCCCTGCAATGTTGGTACCTACCTGTCAGATTACACATTATCATGTCCCAGGTGACCATAATCTGTTCAATGTGAGTTGCATAACTTTTGTAACTGTTTGTGCCCTTGATACAAATTATTTGAACTTTTCAGTAGGCTCTATATACAGCTTGGTCATGGAGCAATTTTACCGCTCGTTAAGGTTTAATTTTCTTTCAGATACTACGAGGCAACGATTGAGGACATAACTGAAGATGGTGAGGAAGTGTCTGTGGTGTTTGACAGCTACAAGAATTCAGATGTCACAACTCTGGCACTGCTGAGGGAACTTAAAGGTGGTGTGAAGAGGTCAGCAGAGGATGGTGCTGACAGTAAGTCCAAGTGAGTGCGAGTTCCAGTCTATTCAGGCATGACATAGACCTGTTCCTTGGTTTGACTGCACCTGATAAATGAATCTGTACTTCTAACTCTAGACTTGCTTGCCTAAGGAATGCTGGTACTTAACATGTTAGGTTGCATCCATAAGTACAACCTATTTCTTGGTGGAACTACAGTAAGGAAAGAATATGTGGTTCTAAAGTTCTTACTAAAACTTGCATGTTTTAAAAATAACTTTGTCCTTATCTACCTCCTCCTCATTCAATATTTCCTCTCTTATGAGGTATGTTTGTTGACCAGCAACCAAACCTCTCCAGAGGTTCTTCTTAATTTGTCCCATGGTCTTTCTTGTGTGTGACATATTCCCTAATGAGGACCAAGCTAGTCTCTGGCCTCTCACACACGATAAATACAATATATACACATAATGGGAACCCCATAAATATATATTAGCACATTCCTTATGGTGGACTGGTAAATATTTAAGGTTATTTTATTTCAATGGCATATACTCTTTCATGTAAGATGCCTTTAAATAAGAAACTGCAGAAAAAGAGTCAGTCTGGCACCAGCACCCATCCAACACAATGCCTTCATCTTCCTCTGTCCCACTTCTGATTACAGTTTAACACTATTAAATTCATATACTTTCTGAGCATTAGCGTGGAGTGTGGCACCACACTGGAGACAATACTGGACATCGTAATGGAATGAACAGAGATAAGTTCGACATCCCAACAGACACATTAGACGATACACACACACCGTTATGTTTCTTGTATTTAATATCTTAATTTTACTTAATTCTGGACATTTTAATATATATGTATTTTTAAAAGTTAAAGCAGTGGAATAAGTGACTTTGCATTCTCACCTGATGATTATATGGCCGTACCAGAATGCATGGCAGCCTGAGTATGTAAGGGTGCTGTTGTATTTGGCATATGTAGTGATGTACCTTAAATTACTGTGTAAATTATGCTACATTTGTTGTTGTGTGAATTTAAACTCAAATCTTAATTTTGTATGTCTTTCATTAATATTACAGAAAACAAGTAATATCAAAACAGCGTGAATACCAGAAGAAAAAGAAACAAAAGAAGCTTCAGAGGTACAAGCAAATGGAAGAAGAACGGGAAGGAGAGAAGAACAAATGGCTTGCATTTAATTCCAAGGTATGTATGTTATTTGGCACAGTAATTGTAACTAACTCTATTAGAGGAGAGTTCATTTTGAGAAGCTGGTAGTAACTCAACTAGTTGGGAAATTACCTGTCTCTCTCCATGCAATACGAGGGTGCTGTGAAAAGTTCTCGGCCTAACAATGAAAAAACCAATTTATAATTTCAAAATTATTTTTATTTTTGAACATAATCTCCCTTAAGACTAATACATTTATTCCAGTGATGCTCCAGAGCCATTATCCCGTCCCTGTAATGGTTCTTTGTAAGATCTGCAAAATACCCCTCTGCAGCTGCAATCGCCTCTTGATTTAAAAAAAAACTGCTGACCAGCGAGGAAGAGTTTGAGTTTTTGGAAGAGATAGAAGTCAGAGGGAGCCAAATCTGGGGAATAGGGTGGATGTTCCAACAATTCATGATGCAAATCCCTTAATTTTCCCATTGCCAAAACACTTTTCTTTTGCAAACGGGGTCTTTCCTCACAAATTTTTTTGTCTAGTCTGGTTAAAAGATTTGAATAATATTCCCCAGTTATTGTTTTACCCTTTACAAGATAATCAATAAACAAAATGCCTTCAGCATCCCAAAACACCGATGCCATGACCTTTCCTGCTGATGGAACCGACCTTGTCGTCTTTGGCGCTGAACAACTGGCTTCTGTCCACTGTTTTGACTGCTGTTTGGGTTCTGGTGTGTAATGGTGAATCCAAGTATCATCCATAGTAATAAATCAATGCACAAAATCAGTTTTATTTTTGTTAAAATGCTCCAAGCACTGTTCAGAGATTTTCATGCAAGTGCATTTTTGATCAGCTGTGAGCAAGCACGGCACCCATCTTGCACAAAGCTTTTTCCTATCCAATTCTTCATGCAAAATGTATCCTACACATTCTTTTGAAACGCCTATAGTCTCAGGAATTTCACGCACTTTCATCCGCCAGTCATCCAATACCATATCGTGCACTTGTTCAATGATTTCTGGTGTTGTTGCACTTTTTGGACGTCCTTTACGTGGATAATCTTCAAGGCTGGTATGACCACGTTTAAACTTGGCAGCCCACTTCTTAATTGTTGAAAACGAAGGAGAAGAGTCCCCATAAACTTTT
>JGI20169J29049_11448960_pt1 | contig 10049 bp, 5 predicted proteins | sample TergutNc150P1_FD_29049 | JGI IMG/M metagenome (IMG submission 29049) | reverse complement strand
AAGCAAACACTTAGTTCCTCATCTATCTCCAAGGTTCGTTCTGATATTATTCTCAGCATCCCAATCGCATCCCTAGTTCCTTTTCCTCTTCTAAATCAAACTGATCTTCTCCGAGTACATCCTCAATTTTCTTTTCAATCCTTCTTCTAAGTATTTTTGCTACTATCTTTGTGGTATGTGCGATAAGGCTGATTGTGCCATGGTCACTGCATTTTGTAGCTTGTGGCTTCTTCTTTAAGGTAATCATTGTAACTTCCATGAAATCCTTGGGCCACTCTCCAGTTTCATAAATGGTGTTGATCAATTTCGTCATTATTTTCAAACCACCTTCTCCCATTAATTTTAACACAAAGCCAGGTACATCATCATCTCCTGTAGCCTTCTCATTCCTCATTTCTTTGATGGCTTTTTCCACTTCACTTTGCAAAATATATGGGCCCTTCTCGTCTGCATCTACTTCCTCTTCAGGTTCGATTTCTAGGGTTTCCTGTCACTGTGTGTGTGAAAAATGTACTTTGTTCAGCTGTTCATCTGCAGTACTTCAGCAAGATGGCACAGTTTATATTAAATGGGAATGCAAACATCCAGAATAAGACACATGTGTTCCAAAAGCCCCCCTCTGCTTCAAGAATCTCCCTCAAATGACCTTGAAGTTAAGAATCTGGTATGCGGTGGGTTCATGAAATATCACACAGGGCCCATACTCTTCAAAGAAACAACAAATTCCACCACTATGATGAGTTAATTCTGACATCACTTTTCACAAAGTTGATATAAAAAGGAAAAATGTATGGTCACTTCATGGCGGACAATGCCACAGCTCAGACAGCAGCCTTCTCAGTGTCTATTCTAGATAAAGTATCCACCTAACAGCTGACAACTCACAGACTGTAGGCACCTAGAGCTCCTGATTTACATCTGTACAATTATTATTTGTGGGGGACACTGGGAGATAAAACTTACATGAACAATCCACATTCCTTGCTAGAAACAAGGCAATATTTAAAGCAAAACTGGTTAACATTTGCAACACTACGGGTCCAGAAATATTGTCAGAAAGTGCAATGCCTGCTTCCAGCAAAGCAGGTTGGCACTTCAACATTCTTCTATCAAAAAAGTTAAGTTGAAATTCACTGGAAAAACAGACTCTAAATCCCTTGCAGATGCAGGCTTCCTAGCACAAAGCTCCTATGACAGCTGTCATGCTCAGTGGTACAGCACATATACTTACATCAATGATACTTTCATCTCCCAATGCCCACCGCTGCTGCTGCTTGTTGAATGGTGGTGGAATTGGAAAATCTGGGTCAGACTGAGGACGCTGGAAAACGTAACCCACCATGGCATCATCTTGTGAACGAGCCAGCTGAGGTCGACTGGGGTCCGGTATCTAATCAAAGATATACAGTAAAAACAACCCTTAGGTAATATATGACATACTGCAACCAAGAAAAACCCATTTCTGAACCCTCATGAGAAATAAAAGAGATTTCTCATAGTTTTTCACAGTCCTTCCTAAAAAGCCCTGGGACACCACTTTAAAACAGGCATAAAGGTTTCCTTCCACACTTTCCCTATTTATTAGTCTTACATTCTATTACTGCATGCTGCTCTACCTACAGCAGTGGTCACATAATTTGTATAACATAATGAAAATTTACAAAATATGCTGCTTATAGCATAATAATTGTTGCTTTTCCTTCCAGATGCCATTATCTGCACAACTGGAGATTAAAAATGTTACTCTTAGCATAGTAATAATATATGCTATGATTACACATACACTCATCCCTCATTAAACACGCACTTTACTCACAATCATTCACTAAAACAAGCGATTCATACACATGCCTCTTTTTATCAGAGAAGCAAATTCCCCTCACTGATATGAGCTCCAAATAAGTCACGTATCTGCAAGCATGCAAGCAAATTTCCCTCATAACACCTCACTGCAACATAATTGTCAGTGCCTTAATGTGAGTCATGTATTCATAGTTTCTGTAACTGCTCCATACTGATGCATTCTGCATTTATTCATCAATATTTTGTGAAACACTGGGCAAAAACACACTGTGATTCAAACAGTGATAAAGCTGACAAAGTGAGAGGGTAAGTTTATCTCAGACACATCAGGAACGTAACAGGGAGATGTGTATAGCACTGAATTTATCTTCATCCATTCTTTCTCAAAAAAGAGAAAGTACTGGGAGTTACTAAAAGTTCTGTTGGTGGTACCACAAGTTTTCAAAAACAAAACCTCCAATCTTATAATACCACTTGAGAAGCACGAACACTTAGAGACAAATTACAGCTAACTCTTGCTGCAATTTCATGTCCTGACAGGCCTTCCTCATCTAGAAAAAAAAATTACTCTTTGATTTCAAGGTGTTAACAGCACTTGCAATGCCACAGTTCCATATCCCACAAACGCAGTACACTAACTGCTTCTACTACTTGTAAATAAAAATGCTGCAGGCACAGTGCTGTGCAATATGACATAACAAGATTACAAGTGCACAACACTAAACAATTTGTAGGCTTGATATTAATTAAGTACTATATTATAACAGGCTTCCAAGCTGTTACAAATGAAATGTAATGAATTTCAAGGATTACATAATTTATGTGGCCACTACTGCATGTAGTTGGAAACAGCCATTAAATATACAACAAACTGTCAATCACAACTAGTTGGCATATTGCAGAGCTGTGACTTTAATTAACCTATCCCTGACAATGGTATCATATTGTATTAGGTTTCATAAAATGAAATAAATTACAGCCTTTGTGCTTTTCACTGTCATTCATCAGGGGTTGTTCTATAGTTTTTTGTAATATGATACTAGATAAACCCAGTATAAGCACTTAACCTGCTTGCCTTTACCATCATGTTCCTCATGCCATAACTTGAAAACCCCACAGCAGCCTCCATTACTGCAAGATATCATGACATTATAAACCTTACTACCATTTACTAAAATACTGCAAGTCAATACATGAATGGGTTTTATTTTAACACCAGTTCCACCTGTGCAATTACTTCTAATTTGCTATTGAGCTATCAGAAACAAATATGACAAACTTCTCTAAAATGGCCCATATCATGTCCACACCCATTCAGTAAGCTAATTAAACGTATAAAATATATGTTACGTGAAACTCGTACTTCGCAAAAAAAATAGTACAGTCTTGATGTGCGTTGCCAGTACTACCGAGCAAACAAACAATGGTACTGATGGACGGTGATGTGAGGTTATGATCAAACTGTCACAATTTAACTAAAGCTAAATGTTCGCTATCATGATGTTTCCTGACATAATTACGGTAACAGCACGACTGTGTGACTTCATTAAAACAGTTCCATATGCGCTTAATGTACACTAATTGTGTGCAGGATACTAACCTGTTGTCGTATTATCTGTGGGGATGACACATGCCCATTTGTGTGGCTCAACATTCCGTTCGGCTCACCTCCCGGCCACTTCATTTATTTTCGCTCTGAAAAAGTTACTGTCTTAGCTGAGCATTCAATAAATCATTACGCTTTAAGTATTATTTGTTCACTAAATAATTATGTGCAAAACACCAGCATGACAGTTCAAATTAACACAATGGGCACAATGGTGGCACGTTCTTGTCAGAAGCATTCAAAATAATGTTTTCCACTCCTACAGTTCTATATCAACATTAGTGTATAAAAGTGTACCTTTCCTTGCTTTTCGTGTCCAAATATCATCAATCACAATTCCTTTTACAGGTTAATATCTACGGCACTGCGATGCCAGAAAAATAATAACAAACGAATCACTCGCAGTTATTTCTTTTCCGGTATACTGTGACGTCAATGGTACAACGATAATGCTGTAACCACACTAATAACGTTCAAAAATGCAATATAATACCGATATCACGAAACATTGTACGATTAGTCACACGATGACTTCGATAATGCCTTCCTTCTTTTCAAGCTTGAACATGCGACATATTACATTCACAGTGCATGATGGGACGGTTTTAAAGAATAAGTGGGAACTTTAAAAAAATTTACACCTCGATGAATCATGAATTCCTTCGTTAATTCAAATTATTCACTGGTGTTACATACATTTACAACACTGCGATAAAAAAGACAACCCATCAGAGATATCAAAGTTTTTTATTTACCAACCAATGCACAAGTGATTGTCTTAAAAAATATTAATCACACACCGACGTACATAATTGACTATTTTAACTAGCGTAACTTTAGCAAGCACGAATAATGCGTTCCCTGAAGATGATGTGACGGCACCGAAACATGTCGGAGCTATTTAATGTAAATTTTAATATTGTTTTTTAAGACAATCACTTGTGCATTCATTGATGAATAAAAAACTTTGATAATATAAAGATGCACGGAACGATTGTGAAAAAAAAACCAAGAGATAATTTTACCTAGATGCACTATTTAGGATCAGAGTATTGAAAATGTGTATTTAAATTTTCAAAAAGTGCAATTAATAAAAAGACATAATTTGCTTGAATTCTGCTTCCCCCATTGTTTCTCCACCAAAAACAATTATAAATGTAGTTGGGAGTTTCATTATAATACTTGGACAGTGTGCATTGCATTCATTTACATCTGCACACTTTATGCCATACAAAATGAAGACATGTGGATGAATATTTGAAAATGAAGAAAAAATGTTGGCTTGTTGAAACCAATTCAAATAAACCAGAGTCTTAGTCTTCCATGTGGAAAAATTAAAACATACACAAAATTTATTAAAGACCAACAAATGCACTTCAGTTTTATCATGTCATTTTATTATATAACTTTATAATAAAATTACATCATAGAACAAAATATATAATTCATATAACAAAATTACATCATGAAGCCAAAGTACATTTGTTGGTCTTTAATAAATTTTATATATCTAATTAATGCACAGAGTATGGGACATTTCAAACTGATCAAAACATATATATAACACGCCAACAGAAAACAAATGAATAGCTATGACCTGAATCATAAAGTGGAGCAATAAAGAATACTCTAAGCATATTCATCTCATTTTTCATCATGCATTAAACAAGACCCACTAAGTCTCCTTTCCGATGGGTTGCATTGTACTTGAAAGAACTGTTTGTGTATTATACATAAAACTAGGAACTCTTCAAGTACACGAGTCCTCTAAAATAGTGCAATCTGAATTACAGTTTGAAGGGGGTTGGAAATACCTAGAAGGTGGAAGGTGAGAAGTACAGAGTGGTCAAGAAAATTATACCGTTTTTTTTCTCTGTAGGATAGGCAAGTAAGCTATGAAGCATAAACATGTATTGAAACACTGTCCCTGGACAACCTTTTGAACTGTATATAAAGTAGCAATTCTGATGACACAGCTTGCTGAAAATTCTTTAATTTAAAGGATTGGGCTTTACAAAATTTACTGCTTGAATTAAAAGGAAATGCAACACATTTCCAATTTAATGATAAGGTAGTCACAGCAAACACTTCCTGATGGACCTTGAAATGTGTACCGTACACATAAAATAACAGGGAATAAAGCTTTGAGATTATATCTAACAAATTCAATACATGATCTGTACACAAACAGTAAGTTTTTCACAATAATAATTGTACTGAGTCCATATGATGTGATACCCATGTAACAGCATAGCAAGCTTAAAAGTCCACCACAGAATTCATTTCGTTATGAACTGCTGGACACAGGGTCCAATAATGATTATCAGTTGTTACATGGAAGAGCACAGGATGCAGTCATGGTCCAGTTTAAAATACCATCCTAGCACATTATCCATATTTACTTACTTACTCCATGGAACAGAGTTCTCTCTGAGAAGCTAACCAGTTCTCAGCTGGTCAAGAAATTCCCTGTATTTTATGGAACCCAAAGGTTCATTACCACATTTACAAGTGCCCACCACCTGTCCCTATCCTGAGCAGTACATTACCCATACAGACAAAATGGGATGGATACCTTTGGAATGTCAAGAGGTAACACAGCAGCATTTCATAGCAGTCAGGAAGTGAACCTCAACAGCGCCTGCAGATGAAGTACAAAGAGCAGATATCTTTGTTATGCAAAGCACTGGAAAGTTATAATCAGATTAATAGATTTACTGAAATCAGTATAGCATGACTGGGGTTCATGCAAATAATAAAAGTAATAAAGACTCAGAGGGGCTGTCCCACATTTTTTAACATAACAGTAATATTATCTACATTATGAGTTGGTTTCAACCAAAAACGTAATGTGATACACAAGCGATGACACCAGAATCATTATCCATCAAATTAAACTCTACATTAAACAACAAATGCATGGATATAGAACACATAATGCTGTATTGCTTCTATTGATGTGAATGTATTTTGATTTGAAACATAAAACAAAATTGTGTACATTTGGTCTCTTTATTCTTTCTTCATATTTTCCTAACAGTGTATGTGAAATACAGTTCAAGAGTTCCCATTGTTGCACGAAAAAATATTAATGTGCAAAAATTAATACATTATTTAGAGAAATCAGTTCAGCATCCACCAATACAAATTTTGTGCAAACATGGATATCTATCAGTGTAAAATGTACACAACTAATTGCACTTACACATGTTTTACACCTGTGTTTGTTAAACACCTATAAAACCGTCATTTTCTTATTTCTGGCTACATAATCCAGCACTTGCACAGAGTGCTAGTCACATTGGAGCATCCATTGCATTTCTATTATGCTTGGGTAACACAAAAATCGACAGCTCCGATGAGCAGAACTTGTATCAGTAATATGCTGGCATCAAAAAATAAAAATAACTATGCTTTTTATCCAGTCCACCAGCTAAACTTCACTTACTAAAATAATTTCATACAATATATTATAAATTAACTACATTAAGGTGGCACATAATGCATTGATGCACATTCTACCAGGCAGTACTTTACTCTCAATCTTATAAACCCTATGTGAGACATAACTGTTACAAATACTGGCCCTTCTAGTCTGAGTATTACTGGTATGTACCAAAAGATATAAGTACAGCCTCAGTAAGGGACCTGTGCCTCTTTATAAGAGGCACAGTGTTACTGAATCTGTACTGATTGGAATATTTAGGGTTGCACAATAAGTCTAAGGCTGAGGTGCATCTGGGGCATAAGCTGATGGGCTCTAAAGAAGAAGAAGAAGATTACTGGTATGTATGTAAAAAATCAATCAAAGAAATTTCTTCTGTTACCTTTCAACATTTAGTTATTTAAAACCTCCAATCATAAAAATTATACAGTGCCAGAGTAATACACACGTACCCCACTCCCATGAGCACAAATATATGCACACACAAATAAAAATCCTGCACTAAAAATTAGGCAGCAACATTCTGTGGCACAAATTCCTGAAACGTGCTGGACTGAAATCTGTAATTTATACTATTAGAGAAAACAACTTCCAGCATGACAAATTATGATTTTTACATAGATAACAAATGCGAAATGTGGCAGGCAAAATGTAGCAGGGGACAAATTTGTCTAGTATTCTAATCTCAGTACATACAGCATTGTGCTGCATGAAAGTAACAACAAAATGTTCAATGAGTAACTGCTCCCCCAGTTATGAGGTCTCTAGTATACAAGTACTGTCTTTAAACCTAACATTTAAAAACACAGATATGGCTAGCATCTCTTTCAGGACAGTCATAGTTCATGTTGTAACACCAAGTATTATAAGCTCAGATAGGACTGAATTTTCCCATGCCAATGGATTTCCAATGTTCATAAAAACATCACTATCAGAATGAGGACTCCAAAGCCAGCCATATGGATAAAATGCATGGTGTCATCCACATAGAAATCTGCCCTTTACCCTCATACTTTTGCCATGTTTTCAAATAAACCACCCTACACATCAAAAGGGCAATCCTCAGCATTTCCAAAAACACAGTGATAAAAGCCCAAATTTTCATGATAAGAATGTTTGATCTTCTACTTTTAAATCCCATCTCTGGTAAGTGCCCTCATTTCTCACATTTCCATACAGTAATCTGATGCACTAAATTTATCTGTAATGTCAAAACATGAATAATAACACAATTACTGATAACAATGCTTCAAGAAATAGAATAAATGGCAACAGTCATACTCATCCATTTAACAGCAAAGCAACTAATTCTTTTAGTCTTCCTTACATACTTTCAAACACTAAAATTCCTGTACATTGTAGGCCATTTTAGAAATTGACACTAAAACTGCAGTACCATGCATTGTTTTGTTCAGTTTAGAGCAATACATGCACAATGGATACCAATATACATACTCTGTGTTTTAGTAGTCATTTGTTATACAGTGATTCTAAACTTTTTTTTAACAATGAACCCATTTTTGGTATGTGTTACAACCTACAACAGCAGCTAAAATTTTGATCTATTTAAACCTGGTTCCTGCATTTCAGATATTATTAAAATAGAATATGCATATATTTTTCAAGAATCACAAAAATAATGGAAACATCTAAAATAATTGCAGCTGTATTATGTTTGTTCACCACAGATAACTATCTGTAAGCCTTTTGTTCTTTGCTTTGTCATGCACGTTTTCTAAAATTCAAGAGTAATGCAGAAATCTGTATGCTCTTTATTAAACACCAAAAGAAACCCAGTGGGAACACTGCATTTGTTTGCTTTGTAAGTATGCAGTAAAGATGCATTCCATAAGCTGCATACTCAAAACTGAGTTACTGATATGCAGAGAAATATGATTGGATAAATCTGTTAGTTACCATTTCAATAAATTTGTCTTGTACAATTTCCAGCCAATTTTATACTTTAAATATAAAGAAGGCTTGGGGATCAGAAAATGCACCAAGACATCATCAAGAAAACTTTCTGATATCTCGTCCCCCAACTGAGCAAAGGATATTTTCTCAGAGAACCTTTAATTCAGTGTCAAGGAGTTAGTCTTTTCAATAGTCCATCAAGAATTCCATTTCACATGGGCTTTTTTTTTTTTAAATAAATAAATAACAGCTGAACTCATGACTGCACAGAAGCTACCAGTTCAATTTAACATCCCAAACATATTTGTAAATATGCCATGTGAACTAGCTTCTCATTCATGTTGCATAACACATCATTTTGAAAGAGAAAATGGCAAAGATAACAGTGGACTCAAAGGATATATTTTTAACAGTCTCACTAATATCAACACTTCAGTGCATGTATGAAAGAATGTATATATAGTACTTGAATTTGTCAGTACTTATTGACTCTATAAAACTGTGGCTGATTTCTTGTACATCATTTGGCAGCCACGCTGATAGAATAATTATACTGGATCAGTGACTGTGACAGATATCAACTTATTCTTACACACTTCATTAGTGCATCTGCTGACACAGACTGTAAAAGAAGTCTTAAACATTTCCACTTCATGTGGGTTCATTAGTATCCTAGCTCTGCCTTTCCAAAATTCATCTTCCACAATGATGTCCCATATTCTTCAATTATTATGTTTAGAAATGTCACATAGGTTGCTATTTATGAAATACAGTTACCTACTTTTACTTTAAATACTTTTTTACATATGTACAACTTTTCATATTTGGTACCAGAAAACTTATCATTTGGAGCAGACATGTGCCAAAGCTTCAGCAAGGACCAAAAAATAATAATGGCATTTAATGAAACATATAAGGCATAGGGTCCCCATCTTATCTGACAAATATCACTTGTCACTTCCTGTCAGCTCAGTTATATTACACACACATGGCCACTCACCAGCATATTGATGCACTGGCACACTTATCAAAGTGTGTACTAAGTCATTTGTTAGCCTCTACGGGCACTTCATATGAGACATTCGCTTCTATTTAGCAGTGAAACTCAATTTGAACTCAGTGGATATACAAATTCTTAGAATAACAGGTTTGGCATACAGATCTACAGAGTGCCACTATATGACATTAACCCTTTAAACCCCGAATTAAATCCCATCTGCTATTTGCTGGCATTATTAGAAGCTCACCATTTTCTCCACATTAGCAGGATAAGGGTTAAAT
>JGI20169J29049_11448964_pt1 | contig 10058 bp, 8 predicted proteins | sample TergutNc150P1_FD_29049 | JGI IMG/M metagenome (IMG submission 29049) | reverse complement strand
GGGTTATTGGCGGTGGGTTTTTAGGAGGGTGTCAAAGATTATATTGGGAAATATGGAGTGGTTGTCATTCAGGTGGTTGTTGGCTACATAATGGGCATGAATGTAAAATCTTTCCATTGTGTTTAAATGAGCTCCTTTCTTGTGATGGTGTAACACTTGCATGATGTTGTCAATGGGGCCAAAGGAATGTGCCTGTTCGTGAAGGTGCTGCGCAAAACTGGACGTGTGGGTAACGTACTGGAACGCCTTCTTGTGCTCGTTGTAACATATAGAAAAGCGTCTTCCAGTCTGTCTGACGTATGCTTTGTTGCAGTCTGGGCAGATTAACTTGTATACTCCCGATAGTGAGACCTCATCGGGGGTCAGGTTCTTATGGCTGAGCAGGTTCCCTGTGGTGTGGTTTGTCTGGAATGCTATCTTGAGGTCTATTCGCCTGAATATGTTTGTGATGTATGACATTTCCTTACCCACGTAGGTGAACGTGGCCCACTTGCACTTTGAAGTTTGTGTCATTTGTTGCTGTGTCTTAGTATGGGCAGTCTGTTTTTGAGGTTTCATGGGAAACGAGTTATTGTATAGGATATTATGGAAGACATTCAGCTCCCGTTGGTACTCTTTTTCTTGAAGGTCAAAGGAGTTTAGTCTATTAAAAAGATACTTAACTGCTGCGTATTTGTGCTGCGTGGGATGGCTGAACATGTAGGGGATGATGGAGTCCGTGAATGTAGGTTTTCTATGAATGGAAGTTTTCAAACTGTTAGGGGTTTTGTGAATGGAAATGTCCAGATAGTTTAAGGTATTGTCTCTTTCTACTTCCACCATAAACTGTAGATTTGGGTGTAAGGCGTTCAAATACTTTAGGATCGCCTGCACGTCAGTGCGGTTTGGGTTGAAGATCAGGAGAATGTCGTCCACATAGTGAAAGTAGTTTATAATGTGCTTGTGGGTCAGGTGTGCCATGTGTGCATATTTGGTGTGCTGTAGGAAAATCTCAGCAATAATGTTGGATGAAGGGGCGCCCATTGTGTATTGGATTATTATGTTCTGGTTGTTGTTAAGTTTTGTCTAGTGATGACATCATACCACTTTAAGAGTTCATGCTGTGTCTGGGAGTTTGTTAGGTTGTGTTTCAGTATGTTTACAAGGACTGTTCTGGTTTCTTTTACTGGAATGTTTGAGTACAGATTGGTAACGTCCAAGGATGCAAAGGTAAAATGCGGAGAGATTGGGGTGTCTTGTAAATTCTGGATCAGGTCCCTTGCGTTTTTTATGTTAAAGGCGTTTGGAAGTGGACCTATGATGTTAATTTTCTGTGTGAACAATTTGGACAGTTTGTAGGCTAGGGCACTAAGCCAATTCACGACGGGTCTAATACCCTGTTCCGGCTTGTGTAATTTTATTAGTCCTTTGATGGAGGGGTTCATGTTAATGTACCTCCACTTGCTGTCCCGTGGGATTAGTGTCTTACTTTCTTTTATTGTCTTCCTGATCTGGGCTTGGAATGTGTTAGTGGGGTCTGTGGGGGCAGTTTGGAAGCTGTTTTCACTTATAAAATTCTGTATTTTAGAGTCATACTGTTGTATGGGGAGTATGACTATGGAGTTACCTTTGTCAGCTCGTTATCATGGCCTTACTGTTGTGGGGTTTAGTTCTGATCGATTTTATCTGTTTGGTTTTAGGGTATGTTGAGCTTTTGTTCTGTTGTAATGTATTTATGCGATCAGCAACTATTTTCCAGTAAACCTCTCGTTCATTGGAGGGGAGTTGTGTGATTGCCGTTTCGGCTTCCAGGGCTAGGTCTTGTATCCAGTTTTTTTCTTGCTGTGTATGTCGTACCTAAGGCCTTTTTGCAGTAGGGCCATTTCATTGTGGGAAGAGGAGATGTCAGTATTGTTTACAACTCTGGGGTAAAATGTGTCTTTTTCTTGTGGTGTTTCTGTTTGAGTATTGGATAGATTTTTCAGTTTTTTGTCCAGGGTCTTATATGTATTTCGGGTTTCTCTCAGAAGCTTATCTCCGAGAGTGTTTTGGATGTATGTCCAGGTGTTGTCCCACGTGTTGGCTAAGTACAGGTGTAAGTGGTATATTTGTTGATTCAGTCGTCGTTTTTTGCTGTGTAGGTATTTGATCTCGTCTTTGATTCTTATGTTAGGTATCTTGTGCTGTGTATATTTGTGGGCTGGGGAGGTGTTAGGGGCTTTTATTCTGGGATAGGCTGGGATTAGTTGTCTCTTAAGGCACTGTCAGTTGAAAACTCCCTGATGACGACATGAAAGTGTCGAAACAAGTAGGAGTATAGAGTACGCAAAGAGACTGTGCATTTGTTAGTTATAATAAAGAGCCATTTCCAGATGTTTCCTTCTTACGGTGTGCAATTGATTTCTTAAATGGATTGTGCAAATTCTCATTTTTTCTAAGCTCTACTCTGAAAAATCCCAGAAAAAATCACTTCTAACAGGCAGGCTGGCAACAAAATGATCCTCCAGTCACACAATGGATCAACTTATATAAAAAGTACAAAAGAAACAAAACATTGTATGTATGCCACTTATACTGCAGCTATATTTAATTAACAAAAATTAAATATATTTTTAACTTGCATTTTAAGAATTTCAGCTTCTGTGATACACTAAAATTGAAGGACAAAATAATTAGAGTTAATGTCACTTGTATCACACCTCAAGAAGTGATGTGCATGACGGCTGTGAACGCCATGAGTTAAGACCATAAACCATCTCCTGAGAAACTGTAAATATTATAACAGAGGGCAACAGCGCATAGTAGAGTGGCCATCCGTGAAGCCTCTGATATCAAGGCTGCCGGTATGCCAGACACTTCCTGTATGAGAGGAAAAGATTCTAGAAATGCAATAAGCAGCATATAATGCCAGCGGATAGCAAGAGATGGAAGTCATGTCAAGGCGAGTCAGTGTGTGGCGTATAGCAGAGTGACTTGAGTGGACGAGGCAGTGAAGGGGATTTAGCTGAGGAACTGCATAGTGTGGAATGTGGGTGCAAGCAAATCTGTGACGTACTGTGTACGAGACCGGTGTCAGTGCTGTAAGCATCAGCAGACGACTGAACTAAGCACACTGTAGGCAGGGCTATGTGCCCAGAGTACTGAATGTACAAGTGCAGGGTAATCTCTTGCGAGTGATGCTTGAAATACGTGAGTGTTCTGTTTCAATTAGTGGCTGTTTTACTGGTTTGAACTGTCATGAAAAATGCTGTTATTTGTTAAACCCATGGGCCTACTGTTAACAATATTATACTGAGAAGAGCAACAACAAAATATCATCCAATGCAGAAAATCTTAATCTTATTATAATACACCATTACAGGAACAACCTTACAGGTAATTGTATACTGAGATATACAAACAGAACATTTCATCTTGCTCCATCTAACTATGTCAAGACACCATCTATCCATTACATAGATGCGTCATCAGGCGATTTCACTATTGTGCGAACGTGTACTTACACAAATCTAGACTGTATAGCCTACTACACACCTAGGCTATACGGTATAGCCTATTGCTCCTAGGCTACAAACGTGTACAGCATGTTACTGTACTGAATACTGTAGGCAATTGTAACAGAATGGTATTATATTAGGATATCATAACCTTAAGGGATCACTGTTGTATACGGGGTCTGTTGTTGATCGGATGTCGTTATGTGGAGCATACCTGTATGCTAATTGTAATTATTTCATCCTTCAATTTTAATGTATCACAGAAGCAACATGTATAAAAATAAAACATACACAATTGTAAAACCTGAAATCTCAGTTCAGCAGAGCAAGTGTATGAATTGTTAAGTATTTTATCAAGTTTTAGCCTTTTGATGACCCTGTAGGGTCAGAACATGCTGCTGCAAAATTACAACAAGTTGTGTTAACAGTTTGGACTTATTAATAAATTATATGAAAACATAACTGAATGTATAACTTTAAAATTTACTTCATTATCCACTGAATTACTTGTATGCACATTTCCTTAGATAAAATTACATATTATTATACAGACTAATAGTGCCAATTCTTCATACATTTACTCAGTCACTTTTATATGAATTGAATTATATACATTTATACATATTGTGTTGATGAACACTGTTTCCAAGATGTAGCTGGCCACTTGTTCCAAACAACCATACCATGTCTCTTGAGATGTTTCTGAGCTGGCACTCACTGCTGATACACTGTTACCATCAACACACAGCAGTCTTATGCTCGTTCTCTGTGGTCTTCTTTGACCATGTAATGAATTCTACTTTATACACCAAATAACTACAAATTAGGTAACACTGCAACAGCATGACTTGCTGCCATTTAAATGCGGCTGCAAGAACAGGCAGATGTAATGTAAAAAGTTTACAGGGCTTTAAATAGGTCACTAACCAAAAATTTAAACAATGCAAAGGCAGTCCACATGGCCTGAAATGAGGAAAATGGCACAAAAAAATCAAAGTAAAATAATTCCCAAACTTATAGACATAATGAGTTTCTGAAAGTTCATAACACAACACCTTTGCTGATATGTTCTCATATTTTTAAGAGTGCCAGAATGGAAAGTCCACTTGCCACTAATAGCAATGGTAAAATAAAACTTAAAAAAGAGTATATAAATTATGCAACAAATATGGTGACAATTTTAATGTGGACCACAGGGGCAATGTTAGAAGTGCAGCATGTCATTAATCACATACATGGCAAAGATGTATGTAACCTGTTCTTGTACCTCTGAAATGTGCACTTGTATACAAACATGTGGGCATGGACACAGCTCAAGGTCAAGCGGTGCGACCACCTCAGATGAAAGATTCCAAGTGGCAGCAAAGTGTGCAAAGAAATTAATACTATAAATGAAAAGATCCAATTTTTTGCATTCAAAAATAATCAAACTGTTGAGCCAAATAACAGGAAATTGAATAAATGTTATTTTTTTTTTAAAGTTTCATAACTTCTGTTGCTGGATGCCACTGCAATTACTGGCCCCAAGTACAAAAAACCTAGCTATGCCACTGCAGGAGAGTTATAGTGGCAATGCTTGTAACTCTGAGACATTTGCAAGAAATCATAGGATGTTATTCTACTCAAAGCAGTGTCATAAACCCTACTCCACTGTATTATTAATTTAGTACTACCTTCCTTCTCTGTTAATGTTCACTTATTCCAGGCTGCACTTTTTTTTGTCCACCCATACACTTTCTTATACTATATGTTTTTACAACATACCAGTAAATTGCATATTTAACTGCATATAACTGGTTCTCACTACAACTGTATAATGTACATTTACTGTGTCTGCAATTTTTCTATATATAGGCATCAAACAGCTACACTCCTGCTGACTATTATATTTTAGTTAAAAATATAAAATCAGAATCAGTTATGCAAGCAGTTTCAATGAAACATACTGCAATATCAAAACTCATTTTTACTCTTTGGCCAGAAGATGTTTCTCCACAATAAAATAACATAACCAGGTTCTCCACTGCAGCCACCTACTTCCTACTTCTCAGTTATTATTGCTGTTGTATTTGGTATTACTGTACCAGACATCCTGGCTTCCAATGGAAGAAAATATGGCACCTCTTACACAGATATTAAAATTACTGATAAACTACTGTAGCCTAACTCTCACAGTTGAATGCAGTAGCAATCAGGTGAATGTCCACATAATACAACATGTGCTACAAAATGGCCACAACACAAGTTTGGAGTTGGCACAAGTGATAATATTAAAAAATACAAGTTCTTCTTGCCTCTATTAGCAGCAGTAGGTTATATACTATGAAAATATGTGATGACACTGTTAGACATGTGCAATCACTACAGTGTTTACAAGCATATTTGTCACACATACCTAAGAGTACGTTAGCAAGTCCAGACATTCCTGAACATGGTTTTCCAGGAGAAGGAACAAGTAGAAACCGTTGCTGCACTTTTGGACAGTAGTACACATCCTCATGTTCATTCTGAAATAAGGAACATTAAAATAACTGTCTTTTTTGCTGCAGTCTAGAAACATGTTCTTCACTTATAGCATAAGCCAGAAATAGTTGAGCAGCAGCCAGGTTTGAGGTTCCCGTGGCTTCACTATGAACAGCAGCACCTTCTGGGACACAGCTGATATACCCTTGTGATGGAGAGGGCAGGATAATGACGATGATAGTGGCAGTGGCAGTAGTAGCAAGAGTCACAAGCAGTAATAATAATAATAATTGGAAATGCTAGAAGAAAAGGTGGAAGAGGCAGAACGAAAACAAATACAACACAGTTCCTTACATTATGGTTATCCTGGGCACTGTGTGGTCTGGTAGGTGGTTTACCAACACGTTTCCACATCCTACCCTCGAATGGAGTTTCTCCAACATGCTGGCAACAACTGTCTACCATGATACTTAGTGTCACAAGACAGAAATGAAGGCAAAAATAAAAGCCGCTGTGGAAAGTATATCATACAGCAGAGAAAGTACTTTGTATGTTTAATGTTACACATATTCTGTGGAGTTGTCTTCTACACATTACTGTATTTCCAACTACTGCACAAACTTTAATTTTTTGCACTCCTACAAGTGTCGGCCACCTACTGCAGCCATCATGAAGGAGCTACAATATTACAAAGGCACACGCAGCTCATCGCATGTCAGTAAATGGTAAACATATATACATCAGCATTATACAGGAGTCAATTGAGGTACAGAATTATTTTAAGCTGAATAATTTTTAATAACAGTGTACATCAACTGACTCTTGTATAATGTTCATGTCCACATGCTTACCATTTACTGACATTTAATATGCTGCTTGTGTCTTTATAATATTACAGCTCCCATACAGATGACTGCTACAACACGTGGCCGAAATGTGTGGTAGCACAAACAACAACATTATGTACAGTAGTTGGAATAAACATAATGTGTACTTTGAATGTACTTTTCACAATTTTTGGAAACATTATCTGTCTGACAATGTTGACAGATGTGCCAATGAAGTGGGCAAGGATAAAAAGAGAAAGACATGTTCACTAAGTTGGACAGACGAATGAGAATTGTTGCTGTCAGATTGCATCATCATGTGAACAAATGACTACTCATTTCAAGAAAAATGTAGACAGATCATGGAAAGCATGAAGCCAGTGCTCCAATGATTGTCAAAGTTGCTTGTGTACTGTCATAACCTCTTCCTCAAAAAGACGGATAGGGTCTTGTGTGTATTGCTGGAAGACGAGGCATGGAAAGCACTGTCAATCAGAGGTGCTGTGGTCAGGGAGAAGCCCATGTGGTCATACAACCACAATGCAGAGTCCAAGATTTTTTGTTTGTCCTTGGTTCCCCTAATACCACTTCCCTGTAAGGCCTTAACTTCGCCCACACTGGTTCTACCATTTGTGGGATTTTTCAATAACATAATCTCCAGGAATTGCGAGCTTCCTGTGTCAGAAACACTGCCTGCAATTATGAAAAATATGCAAAACTTCTTTCAGTAATGGCATTAAAATGGACATGAATCACACTTCATATTCTTACGTGAATAAATCTCCTATGCCATACCAACATCAGTGATCAGTACATCAAGAAATATGGTAAAAGATTTATTTTGATAACCCAGTATATTAAATTAAATGCGGGAAGAGACCTTAACTCAACTGGCACATTACACAGTGTATGTTGGTAGTTGTTTACCGACATTTTAGGACAACCTACCGGTTCCATCTGCTATGGTCAAGCAGTCCAAGAAGAAATGTGAGAGCTTATGAGCTTAATTTCTGGCACTGTAACACTGAATTATATATAAGCATGCCACACATAATTACATAAGTAAACACAGTTAAAATGCGATTTTAAATTTTTGGGGGCAACGACCTAAAATGGTGTAAAATCCGAGCCATAAGAATTAGGGACCCCTAAAACATGCAGGTTGTGACATAACATAAGATTCTGCCAAGCAATTGAAACGTGGACTTCTGAACATTTTTACAAGGAAAATACAACATGGTACATACATGTAAATTGAAAACAACTTCCTCATAGTATTATCACAACATGCTCCAACAGGACACCATGACAGCTGTATACCCACATCAGGCAACCTTGTACATGTAAGATGATCTGCAGTATTTATGTAAAGTCAGTGTTATTTTTTCTCTCCTGTAGCTCTCAGTCACTATAATTAATTTCCAATTTTGTTGCACAGTGTAAAAATGGTGTCTTCAATATCAAATTGGTACATGCACTTTCTGGTCACTTTCCATTGTTTCTCTTCTCCCTTTCCAAATTCTTCTTCTGGCCTAGTCAACTGCTATTCCAACACCTGATTGACACTGTGACTCCACAAATCTCCAGACCACTGTCATGAGCCATGTAGTCCTCAAACAGCAATCCAAGAGAGTGCAAACTACGCCAGACATTTTTTCCATCTTTAATAAGTTTCAGTGCAATATCATAATTATTGTAAACATTCTCAACTGGAAAACCACACTTCGCAAAATGGTTCTTCATGCAGTGGGGATCATCAACTTCCAGGCTCATACTATGAAATGCCTAATAGTAACATCCAGCTTCATACGTGATGCATCTTGGAATAGTCTGAAACCTATCATGGCAACAGTCTTTCGAATGAAATGCTTTTTATATCGCACTTGAATGCATGGATGATTCCCATATCTAAAGGCTGGAGATGGCTGGTACAGTTACCTGGGAAAAACATAGCTTTTATGGTCCTGAGAAATGTGTTCTTTGAGCCAGTTGCACAGGGATCAATGAAAGGCAGGAATCTTTTTCTTTTAGCACCCATTTTTCCTTGTCTAGCTGTGTAAGATAAAGTGCACATATCCTGCCAGTTATCCATGAATTTGTACTCGCATTATATTTTTTGGGGGAAGTTTTAACATTCTTAAAGCAATGTGGACTTTTGCATTTGCCAATTCTGTGTGGTGGTAACTAATCACTATCATCAGCATTATCTGTAAGGACCAGTGGAACCCACAGTTTAGTTCTGTTTCACCATGACAGGGTGTCCACAAACAGTAAGACTTTTACTAGGTCATATGTTGAAAAACAGACATGTCTCATCAGACTTGCATGTCACACAGGTCATATTCTGTAATCTCTGGCAACAGTCAGTCATTTTTCCAGTCATCTATCCCTCTTAAATCTGTCAATCCAGCCACAACCATATCAATTATACACCTATACATATCACTGTGAATTAACAATATGCAAATATGAGTTCACTAAAATGGACTCTTCATACCCATGCAAATCACTTCTACATGCAAATGCCCAACTGACAGCTGAAAGCCAAAATATAAGCATATTTTGAAAGCTTCCACTTAACATCATTTTCATTTTTCAGTTCATTTCATGATGCTTTCTCAACTGCATATCCCTCCTATATACTAGAGTCTAAGTTAGAGTGAGTTAATGTAGTCAAAAGAAACAGTTCAGCACAGAGCACATAACACAACATACACAGCATGTTCTCTGTAAGGAGCATGTTGAAGCTGAAGAAATGGTCAAACATGGATACTATAATACAGGATAGAAAAACAAAATTGTAGCAGTCTAATAGATGAGCTTAACACTTTGCTTGCTCTGAGAACAAAGAAACAACCAATTAAAGAGGCTGTACAGAAGTGTGTGAACATTATGGCAGCCTCTCACATGATGGACATGAGGCTCATATAACATGTATTGTTATACATAAGAACTACAACTTCTCATGGTCAGAGGGGATTTTATGGCACCATCACAACCTCTGTCAGAAAGAAATCAAGAAAAGCACACAAAACAGTGAAAACAGTTCGCTTTTGGATGAAGAACTAAACCCCGGGCCTCCTGAGTGTGAAGGGGTACAAGGTGATAAGCTGTGACAGTCAACCTTTGTTTACTGCACAATATATCATATTTTTCATCCTGCAGTAAATTTCTAATTTAACCCTTAAAAGCCCAAATTAAATCCCATCTGCTATTTGCTGGCATTATTAGTTCACCATTTTCTCCACGTTAGCAGGATAAGGGTTAAATCATTATACCTTAGGCTACTAAT
>JGI20169J29049_11448965_pt1 | contig 10065 bp, 6 predicted proteins | sample TergutNc150P1_FD_29049 | JGI IMG/M metagenome (IMG submission 29049) | reverse complement strand
TTTGGGGGGGGGGGGGTAAATTCATCTTGTTTTTGTATATTATATTAAAATTGACATAAGTGCTGCCATCATCCACAACAAATTTTATTAATCTGTCGATTCATGCTACATGTTTCGGTCATACTGACCATCCTCAGGCACTATATACGTGTATTTTATTTTGAGTTTTAAAATCCTGTATTTGCAGTTTGAGGATGGTCGGTACATCCAAAACTTGTAGCAAGTATTGATAAGACTAATAAAATTTGTTGTGGCTGTTGGCAGCATGTACATCAGTTTTAATAATATCCCACACAAACTAGTGAATCACTCCCAAATTTCTACTTTTGTTCTGCATTTTCACACCAGCAACTTTGACCTAATCTTGGTAATGATCAGTGGTGAGCATCCATTCTGTAAGTCTGAATTCTGGTGTGGGTGAAAATTTTTCACTTACTTGTGCTCCTGTAACATATTATGTGACATTTATTTCACTGGTGTTAGAAGGCAGTCTATATTGCTGTATGGAGTTACAGCTATAAGCATAGATACTACTGCACATGATAGACATGTGATTGTGGAGTATCTTTAACAAAAATTGTTTGAGCAGGCAGTATGGTAAGATGATTTGTAAACAGTAAGCATTTTACAGTGACATACTTGAGAATTTTTAACTCCAGCTTCCCGTTACAGGAACTATACAGTACACATAATAACAAACCCTGGATTACAACAGCAATATAAACCTCATGCCAACATAAAAGAGAACTTTACTTGATTAGTAGAGATAGTAATAATCCTAAGTTAAAGACACACTACAAATCTCACTGCTTAATTTTATCTAAAGTAATCAAAGCTGCCAAACAACTTTATTACAACAATAAGATTTCTAAGTCCAATAATAAAATAAAAAGTACCTGGGATATTATAAAAACAGAAACATGCAAAAACCATATAAATGTAGATACTCATCTCATAAATATAGATGGAAAGTTAATTACTGTGAACAATTAATTGCAAACTCCTTCAGTAACTACTTCTTATAAGTAGCTGACAGAATAACTAATAATATTAAAAAATGATAAGACTTTATTAAATTCTAACAATCCCATACATTGTCTTCATAAAAATATTTAAACACCCCTGTTCAAACATGAAAGTAAAGTATATTACAACACCCAAAGGAACAGAAAAAAACTATCAAAACACTAAAATGCAAAAACTCCCATGGATATGATGGGATTCTTATGAAACGTTTAAAAGAAAGTACACACTTTATCACATCTCCTCTAACATACATATGCAACAAATCACTTTCGTCAGGTATTTTTCCCTCCCGATTAAAATTTTCTGAACTAGAGCCTTTACATAAAAAAGGAGACGGAACGGATATAACCAATTTTAGACCTATATCGTTACTTACTTACTTTTCAAAGCTTCTGGAAAAAGTTATATATACAAGATTGTACCAACACATTAACCAAACTAATATATTAGCAACCAAACAATATGGTTTCAGAAATAATTCCTAAACTGAAAAAGCCTCCTTTAAACTAATAAATGAAATATTACTATAACTTAATAATCAGTTAAAAGTTGGTGGAATATTTTGACTTAGAAAAAGCATTCGACTCTGTAAATCATGATATACCATTATCAAAATGTGAATTTTATGGATTCAAGGGCAAAACCAATGCATTGCTAAGATCTTACCTCAGTGATAGATATCAGAAAGTACTAATAAATAATAGCTCTTCTAATAATACTGCTTTTTCAGAATGGGGCAAAATAAAACATGGTGTTCCTCAGGGTTCTATACTTGGACCTTTGTTCTTCTTACTCTCTATAAATGATCTTCCAAATATAATGGCTGACCCATTGAAACCGGTTCTATTTCCAGATGACACAAGTGTAATAATTGCAAATCTTATTCCCTCAAAATTTAAAGAAGATATTAACAATATAATCGATGATAAAAATGACTGGTTCAGAAGTAACTCATTATCATTAAATTTTGATAAAACCTACTTTGTACAATTTAGGCCTAAAAATAGATATGAAACTAATATAAAAATAACGTGTGACAATAAACTTATTAAAGAGACTAAAAATATCAAATTTCTTGGATTAAATATAGATAGTTCCTTGTCATGGAAGGACCATATTGATCAAATTATGTTTAAACTAGGCACAGCATGCTATGTAATTAGGTATGTTAAACATTTTATGTCCCAAGATACACTAAGAACAATTTACTTTTCATATTTCCATGCCATTCTGTTGTATGGCATAATTTTCTGGGGTAATTCGGGCATACAGTTCTTGTATTTTTAAAATTCAAAAAAGGATAATTAGAATAATTATGAATGCCAAATGGAGATTCCTGTCGTCAGTTATTCAAGAATTTAAAAATTTTACCACTAAAATCATAATATATTTTTTCCCCCTTTATTATTTGTTGCAAAAAATAGAGATTTATATGAATCAAATTCAGAAATTCATAATATAACAATAGATTTAGTTCTGACTTACATACTCCAACTGCAAACTTAACAACTTTTCAAAAAGGATCTTTTTATTTTGGAATTAAAGTCTTTAACTACTTTCCTACTAACATAAAAAATGCATCTCATGACATAAAGCAATTTAGATCTACTCTGAAAATTTTTCTACTTATAAATTCATTTTACTCAGAGGAATATTTTACTTGGAATTCCAGTAAAGATCTTGGTCCAGTGTAATTATTTTATAAGTACATATCTAAATAGTCTTACATGTAATATAACTCACATATTATTATTTTTAATTTAAATTCTTAACTCATAGGTACAAATATATAAATGCATATATTCCTATTTGTAGTGACAGATACCACTTCCAATTGGTCTTTAAATTTTGTAATTATTATGTTATATTGAATAGATGTCCATATATTATAAGTTATGTTGTAATATATAAATTGTAATCTGTAATTGACTTGTCCAATGTTATATGTGTGACTGAATGGATGATCAAATAAACAAACAAACAAACCAATCACAAAATAATTGACACTACTCTCATACTTAACAAAATTGTAGGTATGTTTGTTTCAAAGACTGGAGAGTAAACAGAGAAGAAAATCATGACCCATTTAATAGCACAGTATGTTTCTCAAGTCATGTTACTTTGTGACTTTCTCTGGCATAATTGATGTATTGCCAAAACTCAGCATGCAGTGGCGTATGGCTTGCTGACACAGGTTAAAATCCCTGAAGGGTGGAGCTAATGTATTATCAAGAATGTTGAAGATCTTGATGTATTTATCCATAGCTTGTCTCACTTTGCCTTCATCCATCAATTGTTTTGCTGTTGGGAACATTACAACTGCATCCTGTAAAAGAAATTGAGGGAAATGTTTTTATGTGTTTGTTATCAAGTTGTATAATAAGCATTTTTTATTTTGTTTGAAGAAAATATGTTGTTCTATTTATAAATTCCTGGACACACACGTAAATCATGTGGAAATTCAGGGCGAAAAATAGAGCATTAACAGTAATGAAGTTCATCATAATATTGAGAATTTTGTTGGCAACAGATGGACCCCACATCTATTGAGGGCTGGAGGTTGTTTTCTTTGTACAGATTTTTAATGCAGACGGTCACTGTAGTTCAGCTTGACCCACTCTCTTGCTGGCTGAAGACAGTTTGACATAAATCAGTCACTTTTGTATCTGCCTTTGTTTGGCCTTTGCTTCAAGAATAATGAGGCATACTACAGGCACATGCTTTGCAAAGTTGATTCACCTTGATATATTAGTCTAGGAGAAGAGCTATGTCATTTGGGCCCCATATCACTGTTGTTTTGTTCACTTGTACACATCCTGATTCAGAAGACATGCTTAATGCTCAGTTTTACTCTTAGTAATGACACCATTTATCTTGACTGAGATTATTGGTAGTTTACCTCCGTTCAACTGCAAGGATGCTACCTCAAACAGGCCACAACTTCGCTCCTTCAAACTCCATTCCACTTTATCATTCATGTATCATTCAACAATGTGTAATCTGTGATACTGCCAAATATTATGAAATAAACCTTGAATAAATGTAGTCAAACCCTCATTAAGACATCTCTGGAAACACTTGTCTAAACTAGCTTGTTGAGTGTGAAAAGTTTGTAACAGCTGAAACCTGAAAATTATATTATTTTGTAATTCTGTATTGAAATTGACATTCCCTTCACTTAAATATTTTTAAACATAAATTTTGTGTGTAATAATTCATTTTCACCATCAAAAGGCAGTGATCTTGACACTTTCTTGATCACAAGATTGTTTTACAAACACAGCTGGTAGATGATACACCCATTCTTGCCAGAGCTGTTCTGTAAATATCAATTGTATGTGGCTATAATTTTCTGTTTTCACCTTCTGTTCTGACTTATGTACGGACTGAATACCGTGTCTTGTATTTTAATTTGACGCAGAAATGCAGAGTGAAACAATTTTTTTTGTGAGAAAAATTTAAGTAGCATTTACAATGTTTACAGGATATTTCTAAAGGACTTTCATATGAGTTTTAAGTTATCAAAATATTACGTAAATAACAACAAATTTGTATGACTTCAAGTTACCACAGTATTGACTATGAAGAGTACTGTTTTCTGGAACATGATACTGTGTTAGTCAGGTGGTTTACCATTATGATTCAGAAACATCCTGACTTCCCTTGTAGTGCATATCATGGATTTTAGTTTGTAGTTGAGAATGATCAGTCTGTGATGGGTTATTATTGCTATGATGTGACACATCCTTTGATTGTGAATGGAGAAGCCATCCTCCAGGTATGGAGAATAGGTGCAAATATGTTGAATAATCAGTACCTGACAGTTGACAAGGAATTGTCAAACAGTCTTGGGGTGGGGCAGATAGCTCACTAAGAGCAGGATCCAGTGAGAAGACCTATAAACGTGGTAATGGGTCTTTAGGTTTTGTGACGGGAATATTTTGGCTAGATAAGTACTGTAACAGTCAGCTGCTGAAGTCTATGTATTTTAAGTACTGTACTTACATTAGAGTAGCATAAAAAATAAGAGTCCTTAGATTAACAATGATGAATTATTTTAGATCTGCTGTTTGGTCATCATATTTAGCTTAAATATGTCATAACAGTCAACATATCAGTTCCTTACACTGATCCATTGAAAATTATGTCAAGCTTATGGTGTAACTTCTGTACAAAAATGTAATGTAGGACGAGTAATTCACTTTTGAATTTAAGATTGTTGTCTTCTCATATAATGTGCAGTTTCATAAGACCTACTTTGAAGTTGGAAACACCAGATTAATGAAGTCACACAGTACAAAACCCAGATGATCGTCTCTTAAATTTCATCACTGAAATTGCATCCATCTTTTACTCTTTTTTGTGCAAGGTGTGCCCAAAGATAATAACTAATACTCTGTATGTTTCTAGCCCTTTCACTGCAATTCTGTTTTATTCAGTTGCCTGTGCTGCTAAAAGTGTAATTTTAACATGGACTAGTTGGATAAAATTAATGGGAAGCATTTTGTTTGGTTAGCATGTAAACAGTCCTGTTATGCTTACCTGCAGTACTTTCAGCCCTACAAATAAGTTAGTGTATTGTTTGCATACAGGACACTGGATCATGAAGTTTGAGGTATCTGTTGGTACACAAATCACACTGTTGCATTTTGGTACTTCACGACCTTCTGTGCCAGTTGTGCATCGAAATCTCATAATTCCGTTGTCCATGTTTTTGAACAATGGCCAGTCTTCAGTGCAAGGAACACATACACAATCAAACTTATACTGTGACTTCAGAGAAGCTTGCCTCTCTGCTCGAGGAGTCTGAGTGAATATCGGTCCGTAGTTTTCAGCAATCATCTCTCCTTGGGGGATGTTCTTAATGGCACGAGCTATTACCGAAGTTCCTTGGAAATACCTGTAGAATGAAATGTACCACACTTCTGCATATGTATATTTAGTGTCTGTTGAACACACTGTTCATGGCCCAGAGGTCCTATGTAATTTTAATACACCAAGAAGTTTATTGTTTTATATTCAGTACATAAATAAGCTAAAATGTTGAAACTGTTTGTCTAGAATAATTCTACCCCTATTGAGCCTCCAAATTAAAAAGGACGTGCACTGCAGTTGTATACATTGAGTGCAGTGTCAGGCCAATCATGTTGGTTTATCAAGTTCATTTCATTAACTGGCACCACAGTTGGTATCAGAAGGCAATAAGACTGGGAGTTAGGATGCTCATGACATGACTTCTGCGCAGTCACAAACATTTAAATGGAACAGACTTTTCTTTTGACACAAATGTAAGCTTTATTGCCATCAACTCTTGTGTCATGTTTATGTGAAACTTGGGATCCCAGGTATGATAGGAATTGTCAGGACACTTGTCTGAGGATGATTATTTGTAGCTGAAATGTGTAGCAAGAGTTAATGATTAGCATGTTCTGACACACACTCCTTTTTTTGGACTCTGTCCAGCATTTAAAATTTTTAAAGCACTTTAAAACATGTCACTGCAGAAGCTGGCTCTATTTCCATCTTCAGCTAGCTTCCAAAACATTGTATTTTAAATTATTTTAGACAGCAGATGGAGTCAAAAAAATAGATTTTGTCAGTGAGTTATAAACCATTGTCAAAGCCATGTAGTGTTGAGATAAACGTTGAGATGTGACAATTGAAAATTTTGTGAACTGGCCATATTTGCATGATGTGTGTAATAAGGCATGCAGTAAACAGAGTCACTTGATCAGGCATCAACACAAAAATAATGGAGAGCAGCCATATTAATTTATATATTGGGTTGTTAAAGAGTTTGAGTTGTCTCTGCGAAAATTATTTACTAGAACAAGGACCCACAATGATGCTTGCAGAGAATAGTATCAATATATTACTGCAGCAATGAATAACAATAGAGGAGCTGTTAAGTTGTTCCCAGCACCTTATATATTTGGTTGAATTTCAGAAATGTTGAACTTTGTGTGGATGTAATAAATTTTGGCATATTACCACCTTGGCTGTTATATCTGTTTGCATTGAAATGTTTGCTGAATTAAGAGAAGTTATCTAATACATTATTAAAAGATGTACCACAGTAAATCAAGTTTGCTGATGTTTAAACCATTACCTTGCTATTCCTGGATCACATGAATGGTTGAACAAAGCTAGGGTCGGAAATAATCCTCCCCCTAGGAATACAGAACGAGAAGTATTAAGTTTCCCTGGCGATTCCAGTCGCAGTTCGGATATTTCGTGAGCATTGAATCGTAGTATTTGAAGGTGATGCAGCAGTAATCCTCCCACAAACACTTCATCCTCTGTTAATTCATATTCTGAAACATACACATTGTTTCAGTTTCAAATTCGAGATTTACATAACTGCTACTATCAGATGTTTCTATAGTTGTTTGTATCGAGAGGAGTTATTGTAATGTCTACAGGGCTATGAAGGTAATACAAACATGGATCTTATGATGGTATATAGATGAAAGTTGCTCAGGATCTTACACAGTATCAGCTTTGGATATTAGTGATGCTGACTCATCACAGCTGGGGATAACTAGGGGTAACATTCTGTAATCAGGACATTCATAATCATGTAAAAGAAGCGTGTTGCTCTCTTCCCTCCCTGTTTGTGGCAGACATATAGGGGATGGACAAAATAATGGCGACAGTTGTGGAAGATACACGTTTCTTTATTTATGTGGAGTTGGGCCACTGTTTGCCTGCTATACAGCTTGTATCCTTGGAATAAACTCAAGTTAATTCTGCATAGTCTATAGTGGAATACTTTACCACTCTTCATGAATGTTGTCTTTTTGCTTCAGAGATGTAGGAACAAATCTGCTTCTCATCCCACACTGTAAAGCTGACCATACTGTTCTTGATTTCAAACTTTTGCCATGTTCTGAATGTTATATGCTTTCTTCTGGGTAATTCCCCGGCGTCTCAATTCAGACGCTGGGCAATTACCCAGAAGAAAGCATATAACTGACCATAGTGGTTCGATGATGTTTAGATCTGGTGATTATGCTGGCCAGTGAAGATGTTAAGTGTAACTTCATGCTCCTCAAACCAAGACTGAACACTTCTGGCTAGGTGTATGGGCAAATTGTCATCTTAAAAAACTACATCACTGTTGGGTAACAACATCTGGACCACAGGATGCACCTGGTTACCTAAAATGTCCACGTAATCAATGGCAGTAATTTGACCATTCAGAGTAATTATAGGACCAGCAGAATACCATTTTTTTTAACCATGATGCAACAGCCCTATTGGGCAAGTCCTCATCATTTTTGAGGATTTATGATTCACCCAGACACACCACACTCAGTAGGACTCCTCTGAATGAGCGTTCAGCCCAACACAGAGACCTCTGTGTGACAACACACAACATTCAGAAGAGACAGACATCCATGCCCCCGGCAGGATTTGAACCCACAATCCCAGCAAGCGAGCAGCCACAGACCCATGCCTTAGACCGTGTGGCCACTGGGAATCGTACCAAGATCCTGCTGCCCAAATCATCACAGATTTAATACAGTAATTTATTCAGTCAATAATACAACATATATTGGTATCCAATATTAAAAACTCAGTGACATGTTACGTTCACTGGACCATCATCAGGCCAGATATCAAAATACAGTACTGGTACTCAAGTGCACACACTAGTTAGCGCAATTGCTGACTGTATCAGTACTCGGTTTTGATATTTGGCCTGATGATGGTTCAGTGAACCGAAACATGTCGCCGAGTTTTTAATATTGATTACCAATATATGCTGTGTTATTGACTGAATAAATTACTGTGTTATTGCAAAACACAATGGGATGGCTCCTATAAAAAAAAATCACAGATTTGCCTCTATATTTTATAGCTGGAACCAGGCATTCAGCATTATAGGCTTCCTTGGGTGTTCTCAAAACACAAACCCAGCCTGATGTTGGGAGAAACATGAAGGATGACTCATCTGACCACATTTTTGTTTCCAATCAGACATCCAAGTTTTATGATCATCACTCCATCTTTCTCGCCTTTTAGCATTGTTTTCAGTAATCAGAGGTTTAGCAGTTGCAGTTGTAGCATGGATGTGGGATTTGTGAAGCTCTCATCAGACTGATTTTGTGAAAATGGTCTTCAAGATGAATACTGAGTTCTGCAGTCACCTCTGCTGCACGAGTTCTATGATACTTAGACACAATCCTCTTTCACTTAGTTTTGGTTTTCAGCCACTTTTCCTCTCAGCTGATGATCTCTTCCCATGATTTGTGTATGCCATCATAACCTTGGAAACTGCTGCTCTATATACGCCTAATAAAGTGGCCATTTGGTTACAGATGCTCCAGTGAAACACGCACTAACAATCTATCCTCTTTGAAAATTTTACAAGTCTCCCATTTTGCAGTACCTTCGTACAAACTGTCACTAAACACAATCTGTAATGCATTGACACTGGCACTACACATTGTAAACAAAAGAATAATGAAAGATTCTCACAACTAATTTTCTTTTAGCGCAGGCAGCACAAACAGTTTTATTCCTATATTGTCTAGTATTTTTATTATTTTGTCCATCCCCTGTGTGTAGATACATGATGTGGTAATGAATGAGTATGGGGAAGAACTCGGTGATGGTCAGTTTCCTACCATCTAGGTCGACAGGACTGCCAAATTCGTGCCCTTATAAACATATTGTGTATAATGTAGCGATCTAGTTTAGTGGTATATTTCCGCTCACATTTACTTACAGGACCATACGGCTTTGAAATATGACCCCAACTTTCATATCTGAACTACAGTGATAAGTGTTCAAAGAGATGTTACAATACAAATTGCCCTGTAAATTGCTACTGTAACAACGGCTATCATTAACCCTTAGGCTACTAATGTCATATATATATATGGAGCGCCTATTCTTGATGTTTCTAGATCACACACAATGATGCACCACAGTCAGTAGGACTCCTCTGGACGAGTGATCAGCTCATCGCAGAGACCTCTACCTGACAACGCATGACACTCACAACAGACAAATATCCATGCCCCCGGTGGG
>JGI20169J29049_11448970_pt1 | contig 10079 bp, 3 predicted proteins | sample TergutNc150P1_FD_29049 | JGI IMG/M metagenome (IMG submission 29049) | reverse complement strand
AAAAAAAGGAATTCAATTTCAAGATATGGTTATTTTACTGATCCTCATACTCAACATTTCAGAAATATCTGAACAAATAAATCACTTTCAAGTACAAATTAAATTTTTTTCGACTGAGATTTACAAAACTGGTATTTAAATTAATGTTTTAATTTGTAGGGAATACCGGGGTTAGTTGTTACACGGGGTAACAGCCAATCGACAGTCTATCGGCAGCTGGATTCGAGAAATGGGCTTTCACTGCCTCCGAGTACTGTCCCCCCCATTTGAGGCCTTACTTTTATAATCATAAGTTATATGAACTCTGACACATGGATTTCCTGACATCTAAGAAACTGATATCGGGGCATTTGGTTATCACATTTTTAACGCAGTATAAAAGTCAGAGCGACAAACGGAGCATTCACTAAAAGTATCAGTACGTGACAAGTTGCTGCGAAGTATTAAGTTAACTTCATGACACTGCAGTTTGTAAAATAACTGCAGGACACACCGGTAAGAACCACACTCACAAAGTGGTTCCAGTGCAGTAAGTGCCATCAATGGGTCCACGACCGTTACGCCTGATGCACATATTTTTATGTTCAGGGACGGTAAGAAATTGATGACGTCATGTCTCCATACTGAAGTGACGCTCGTGTGACTGTGGTCACTTCGGACACTGATCTTACTTGCCACATGATTTGCACTTTGCGTTCGTAACCTTGCTCAGAAATACTCTAATAACTCTGACGCAATACACAACCGTTAACTTTTAACTAAGATATGCAAATTTAAATCACATTAGACACGCCAAAAATACTAATCAAATAAATATAATAAAATTAACAATGTGTTCACACGGTTTGGAGAACTTAATTGATAACCAGGGCATAAGCGGCTTGGGAAAACATTAAAGAGAACAGCAAAACCTCTGCTAAAGAGAGTCTAGGTCTGTACGAATTGAAGCAGCATAAACCATGGTTTGATGAAGAATGTTCACGATTTTTACAGAACAAAGGAAGCAGGCTAACCTGCAGTGGCTACGGGATACAAACCAAAGCAATATAGATAATCTAAACAATGTAAAACGTGAAGCTAGTAGGCATTGCAGGAAAAACAGAAGGAATATCTGAAAGCTAAAATTGATGAGCCAGAAACTAACATTATGATTAAAAAAATGTCAGAAACATGTATGGGGGCAACAGTGAGCTTAAAAATGTTTACCAGCTTAGAACTAATATAGCAAAGGATGAGAAGGGTGTTTGGTTTACAGACTGCCACAGTATTTTGGCTTGGTGGAGGAACAATTTCCCTTAACTGTTGAATGTACATGGGGTTAGTGCTGTTAGGCAGACTGAAATACATACAGCAGAGCCACGGGTGCGTGAGCCGAGTGCCTTTGAGCTTGGGATGGCTACAGAAAAACTAAAAAGACACACATTACCAGGTATTGATCAAATCCCAGCAGAACTGATTAAAGCAAGGGGTAGCACAATTCGCTCTGAGATCCACAAACTTATTAATTCTATTTGGAATAAGGAGGAATTGCTTGAGGAGTGGAAGGAGTCGATCATTGTACCTATTTATAAGAAAGGTGATAAAAGAGACTGTAGTAATTATAGAGGCATATCACTTTTGCCAACTACGTACAAAATTTTATCCAACATCCTGCTGTCAAGGCTAACTCCATATGCAGCGGAAATTATTGGGGATCATCAGTATGGATTTCTACGCAACAGGTCAAGTACTGATCATATATTCTGCATTCGTCAAATACTTGAGAAAAAATGGGAATACAATGAAGCAGGGCATCAGTTGTTTATGGACTGCAAGAAAAGGCTATGACTTAGGAGAGAGGTCTTGTATAATATTCTCAATGAGTTTGATATCCCCATGAAACTGGTAAGGATAATAAAAATGTGTCTGAATGAAACGTATAGCAGAGTCCGGGTAGGCAAGCATTTGTTGGACATGTTTCATGTTAAGATGGTTTGAAACAAGGAGATGTTTATTGCCATTGCTTTTCAGCTTTCCTTCAGAGTATGTCATTAGGAGGTTTCAGTTAAACCAGGATGGCTTGAAATTAAATGGTACACATCAGCTTCTGGTTTGTGCTTATGATGTTAATATATTTGGCGGAAGCGTACATACTATACAGAAAAAACAGACGCTTTAGTAGTGGCTAATAAGGAGATTGGACGAGAAGTAAATGTTGATAAAACTTAGAACAAGGTCATGTCTTGAGATAAGAAGGCAGGACGAAGTCACAATATAAAGATTAATAACAGTGACTTTGAAAGGGTGGAACAGTTCAAATACTTGGGAACGTCCTTAACGCATCAAAAACCTACCTCGTATTCAGGAAGAAATTAAGAGCCGACTGAAGTCAGGAAATGCTTGCTATCATTTGGTACAGAATCTTTTGTCTTCCAGTTTGCTATCCAAAAATATAAAGATTAAGACATACAGAAATATAATTTCGCTTGTTGTTTTGTAATGGTGTGAAACTTGGTCGCTCACATTGAGGGAGGAACGTAGGCTGAGGGTGTTTGAGAATAGGGTACTGAGGAGAATATTGGGGTCTAAGGGGGACGGGGTAACAGGGAGTGGAGAAAACTACATGATGAGGAGCCCCCTGATCTGTACTCCTCACCCAATATTGTTCGGGTGATCAAATAGAGAAGAATGAAATGGGCAGAGCATTTAGCACATATGGGGTAGGGGACAGGTGCATACAGGATTTAGGTGGGGAAACCTAAAGGAAAGAGACCACTTGGAAGACCCAGGCGTAGATTGGAGGACAGGTGGCGGGCACTTGTAAATGCGGCAATGAACCTTCGGGTTCCATAACATTTCTGGACTAACTGTGAACCGGTTAGCTTTTCAAGAAGGACTCTACTCCACGGAGTGAGTGAGTAAGTAAGTAAGTAAGTAAGTAAGTAAGTAAGTAAGTAAGTAAGTAACAATGAAAGTAAGCAAAGTAAGTAAGTAAGTGAGTGTTTGCACTGCTGCTGCAAAGTAATGTAACAGTTACTTCAGGAAGTGTAACAGAGTACCCCACAGCCAGGGCGAACCCCATCGTCATGAAAAACTTAAAACAGATCTGAAATCCGAATTAGAAAAACAACATGAAAAATAGAATTCTAAAGAGTAATGTTGTAACACAGTTGTGCATAAACATTATTTCAATACCAGCAACAGTGGCACAACAAAGAAACAAGGGGGAAAGTGTTTACAAATAACGCCGGTATTGCAGAACACTTATTTTCACTTCGTGGAACTCCGAGCATCCACGGAACACGACCTTTGAAACACTGACCTAAACAACACATAGCAATTCGGATTCTACGTCGCAGAAAACCTAATGCATCTTCATTACAAAGATCGGTTTAATTTCGTTTAGGTAGATAATCGGTTTATCCCGGTGGCCGCGTCGTCTAAGGCGTGGGTATGTGGCCGCTCGCTTGCTAGAGTTACGGGTTTGAATCCCAAAGGGTGCATGGATGTTTGTCTGTTGTGAGTGTTCTTTGTTGTCGGGTAGAGGTCTCTGCGTCGGGCTGATCACTCGTCCAGAGTCCTACCGAGTGTGGAGTGTCTGAGTGTTATCCTGAAGCCTCAATAATGAATTCCTGGCCCAGCAGGGGCTGTTGCGTCACATTCAAAATCAGTGTTTATTGTGAGCATATATGATCACATAAATGCATTGTGTGGGCAAAACTCTGAGCTTTTAATATGAAAGCAGGCGGTACATATATTTACCGCCTGTTTAAGGAGTTAAACAGCACACCAGCTCTTTCATTTCTCTCATCAACTGGCATTGCAAAGGGCAGAATCTTTACAACTAATTTCGGCTCGTGCTACACTATCTGGTTAAAACCGGCTGCGAGGCGGTGCGAACTGCAGACGTTATTAGTGTATTAAATACACAAAGACGAAACACAAGTGATGGTAATATACAGCACGCGTGTTGCCCCTGGCATTCAGCAAGACTTCAGAAGGCACCTATTTCCAACCCAACCCTTTCAAGACTATGCCAAAATACTCTCCGATTTCTAATTCCCGATTCCTTTTGGAAGAATCCCATACTTCGCCCGTTCGTCCTTCTCGTAAGAGCGACGTGTAAATGAAGATGAGTATGGAGCTTTGGTGGAATGATACTGACAGGGGAAACCAAAGTACTGAACCAGTGTTCACCATAAATCTCACATGGACTGGGATGAGATCGAACCCGTAGTCTCAGCTGTTAGAGGCCGACGACTAACCGCCTGAGCTATGGCAAGGCCGTTTGAGAGCGAGAAATAGAGAAAAATGGGAGGTGCAGTGCGAGACACTACATGTATATGTAACATGGGGAAAACAAATATGTTGACCGTGTTAATGGTTCCCAGAAATAGCTGGCTCGTTCTTATGACGAAGTTAGACTGGTAGCGAGGAAAAACGTTGGGAAGTGAAGAAGGTAAAGTGATGGGAAGTGGACTGTTGGGAGTGTGGAGCAGCGGGGAGAAACTGGGCGTTTGAGCTGCATACTGTGCTTGGAGGGCAGCACTGTGACGAAAAATTTGAACTTAATTTTGGAGAGGACAGCATAAGAAACATACAGTGCAACGTAAATTTTCGGTACCAACTGAGCGTTTGCAGGGTAATGTCAGACCACGGAACACTTCGATAGACATTAACCTGAACTACATATAAATATTCAGTCCGTACCGCGCAGTAAACACTCTACATCTCAGTTATAAAAACCAGTCAGTTAATGGTGTTTACAGAAATAATCGCTGTTTGTTCTCAGATTCACATAAAACACATAAATACACTGCGAAGGCAGAACGTAGAATTGTTGAGTGTTAAACTGGTGGTACATATAGTAACCACTAATTTCTGAGGGGTTGTTAACAAATCCACACACACAAGTAACGCTAATTACTTTCGTTAACAAGCTGCAGATTACGTTACATGCAGACATTACTGTACTGTACAAGACTGCTTGTAGCACTGTACAGTACTACTGTAGTACTTGAGGCACTATTGTACTGTACTGTACTGCACAGTACAGCGTGCTGCAGGCATTACTGCAGTCCGTATACCAACATATGTCTGACAGCACCAATTAACCAATCCCGCCAAAGAGATTTGCATTTTGCACCTAACAGTCGCCCATCCCCTCAACAAATTCCCCGCAATTTACGGAACCGGAAGATTCGCTACCGTGTTCATAAGAGTCCAGTCAATCCTATAAAGAACAAAAAGCATCCACTCCTCACCCCACCCCAACCTATTACGTATCATCAATTTCAAGATTATCCTCCCATCTACATTTAGCTCTCCTACGAGGTGTCTACCTTTGAAGTCACCCAACCAAAATGCATGCTGTACGCCTTTCCCATTTCAAGCCCAATCATCTAATCACCGTAATAATTGGCGTAGAATGCAAATTATGACGCTCCGAATATTTGTCTGAGAGATTTCCCATTCAGAATGGCAGGAAAAATGGAGATGCTTTATGCCCATTGCTTTTCATCTTTACTTTTAGAATATGACGTTAGGAAGGTTCAAATAAACAAGAAGGAAGCTTTATGTTAGACATCCCGTACTGACGCTTTTCAGGAAACATGTTGTATGACCGAAAATACAAAACAGCTACAAAGAGTTGTGAATGAGGGTCTGTATAACAACTTCCTTAACCCGGAAAGGGATTTGAAATGAAGGGGACACACCAGCGTTTCGTCTAACATACTGGGCCAGAATATGCATATCGTGACGACAGACAGCGGTCAGAGGGTCGATGTCAACACAGAGGAAGGACAGGAGATGAACACGTCAAGGTTTTCCCAAATTTATTGAAGCACCACGACATGCAGATGTATGGAGAAGTAGGAGTAGAGCTCCATGCGTTAACTTCGGCTAGAATGGGGCCAGCTTAACGCCCCGACCGCTATATTTACACAGTTTAAACCCTTAAATTAAATTAAAGCCCTTTAACCCTTATCCTGCTAACGTGGAGATAATGGTGAGCTCCTAATAATCCCAGCAAATAGCAGATGGGATTTAATTCAGCGTTTAAAGGGTTAAGGGAGAAGCAAAACAGATATTTCGTTCCATTCTATTTCCACTGATGGATTCAAGACGTTATACCGGCAGGAACATTGATGAAAAACATAGCAAGATTACTTCCATGAAGTCCCTGTCATTTTAATCATGACTTACATAAGACACGCAGCCAAATGAAAATGGATCTTACCAAAATCCTATACCTTAATAAAAAGAAAGGCGAAGTCCACGATGTAAGAGGCGGAAGTGTTTCTCATTTGTCGATTTATGGTTTATTTAATGACACTATCAGTATCTCAGTACAAGTCTAGCGCTGAAAGGTGAAATGATTAATCAGTAACACACTACAAAGGACACAGAGAAACACGGCTGTTGCTTAGTTTGAGACACTGTCCCGACATTCACCTGAAGAACTGAGGAAAACAACGAAGTCACGATAACCGGTCTCTGACCCGATATTCGAAACCTGCACCTCCCCAATTTGAGGCCAGATAGCAGCCACTGGGTTATCTAATCTTATCAAAGGCATGTAAGATACTGACAGTCATTATATGACAGTTCCTTGTTCGTATCAAAGGACGGACACAGTCATTATATGACAGTTCCTTGTTCGTATCAAAGGACGGACAGACACCGATTTCTACAGAGCCATTTCACAATATGCTCAACAGGTTATTAACTCCGACTCGTCTGAAACTCAAGTCTACAAACCCTTTCAAGGCTAACAGAGAGGGAAAGTAATTTTCTATCCAGTGCTCCGCGATTTCCGAAACAAAATTCCTTTTCGAAGGTTCCCAGGCTTCGCCCGTTTGTCCTTCTGCTAAGAGCAACATGTAGATTAAGATGAGTATGGAGTAATGGTGGAATGGTGCTGACAGGGGAAAACAGAAGTACTCAGAAAAAAGCCCAGTGCCATTTGTACACCACAAATCTCATACGGACGGACCTGAAATCGAACCCGGGCCTCTGCGATGACAGGCCGACGACTGACCGCCTGAGCTATACTAAAACCTAAGATTAACCCGAATTATATTTAAGGCCCCCCGTCCGTACCGCGTAGTAAACACTCTAACCCTAATTATATTTAAAGCCCCAGTCCGTACCGCGCAGTAAACACTCTCCGTCTAGGTTATAAAACCCAGTCAGTTAATGTTGTATAGGGAAATAATCGCTGTTTGTTCCCAGATCCACTAAAAACACATAAATACATTGTGTGGGCAGAACGTAGAATTGCTGAATGTTAAACTGGCGGCACATATAGTGACCACTGGTCCATGTGTTAAGGCAACAAAGCGCTTAAACTACAACATGCAATTTACTCATTACACACGCCTAAGCTTACGAATTTATTAAGCTTCTAGTAAACTTTGTACAACCTAAATACTACAGTTTCAGAACGGAGAGTGTTTGTTTCATTTGGTCCCACAGTTGTGAAAAGCACCTCAAAATTAAAGACAAAAAGAATATTATAAATTGACCCTTTAAAGCCCGCTGCTTACTTTACGTACCACGAGGTTTAAAGTAAAAAAAAAAGGTAAAATTCGCCCTAGAACAGGCCATGCAGTCTCAGAGTAGTAGTAGCGGTATAGCTTTACCCTTTCTTTAACCTCGGCACTAGACTGGGTTGGGTTGTCAACGCCACGCCCTGGCCGCTTTACCGCCGGGAAAGAGACCCGGTAACCACTGCATAGGAGGCAGAGAGGGCCCCAGAGTATAGCACCAGGGTTAATATTCAACAATTCTACGTTCTGCTCACACAATGTATTTATGTGTTTTGTGTGGATCTAAGAACAAACAACGATTATTCCCCTACACAACATTAACTGACTGGTTTTTATAAACAGAGATAAAGAGTGTTTACTGCGCGGTACGGATTGGGTCTTTATATGTAATTCAGGTAAATGTTAGTCTTGAAAGGTAACGGTAAAGTATGGACAAGATTCATCTGGCTCAGAACAGGGACCAGCGGGGTGCTCTTGTGAACACGGTAACGAACCTTTGGATTCCATAAAATGCGGTCAGTTTCTCGCCTAAGTAAAAAACTACGTTCGAACTCGGTTATTACGTCACCGAAGGGACCGAATAAATTGTGTCGCTATAAGCGAGGCGTTTAGGTAGAAGGGAAGGAAAAATGTTTCAAGGTAAAGTATAGGCCTGCAGGTAAGTTACTTAATGTTAGAAAGAACGAAAGGTAATCCTCTGGACATGTAAATTTCCATATAGGCTCAAGCTAAAAGTACAATAATTTAAAATCAAAATGTAGGAAGAACGAAAGTTATCGCCAGCCTTTCGAAAAAGCTTTATTCTCGCTCCGTTCTGTTCAAACACAGTAATAATTTGGGTTCTGTTTTTCCATATCTTTTCATTCTAGAATTTAGAATACCAAACTACCGACACACGTCAGCTTTCTTTTTTCAATTTTCTATTTGTCGCGTCACTTTAACTTCTCCTTCGACGCTGAAACCCTTCCTTTTGTTCGTGCCTGCAGCCACGTTGTCACGTTACCAGTCTACTGTTAACTGCAACAGGGCACCCTGCCGCACAGATACCATCACGGTTGTTATTTAACATGCCTGGAAATTACATAGCTACCTGAAAAAGTAGACGGCTTGCCCTCTCAAGGAAGAGGACATGGCTATGTTCTCAAAAAACGCCTACTTCTTGGAAGATTATCTTGGACCGGATGACTGGCAATGTCGCTGTATCGGAAGTAGATGTTCTTATGCATGCCGTCATAAGCAAGGCAGAAAAACACCTCTCTTATGGTGGATTAGTTGGTAACGTTATAAACGAGGTGTCGCACAAACCGAGGTCGTTATAACAGAGTACTACTGTGTTAGATTCCGAAGTAGGACCATTCTCCATACAATAAGTCAAAAGCCTTCCACCAGTTCAGTTTCTTCACGACCAAAACAGTCATCGGAATGTGGGGGCTATACTATGCGGGATGTCGTAATAAATGTACACACACTTTAAGTTGCTAATAAGGCACAGAGAAGACAGAGTAATCATATTTTTCAGTGACGTATAGAATAATGTTAGACGACAAGAGTGTACAGTGAGTAGTACCGGTATACCCCAACAGATGGTTGTATCGAGTGTACAAGACAATGGCACCATCGCAACATGAATACGTTAAGTGCTACTGGAAAACGAAGAACGCAGTTGGTGTATAGAGATGTTGCAGAAAAGAATGTGGAACTGCTGTGCGAACACGGGTAAGGAATGCAAAGCTGCACTGGAAATGTTGCATCTGTGTCACAGGCCTTGACAGTCTCCAAAGGCAATGTTCCCCTGATACCGGTGTCAACAAACCCAGAGTTCATCGAATTGCGTGGCAGGAGAAGTGGAAACCGTCAGTACCAAGCGGGCCGAATGGAATTTTGTGTGTGGTTACTGTGCTGAAAGTGGACGTTCTCCTGATTTCATCGTTCGGTTTGACAACGCAACTTGTGAACTGGCTGGCTCCGTCAATCAACACAGCTACCTGTACTGGCCACCAGACTTCACGCAGTTCATGTACTGTGGATGTCAGTGTGGTGCAGTCTGTCTTCAGAGCACTGGCAAGGCTATTTCTCCTTGCAGTAAGTGTCCTGGGTGCTGCCTACTTATCAGTCCTGCGGGACAACACTGTGCTTTCCGTCTTTAGAGGAAGAGTGTCGGTGCATCAGGATGGTGTGCTGGTCTGTACATCAACAAACCGACGCCAGACATGTTCTCAGTGTTCACTGCCCCAGATGATCAATACGGCGTACAGGAAGGGCGCAGTTGCCACCCCCATCACCGGCCTCAATATCCTTCTACGATTACTTGTGGAGCACTCTAAAGGACAGTACATACCCTAAAAGTCAAGAACACTGCAGAACTGAGATACAACACTGACAGAGTGTCACCATTCCACTACAAACAGCACCAGTATGTTAACGGTGCATCTTGTCAACAGTCCACTGACGCCTGTGGTGGGCATTTCGAGCATCTGACATATGAAGGAAGTTAACAAACAAACAATTACTATCGTTCTACTCTGCTGCTTGATGTATACATTACTG
>JGI20169J29049_11448973_pt1 | contig 10087 bp, 6 predicted proteins | sample TergutNc150P1_FD_29049 | JGI IMG/M metagenome (IMG submission 29049) | reverse complement strand
GCATCAGTAGTGAGGATAAACGGTAACTCAAAATTAGGGTATGCCAACACGGGCGTTGTACACAATTTATCCTTCATGCTCTCAAAGGCTTTCTGTTTACTAGGACCCCACGAAAACGGTCGGTCCTTCTTTGTCAACTCCGTAAGCGGTTTCGCTATAGTAGCTACACAAGCAAAATTGTTTAACAGCTGTAAGAGACCTGGATTCTGTAAGATTACTGTTACTTAAGATTCACGATGTATTAAGGTGAAGTGAAAACACTGTACACCGTAAAGTAGCGCTCCATCTCTGCATGCAATATTGTTCTCAGATAAACCCAATTTTCCTTTCATCAATATGGCATTGCGATCATTCCGCAATCAAGCGAATCGAGACTTTGTGTTCCTGCTGAATTAACAACAGACTGAGAATTTATCGACATGGAAAAGAGACGGTTTTTGAGTGGCTGGCAACACAAACGAAACTTGTTGTATATTTGATTGTTTATTGTAAACCTCTGTTAACGAATTTCCATAAAATATATTTTAGCATTTCATTTCCCCTTCTATAAGGTCTCCCCTTTGGAGTCTAGCATAAAATGCACATATGACTTTGTATCGCCAGTTCATTCCACATATTGTTCCACACCTCCGTCATGAGACATTTTCCTGCAGAGATGACTTTGTATAATAAGGCCTAAAACATGCAATTATCAATATTCGAAACTCTTTGGACACCGTGTGAATGAAGTTAAACAACTTCTTATTTGTTCGTTAAATAAATGCAAACTTATGGTGTTTAGTGCCTCTATAAGGGTCCAACACATGTCGCACGCTTTAACGGGAGACAGGCAAACTGCCACTGTGAACATCCTACGCATTATGTCGTTTTGTTGCCAGTTCCCTTACAAAATTCAGTGAATCGTCCTACCCCATAAGGAAAGAGGTAGGCCATCAGTCTTCCACGTAGACATATTAATCTTTGGATTACATATCTAGGAGGGATTCAACATCTCCCAGGACCTACGACCTCCACCTTCTGCGTAGCGGCGTACTGCACCCTGAAGACTGAGACAGGAAAACTTCTTCCAAAACGTTTTTACCTATATGCCAACAACACGGTATCAAAACCCACCTTTATGCAGATCGCCATGAGACACGCCAATATCACAGCAATTTTATTCGTAATTTAAAAAGCTTTATCATCAATAATTATTGATGAAAAATTATAATTTTTCTAAATTGAGGAGTCAGGACAGTGTGGCCTGGACATGAAGTAGTTTACATGACTTATTCTAGAGCTCGATCCCCAGCAGGGGCATGAGATCTGCTTGTCTCATCTACAATAAACCTGAAAGGGCTATGCAGCCCACCTGGCATCCTATTCGCGGTTAGAGGGGGCTCTTTCCACAGCCTAAAGCGGCTGGGCTGCGAAGCTTACCGATCACCTTATTGTAGGTTAAGAAATTGTCGAATTACACGTCTTCTCCCCAGTATGTCCTATTGCATGGATGGGGACAAGGTTAAGTCCTGGCACACATCTGAACCCACCCTCGTTCTCCCACTCACAAAAGTATGCAGATAGCCAACGCGGTCACTAATCAAGAGTTCTGTTGCAAGATGCAAGATGTCATGCAAGCAACAGATGAGAATGATAATATTAACACGTATTTCGTGATTTACAACTAATGAATTAAAGAAAACAGTTTAAAATCTATACAATATAAAACCTCCAGGATGGATCAACTCCTCCGAAGATATTCAAAACCAAACAAATAGTTAAAGGAAGTGGAACATGGCAGGAAGCAAGCCAAATGCAAACATTGCACCTGTAACGCTTTCCTCATATCAATATCAACACATCACGCAAGTTCACGAAGTGCCTACCATAGCATGTCTCATTGTCTTCCTTTACTACCATGCACATACACACATTTGGTATTGACCAAAAAATGTCAAAATTTTCAAAATTACGGATCGCTTATAAAGTTGGTACAGATTAAGCCAATGCAGTGTTTTACAGATGTTTGTATTTGAACAGGTACTTTAGGGGCACTGTTCTTTGATTGAAGCTGAAAATCAAAAACAAATTCAGTACATGTATGCTCAAAAGAACATGTTTTTCAGAGATTCATACCCAGACAATCTGCCATTTTCATAAATACACTTCTCCTCGTGTAATAACAATTCAACCACACATACTGGATCATATTTCAGACAGTTATTTTCTTTATTTATGTTTCACGTAACAATGTACTTTCTAAGGGTCTTACTGAACGACACTGTCAGTTGCAAGATTATATAGGAGTGTTTTCCAAGCTGTATTTACGGAACCCTATGGTAATGCAGAATTTTGTTACTGATTCCGCGACAAAGTGTCAAATATATTAATAGACATTTTGACATTCCGAGAAAAATCCCAACTGTCCCTCGAAATATTGTGGGAAATGGTGCCCGGACATAAGCAGTAGCATAAGTAATCCCCGTCCGCTGAAAGTGCCTCCTTGGTTTCTGACTTGTAAATGTTTACATATGTAGGAGTTTCTTGGGAGAAGATAAATTATTTTAGTGGTTCCTACGTGGAGAAAATGTAGAAATTCCTTTAGTTAGTGCTGGTGACACATAAAAAGTGACCATGGACAGCACTGATGTAAAGATCCTAACAGGTTCAAACTAAAATGCTTAGAGTAAACAAGGTCGCACTGCCACCATCTCAACAAAAATTTCCACGTCATTTGCCCGAAAATCGAACCAGGCCTCCACGGTAAATCTTCATTTTTGACAACGCTGTCACTAGTACTGTCAGTAGCTTAGTCTCAGAAGTTACTCAATGTTGTGTGATGCCCCAAGCAAAATATTCCCCCTTCCACCTCAGAATTATTTATTTAAATCATCTGTAATTGTTTAAGGTTTGTAGCTGACTCCTGTGACATTCGTGTCTGACAATTCGTAACATTTTGTTGGATTTTAATAAAATAAGGAAAAGAAATGTTGGCTGAATTGGCTGAAACCTGTCACATGCTTTTTGCTGGTAACTAGAACGGCCCTGTTAGAATATGTAACATTTTATCACGGAATGGCTGGTGAATATTCTGGTTATCACGGGAAAACGTTATGTAGTTTGCTAGGAGATGATGAAGAAAACCACATCAAACTACGCTCATGGCGGCCAATGACAGATTCAAAGAATAGAAGCTGGTGCTTCAAGAGTAAGAACTAACACTTAAACAATATGATCATAAGATTCGACTACACATGATTCTGACCAGATACCTCACACACACACACACAGTTTATTCACTTTTCTTGATTGTCGTAAGATAGCTCTTGAATATACATGCACAAAACTTTCTATTTGTAGAGATTGCGTGTAATAAGAATAACAAAATATTTAATTGTTACAAGTCTTGCTTTATTGTTGTGCATTTCACATACAACAAAAGCAAGATGCACTATCAGCCCGAACGATCTCACGTTCAGAGAGAAACCATTGAGAATAGTATGGTGAAGAGCATGGTGATGTCATTTCTGAATTTTACACTACCGTACGTTTGGGTGTACATACATGTTTGAAATCACCAATGTAACATCACACTGGACACAACGCGTCTGCAGTGTACAAACGTATGGTTTCTTTATTTCGTACTGTGGTCATGTTGCGAAAGAGCAAAATATTTTATGAAATGTACCCAACATTCTTGCGAACTATTTAGAATAGCCATAACTTTCAAGTGATGTATACATATATTGTACTGCAGCAAAATTTTGGTTGTCGTGTAGAACCTCATTCCTAACCCCAGTTTTAATTCCTTGCCCTTAGTTTATTATCCCTTTCTTTTAATTTATAGCTGCTACTTATTGTTATATAAACAATGAATGTGCCCTTTCATCAGGTAAACAAGTGGTGCGTCTGTTTGTTTCTGCAAACAAAACGGTTTGGAAATTCATAATCATTTGAAGGGTAAACTGAAACAGCACATACTGACACACGCAGAGCCAATAATAATATCCGTATTCTCACAGGCACCCTTTTTATTTAACAACAGTGGAACTCACTCACCTTCAGTAATCCATGAGGCAGTCCCTCCCGATCTAGTGCTGATACCATAACGGCGATCAACACTCAAATCTTCAGGGTCCTTCCACTTTAAAAAAGGTTTCACTTCCATTTCTTTGCCAACTTCCACTAAACCACATTTGTAGGGAATCCAAAACCCACGATATTCTTCATTACTTAGGATGTGAGGTGTGTATACTACGGCCTTGTCAGGTTGCACATTTTTTCGTCTAATGACGCTCTTTGTGTTTTCCGAGCCTCCGATGACAATCTGAGAACAATGCACCTGATATTAAGCAAAGGGAAACGACTGTTCCAACTAGAAATGATCTGCACAAATTAAGTTCAAATTTATTGCCAATGTGCATTGCTATATGTTGGTCCAAACAGAGTAGGAATACTTTCATATGCTTTCCAATTTCAGACAAATAAAACCGATACCTTAAAACACTGTGGTAGTAGATAACGTACAGGGATGATGGACAAATATACTTTGCATAGGCAGCCACTTGATCTTGAGATTTGACTGACGCCAGCTTTCAGCAACATAGTAAAAGTATTCCTGTCTGTGGTATTCTTGACAACAAGCCCTATTAAGACAATAATTCAACAGATAGGCCGGTGGGTTAAACAAATATCAGTGGTTATTGACACTACAGACAAAATAGTTTAAAAAGTTAGTAATGAAAACACTCGCAAGAATTTAAAGAATCCTTCATCAGTGATAACCCTGCACTCGTACATTCAGTACCCCTATCTGCAGTTTGCTTAGTCCTGCTGTCTACTGACGCTCACAGCAATGACACCAATCTCGAACACAGTACTTTACTGATTTGCTTCACTCGCTTCACACTACCCAGTTCTTCAGCTAAATCCCTTTCACTCTCCGCCGTCCACTCTCCTCATTCTGCTATACGCCACACACTCCAAATCGCCGTGAAAAGACTGTCCATTAAAACCAACCAACCAAAGATTCGAGGGCGGAGACTTGCGCGAAGCGCAAGTCGACGTCCCTCGGTCTGTATAGCCATTCCTGCGTTAACCGCACATCTGGTCTCAGTAACAAACACCTACAACTATAATAGGGGTTATGCTTACGCTAACGATTTCCGGTCGCTGTTAATCACTTCGATGCGAGCATATTAAGGTTTATTGCTTACGTGGCAATATGTCCTCTTGGGGGGAACAACTTTGGTTGAAAGGCTTCCTGGGATTCGAACCCAGAGTGATCAAACTAAAGTTAACGATAAACTGACCGCGTAAAAATTGACGCCTAATTTGGGAGGAGTGAAGGCCGTGCCCCATCTTCACAAGTTATACCCTGGCATTTGGCTTATAACTCAGGGAATTCACGGAAAAACCTCAGTCAGGGTAGCCGAAAAAGTGCCACTTGGCACAGGTCGAGTGCCCGCGGCCACCTTGCCGGTGACCAGAACGAGTTGTCGATCCTGATTTCCCTTTATTATGGGACGCAGATCGACACTTGGTCAGCGCATGTGTCTGCCAAGCTGCTCAACTAGCGGGTTCCCCACAGCAGCTAACTTCGAGTCGACTCTCACATTTAGAGATCTGATATGGTCAGAGAAGTAGGGAACTCCCAAATCGTCGTGAATTTGCCTGTTACCAATGTACCAGGGCGCATTGTTAGCAATGCGAAGACACTTGGACTGCAGCACTTGCAGTTTCTTGATATGGGAGCGAGCGGCGGACCTCCGAACGGGACACGCATAGTCCATCACTGGACGGATAAGCTGCTTATACAGCAGAACACCATTCCTTATGGAGAGACCGCTTCTCCTGTTCAGAAGAGATCCCAGAGTTTCCAGTCTTTGTGGCGCTTTCTTACTCACCTGGTCGTTATGTTTCGACCAGTTGAGCCGTTTATCAAGGGTCACTCCAAGATAACGGGCGTCGTAGACCCATTGGATTGGCTCCCCGAAGAGCTGTACTGCTCGGGGTATCGGGATGCGCCTACCGCTCTTGGCGAAGAGCTCTTCGAGACATCGATGGCGATCCTCCATTCACTCAGCCACCGCTTGATGTTACTGAGATAGGTCTCCAGGTATTTGGGGAGCAGCGCTGTCTGACTGGACGTGGCTATGACGGCCGTGTCGTTCGCATAGAGAGCCAGCTCGACGTGGAGAGAAGGCGAGTGCATATCGTTTACATACATGCTGAATAGGATGGGTGAAATAATTCCAACCTGTGCTACACCAGCCCGCATGCGATGACTGGTGGATGTTGCTGTTTGGAAGGACGCTTCGAACGTCCGTCCATTCAGGTATAAGGATATGGTTTTGAGGAGGTACGAGGGAAAATCAAGGATTGTGAGTTTGTAGAGGAGACCGTCGACCCACACAGTATCAAAGGCTTTAGCCACATCAAGGAAAACTGCGCCTTTTAGTCTCTTCTCTTCAAAGTTGCTGGATACTTTTTCTACAAGGCGGGCGAGCTGTAGCGCAGTGATGTGTTTAGGTCTGAACCAAAACTTCCTATCGTGGGGTAATCCGCCTCCGCTCACTTCGTAGAGAATCCTGGAGAGCAGGATTTTCTCAAACAGTTTGCCAATCGTTTCTAGTAGACTTATGGGTCGATAAGATGATGGCAGTGCCTGGCCTTTCCCGGGTTTCAGGATCGAAAACACGCGTACATGCTTCCAAGCCGCCAGGAAGTACTGCGTTCGAAAAATCGCGTTAAAAAACACGGCCAACAGGGAAACGACACTTAGTGGAAGATGCTTCAAAACGCTATTCGGAATATAGTCTGGGCCTGGTGCCTTGCCGACTTTGAGACCCCGAATGGTGTCTTGAACTTCCGTGGGGTTGGTTAGCTTGGGCTCATGGGCGTAAAAGGTTATACTCGCCTCGCCTCATTAACCACCACAATGATTGCCGGAACCGACGGATCGTTTAGCGGCTGAAATTGAGCCTCCAAACTGTCTGCAAGGGCCTCGGCTTTCTCGGAGTCCGAGAGAGCTAGTCCCTCTGGTGTGACCAGGGGAGGTGATGGAGTGGGGATTCTCATCACCCGTCTAGTCATCTTCCACAGTGACTGGTCTTCTGGATCAAGGCTTTCCCGCGTGTTGCTCCACCGGTCGTTCCTCCACTTGTTAAGCTGGTTGGTCACCGACCTTTGCAGGCGGTTGATCGCAGCTTTTAAAACAGGGTCCCTAGTGATTTGTCACTGCCTCCTTAACCGGTTCTTCAGGCGTATTTCATCCTGAATGGACTGTCCATTTCTTGCGGTTCGCTGTTCTTACATAGCGCTGATTGCACTCTTGGGACCTTCTGCACTGTCTCAGCCTGTCTTCGAGTTTTCTCTTTCTTTCTAGTTAGCGCTGGCCACCCCTAGAAGTTACTCTCTCTTTCTTGTACGGGAAGTGTCTGGCATCCCGGCAGCCTTGACATCAAAGGCTTCGCGGTTTGCCACATTACTAGGCGTTGTTTCCCTCTGTTACAATATGAACAGAGAAAAGTCAACAACAATCATGGGCTTCAGTCAAGCCCATGTTGGCATAGTACCTTTAGCAGCAACATGCTTGCCAAGTCATTCGCCTTCATTATATTGTGTTATACAATGTCAGCAATGACACGACAGCTGATCACATAACTAGACTTAAAGTTTTGGATAAAACACTAAAAACACTGCAAATGCATATTTGAGTCGCACTCACATTCCACGTACAGTGGATCGATTTTACTGCTACATGCTTTATGCCAGACCGACTCCCCAGCCAAGGAGTTCTAATAACTAGCACATCAAATTGTATTAAGTACTTCGTGTAGTACATCCTTACTTGAGGATTTGGCATTACATCAGCCCGTCCAGAAATTCCAGAGATTTTATTCAACCCAAAAATTCATTGGCATGTTCGAAAAATCCTGCCACTTGTCGTTTCCAGGACGGATTTAATCCGGCCTACGCTTTCTCACATTTCTTCTCTGAGTCTTATATTCATACTGTAATGGAGAGCAACAACGCTTATTAGCGTGACGACCCGCAACGCCCGTGACGTCATGGCCAGAACCTCACGTACTAGAAAAGGACAGAATCCTGTAGGGTTATCCAGTACTGTCTGGAACACCGTAGAATGTTCGGGAAATGTGCTAAGCGCTATATAAGACCGGATAAACACAAGAATTGGACAGTCGATTCTTCTCACAGCGAGTGAGTGAACGTACAGCGGATAGCGAGTGTTCATCGGAACTGCACAGAGCGATACGTAGTGGTAAAGCGAATCTATGAAATACTGTGTTCGAGACTAAGGTCAGGGCTGTGAGCCCGGAATACTGAATGTATGAGTACAGAATTGTTTGCTGAGGATGATCCTTGAAATTCTGGTGAAGGGTTTTGTGTTCATTACTGTCAATAAAAACTGTTATTTTTTAAACCCATGGCCTATCTGCTACAATACTATTATCCCACCACTTCCTAGGCTAGCTGACTGGTCTCATTCCTTTAGGTTTCACCATGAAATCCCAGTTTTTATTTCTCTCCCGTATGTGCCATGTGCCTTGCGAACCCAACCCGTCTTAATTTTACGTATTATCCTTATAGTGTCAAGTTACCTGCATATACAAATAACTATACCAGCAAGGAAAACAGCTTAAGAATTTGGACTAAAAACAAAGGAGTCATTAAGAGACCAGAAAAAAACAATTATTAATCTCACCTCATACAGTGGGCTCCTCTCAGTGAGACCGGCTGGCAAGGCCACATGAACATCTTTTGGTGCCCTCACCTTAAAATTCACCTTCGTTGTTGTCGTTATTGGTTTGAAATGGTACTCGAGCTTGTTTTCTGTTTTAAATCCTGTGGACAATAAGTTTTCATTTTACGGCTTCTTTCTAGTTCTCGCAAATGGCGGCCCAAATCCTGGAATTTCACGCTTACAATATTATTTTCAGAATAACAAATTCTCTGTTGAGGTGATAATCTTCTATGTTTGCACTTTGGCCTTGTCATTCTTTTCAGTAAATCACGAAGTTTCGGACGCTGTCTCTGCTTCATTCTTCAGGCAAGGAGGACCTAAACGTCTGGAACCCTTAGACTCGTTATGCTTAATCACTCAACGCTAAGTAGTGACATAATCGCAGACTTTAAATTATACACGTGGTACAAAGGAATCTATAAGTATTTTTACTTTAACACAAACGATTGCACGATACAGATTCCATGCAATGAAAGTTCACTAACCTTCACAGGCGATATTCCATAATCTTTGTTAGCCTTACATGACGATTCAAAGTAACGCAAAAAAAAGAAAATTTATGCCATATATAAAACCTGTCATACTACAAAGCATTGTCGCGTCAAACATTGCCAATTGCGTGATTCATACTCGTTGCATGTTGACGTAATAATTCCTGGGAACCTCGTTCATCCTTAAAAATTTACGACTACGTATGGCGTTACATGCTTAAACACACCGATACACAAACTATCCTGATTTTGTGTTACTGTAAAAATTAAAAGTTACAATTTAATTACATGGGTGCCAAAATACCACAATTGCTAGAACTTCCATATTATTTACGAATTCCACTCTACTGTCGTAGCGCAACTTTTACTGCACAAATTCAGCAGGACTGCGCCTGTGCTTGCCACGTTCTATGTTGATAAACAATGTAAAGTGGGTTTAAATGCTTGTGCACTGTAAGACAGTTTTAATAATGCAGGGGTTTAGCTCATAAAGTTTAATTCCCTGATGATGGCATAAGGCGCCAACGAAACATGCAGGAACGTATTTTGATTTTATAAGAACTTTTTTTAAAATTACTATAGAGTGCGCATTTTTTGTAACAATATAATAAATATGCACGGCTTAAACAACAATGTGAAATTTGTCTTACAGGTCTTCTTGGTGGTTTCATATAAGTGGCGATAAAGTGTTTGTTTGGCAAAAGAAACTGATATTTCTGTAGGAGCATAGCACTGGATAATGGTAATATTGCGTATTTTTGCTTTGAAACGAGACATCTTAAGTTTTTCAGAAACTGGGTGCCAATCTTTTTTTTTTTTTATTTCTCTTGGGACGTTCACAGAGATTTAG
>JGI20169J29049_11448974_pt1 | contig 10116 bp, 3 predicted proteins | sample TergutNc150P1_FD_29049 | JGI IMG/M metagenome (IMG submission 29049) | reverse complement strand
TGGGCTCCAGAGCCGGTGTGAACGGGTGCGGAAAATCTCGCCCCCAGCAGGAATCCATCCCCGGACAGTCCAGCCCGTAGCGAGTCGCTACACCGACTACTCTATCCCGGCCCACAATAGTGATACTGACACTATACAATCTGATGCATTGAAAGCGTCTTTAAATAACACATAAAAAAAAACCGTCCCTATTTGCCTACGAGAGAGCATCCTATTGTTTTCAGTCGAGTACAGAGATCAAAGACATAACAGGCTAAATCTGCGCAGTGCTGATCTGTATGGATAGCAACCAAGAAACGCATACCAATAGTAAGTCACGCAGACTCCTCAAGTAAAATTAATTTTGAAACACCTAGAATCGGTGTGTTATCGTATACTACATACGGGGTGAATAATCTAAATGGTGAACGCAGGTGATATGAAACAGCTGTAATATGAAATGCAGGCAGTAAGTTCCTCCGAAACGTATGAAATTTATCCGTCCACATAGCGTCATATTTCGGAAGAGTATTTCTCACAGTAGGAGAAACGTACATTTGTGCGGTAATTACAAATACCTGGACTTCGTAGTACAAATATTGTTACTACCAACCACCTTCGAAGTTAACGGGTTCGTTGATATTGGATATTTTGTGTTGCTACTCGTTAAGTTTTCCTGAAGTACAAGCCACGACTGACATTTTAAAGTACAGTACACGGACGTTTGTAGGATATCATCCGTTGCCAACGTTGTTCGGCTTCGGAGCCGCGAAAATTTGAATAGACCAGTGGGTAGTTGGTTATACATCACGACGTTTTAGTGACACGTGGTTTTGAAGAAAAGTAGGTTATGTTATTTAGTTTTTGTTACAGTTTGTTAGTATGGTGAAACCAAATTCACTGCAGTTGGTGTGGGTGAAACTTCGCAGAGTGTGGTTTTCACTGGGTTTATTTAGAGTTTCAGTATGATACAAAATCCACCATACTTCGTTTGGTTGAAAGTTTAGTTACCTAAGTTGTTTCCATTTAGGTAGTTTAGGTTATTTTTCTAATTACATAGTGTTAGGTTGGTGGTTTATTTCGGATTTTGGTGTGGTACAACGTAATGTGAGGCCAAAATTACCCTGAATTGGTAAGAAACGATGCCTGATGCATGTTTGATATTGTGCGGAAGGGACTGAATACAGAGGTTAGTATTCACAGACAACATACACACGTAAGTAACAACAGTCAATAAGAGGGCAGAATTTTGCAGTTCTTTTAACACTGTTGGGCCATAATTTGACAAGTTACCTGTGCTTGTTGCAGAAAAACCCATAAAGTTTAAATTATTATTTGCACTTCTATTAAATTTAGTTATATCATTACAAATATATTTTGCTTGACAAGTTGGAAACTAGGATTTGAGTAGCAGAGTTGCATCAAGTACAAGCAACAGAAGGTATATGCATTAGGAAAATCCTCGTTATATCACGCATGCAAAAAATTGGGGTGCCACAGAGAAAGTGGTCAACTTTAATAGTAAAATCATTCTAGTTCAACAGTAAAGTAATAGTATTTTGCGTCATTGTGTTAATTTAGCCAGGAGAGCAATATCTGCTGTTCACAGTGTGAAACCACATCCTGTGGACAAAAGCTGTCAAATGTATGTGCAGTGGTGACTGCTGTTCCAGACATCAGTTCTGGCAGACAGGTATGCAGTGCAGCATTATACTGTTCTGCTAGACCTGACCTCCACATCAGGATTTGCCACTGATTATCTGTCTTATGAGGTTAGAGCAATTTTTTATAAATATTCAGCATGATAGAGCTTTACAGACCAAGTTCAAAATAATGTATTAACCTCATTTGTTGTTTTAAATATCACAATATATGTATTTTTACCTCCTTCAATTTTGAATCATTGTATCTGCTTGGTAACCCTAAAAATAAACCAGATATTTAACTCCCGGTTTCTGCCATTTCAAACATCATACTGTGTATTCTTACTTGAAAGGCTGTGTATTGTCACTGTATTCTAAAATGACAAGGCAAAGACAGGAGGACACTGATTTGTAGATAGCTTTATTTACATTACAACAGTATATTTACAAATAAGAAATATAAAATGACTGATGCATAGTGGATCGGAATGCTAAGTGTACATAAGATAATGTTCTATTATTTTTATTTAGACCTAGATATATATGAGATATAATAAAGAGTAAGTGATGTATTTACATGACAGCAGTATTGCATTCACAGACAGAGAATAATTTCTTTATATTTGAGCTTTGCTACAATTTCACATTAAATAAGATAATGTTTAATTTGTGTAGGTAGGTATTATGCTGTAGTAGACTACACAAGAGTCCTTTCCCAGTAACTTGTTTTATTTAACACCAAGTTTTCACAACACATTGGCTTTTTACCAAAGTCATTTATATGTTGAGAAACTTTTGCATGAATTGGTACTTTTCATTAATTTAGTCCAAAATGAAATGTCACAGCTCTTAATTTTTTACCCCATGGACCTCAAGATTGACATGGGATGAAGTTCCTTTGTGTCCATTATTTGAAGACTCCCAAAACTTATGTGGAAAATGACATGGCTTATTTCATATATCCTGTTTTTTCTCTACCTTGAAGTAGAACTTGGAAGGCCTTTACTTTAAAATCAAAAGTAATTCAGAATGAATGTAGTAATTAAGCATTCGATGTCTTCAGTGGTTATCAGACCAATACAACAGCATAAATGTTCTAACATTCATTTATTTTATATATATGTGACATGTTTCCACGTCCAACATTATTGGCCTTCATCAAGCGATGTTACAGAAACATAAAATGTTTCAGGCGATATTACAAAAATATGAAAGGTAAGTTACCTACAAAAATACAAAGTATAAATTACCTTTTATATTATTGTAATATCATCTGATGATGGCCGAAATTGTAGGCCGAAACGCATTGCGTATATAAGAAATGAATGAATATTAGAACATTTATGCTGTTGTATTGGTCTGATAATCACTGAAGACATTAATTGAATAAATACAATGGAATGACTTTACTAAAAATTAAGTAATCAGTAGACTTAAATTACCAGTGGTGTAACTGATTTTAAGGTGTACGTAAAACTTAGTTATCTTTAAGTGTGTAATTAAAATTACAAACTCCAAACAAAAATTCCCATTGATTAATTAAAAAGAATTAAAAATTATTCCAGTGTATTTCTCATTACACTCACCAACATTGTGCTCTTTTTACAGATAAAAGTTGATTCCTAACAGTCAAATCATAATACACAGAATGTGACAAACTAAGAAAATTTTTGGTCTACTCACAGAACTTACACAGTAATTGTCATAATGAAGTACTTGCCATTATTGAAGTACCATGTAAAGTACAGATGAATTTCTTTATCTTAGAGACCCTTCAAACTTTCCTTCACTCAAAACATATTTTTTGAACAAAATCTATTCCATTTAGGAATGTGAAATTTTCATTCAGTAATATGAATTTCCATTACATGACTTTTTTATGCTTTAATGCTAGTTATTTTTTCATTAATACCGTGCCACACTTTTGTATGACTTTGTTTCATGTTGGAATGCAACTTTGGGCTCTAATAAGGCATCCAAATGCTAACTTGGCTGACTCTGTTAGTCACTATAATATCAAATAGAAATATTGACAAGTTGCACTAGTAGTATCAATTCCACACTCAAACTGTTCAAAGAATTACAAATTATATAGAATTTGTTCTGTAATCAGTAAACAATAAGCCTTCTTCTGTTGGGTATGAGTCATATTTAACGTATTTATTGTGTGTGGTGAAGAGGACTCATGCCACAACTACGCTGGAATAGTCCAGTGAACCTTGCTCAGTGGTCTGTTACAAGCATATTTATTTTATACTTTATAAATACCACAGCATGCCATTTTATGGGAAAATAAAAAAAATCCTGTGCTGGCATAACATACTAGAATATAATTAGAGACTGTGACTGGCTGCACTGTGTTACTTTTGTGGTTCAAGAATGGAATGCAGCTGAATTTCTAACAAACTGCATGAATCCTCAATAGACACACTTGAAGTGCTGGAACAAGCCATAATTTCCAACTTCTGTAAAACAGAATAGAATAGAATAGAAATTATTTATAGTCCATTAGTTCTTTGTCAGATTAAGCCAAGGATTTGGAACATGTAATGGTTTAATGCAATACTTGTCAAAAATACAAATATAAAAACAAATACAAATACAAATACAAACACGTATCATACATGGGAAATATTTATTTACAGTCAGCAAAAATAATTAAATCACAGAACCATCACCATTCTTACACTCATGTTCTAGGATAACTGAGAATTTTTTATTGACACAAATTTCTGTACAGCATGGGACTGGGATAATACATAATCTTTGAGTGCTAGCTTGAGTACTTTTTTTTAATCACAACTTAAACTTTTGATGGCACATGGAAGATTACTGAATAGCTTAATTCTAGTATAGTAAACTTCTTCTGATATTTACTTAAGTTGAGTATCTGGCACATGGAGATCATACCCATGTGTTGTGTCTATATTGTATGAGGTATACACACATATCTCAGTTTGCTATTTTGCCTTGTTGTGCACAACGGACCTTAATACTGAGATTAATTACTTGCTAGCAAGTTAAAGAATATTCAACCTGCTAAACATTTCCCTACAAGAGACCACATGAAGAGAGATCGTTATTTATTTTATACAAACTTACATAATTATGTTGGACTATATGTACAGTACAGTATTACCTATGTCATCGTGCGTGATATGTAATAGTGGGCAAACATTATCACCTTACTGATACGACATGGATGAGTGAAGTAATGTGCTGCACTTTCTGATGTCTTTTGAGTCTCAACATTCATTTCCGTTTGAATGAGGTAGTGGTGATAAGAGTTTTCACTAACAACATTGAACAATTCAAATGTAGGTAAACCGTCTGTGGTATTGAGGGGGATTCTGTATTCTGTAAGACAAAGCACTCTTCATGACATTTTTGCTAGAAACAAAATCTGAGATGAAGTGACCCAATTTTGTGTCTATCTTCAACAGCTCTAGGAAATCCATTTTGGTGGTGCCATTATTTTGATATTTGTTATGTGTTCTGAGGCAAGCTAAAATAATTTAATATCTTACAGAATCACAAAAATATTTTAATTATGCTCATGTTTACCAAGCGCTTTATGTACATGTAACAATCGTATTTCCATCATGGCATGTTACACCTAAAATATTTCATGTATAATGTAATTGATATACAACAGGTGGTAGAATTTGTTACCAATATACTGGATCATAGAAGGGTTTGAGAAGCCATGTTGCATACATAAACCCCTGAATATGATTCATGAATAAAATAAAACATGCTGAGTTTTGTGCATAATAACAGTTATTGTTATAGAAGTATGAGCTTTTGATGGAAATGAAATTGATTAACAGACAAGTGAAAGTTTAATTGATTATTAATTAGTTATTGTAATTGTTTCATTCCTATTCATCCTTGTACTCGCAATATGTAGGCTGATATGTGTAGCATATTTATACTTTAAACAAGAGATTTGTGTGCTCATTAAGTCTATGACTAGTCCATACAATTTGAAGGGTTTGTAGTTCAGTATCTTACCACAGTCAAAGGGTTATGTACTGTTCTTATGTTAACAGCTACACTTTTCTGGTTTTTATTGCTCCTAACTCATGTAGGCTAGGATTTGATGTCAGTTATGATGGTGACTTGTTGTGGACTACAAGAAAGTATGATACTTTTAGTATATTTTTCTGAGATAACATAAGCTTATTAAAATGTAACTTAGAATGCCACATATTCTTATGTAGTAGATGGCAAGCATACTGTGGGTTGTGGAACATTTAAGAAATTAACTTTTTGAAGGGGGTAGGCTTAATGCAAATATTAATATTTTATGATAAATTCACTCATACTCGCACACACCAAACAAGTACATAGATGTTGCTGCTCCACTTGATTCAGTTTTAAAAAAATCTTATTTGTCCAGTGTTTCATTGAGAAGTATAGGCATACTTTCTTAGCTTTTAGAGGGAAATTACTTCTAAAATGGCATGTAAAGGCTGAACTGGTGTAGATGGGCCAGGTCATATTGGCATCTGGAAATGTAGTGGATGTATAATGAAGAAATAATTAGTATACAATATATTTTTGGACGAGGGTTCACATCATCCTGCTTTAAGTGCTTGGGTTTATAGAGTGATAAAGCTTGGGAATTACTGCAGTATGTATATGTCTGGTTAAAACTAAACAACTAGCTTGATGAAGGAAGGTTCTTCTTGAGAAGCCGGAAGATTATTAGCTGGTTAAGAAATTCTTGACATACTGAACCTGGAAGTTTATTATCATCTTCACAACCGCATGCCTCTTATCCCTACCCTGAAACAGGCGGATTCAGTCCACGTTCTTCCCTCCTATTTCTTTAATATCCGTTTTAATATTATCCTCTTTTCTTCGCCTAGGTCTTCCAAGCAGCCTTTTGCCATCAGGCTCCTCAACAAAAAACTCTGTATATATTTCTGTTCCCTCCCATGAGTGCCACCTGACCTACCCGTCTCATATTTGATTTGATTATGGGGAGTTAAAATCGTGAAACTCATGATTGAACATTTTTCTCCATCTTCCTGTCACTCCCTCGTTTTCGGATCCCAATACCCTCATCAGCACTTTGTTCTCGAATACCATCAGCCGATGTTCTACTTTAATATGAGAGACCAACTTTCACGCCTATAAGATAACAGGCAAAATTATAGCGCTTATGGTTCGTAGGGATTGAAAGGCTAAATTCTTGCTTCAACTGAAAGTATGCTTAGGTCTTACATATTAAAAAATGCGAGAATCAGTTTGTTAATGAAGAGGATTTTTGGGGGGAAGGTGTAGAGTTCGTGCCATTTAATAAGGATAGGTGTGACCAGCAAGGTACCCCTGTCGGCGCTGTATAGTGCAGGCCTGCCTTTTTTAATGACGTCGAACGTCGTGATAGGAGGTATAGCACCTCTGCTTTATTTGTAAGGGCCCCGGATTGAAATCTCGGTCAGGAGACACGCAGCCCAGGCCGAGGTTTTTCGTAGTTCTCCTCAGTCTCTCCACACACACAGTTTTGCATTAACGAATTTTCAGCTGCCAATTTCGGTGAAAGTCAATCTGCCAACTTTACCAGCCGTATACATTTGATTTTATTACAAATTTCCTTTTATTACAGTAACAACTTTATACTTAAGGGTTGAAAATGGCGAATGCCATAAAGACTCTTAGGAGTGAGGAAATGGGATTGGAAAAAAATCATCGAAGGTGCCTGAAGGACCGAAATCGACAGTCAAAAATAAAGTGAGTAGCAAGGAACCATAGAAATTGGCCAATAACCGACTTCGTCGGAAACCAATGTTGCCCTATAATCTTGAAGAACTTGTCAGTTACGGTCTGATGGTGGAAAGGAAAATTTTCGGGCTAATAGCAAAGAATATTAAAGGAAGGGCCTTTGAATTTGGCATAAAAAATGGTCTTGTCTGTCCATTTTCAGTGCAACAGGGAAGAGCAGCCTGGAAGTGGCTGTGTAAATTTAGGTGCCGCCATCCTCGACTGAGGCTGCGTAAGCCTCAAGCTACTTCGGCAGTAAGAGGAAAGGGACTCGCGAAAGAAAACGTCGCAAATGTTTTCGTCATATTTGAGCCATTGCTGCGGCTGATTAACTCCTCTCCGCATCGCTTATGTCGAAACGGGTATGACTGTCGCTCAGCATAAAGTATGCAAAGTTATCCTCTTAAGGGTAAGCGACGGGTCCCTTCTTTGTCTTCAGGAGAGCGGGGTTCACTCGCGACAGTTGTTACCTAAATGAATGCTACCGGCATATATGTTTCTCCTCTTCTGGTGTTTCCTAGGAGCAACATGAAGGCTGAACTCCTGGATGGCGCTCCACCAGGTTCAATAACAGCTTGTCACAAGGGTGGGTAGATCCAGGAAGAGAGCTTTACACAATGGTTCAAACATTTCGCCCGTTTTGTGAAGCCATTTAAAAAAGATCCCGTTACCCTAACGCTGGTTGGTCATTCTTCCTATTAGAGATATGTCGAGGTGATAGACTATGCTCGGGAAAACAGGGTGCACAATGTTGGCCTTCCCCTGCGTAGCACTTCTGGACTTTTCCTTCATGCAGCCTTTGAAGACATACCACGCACAAGAGATAGAAATTTGGATGAAAAGTCATCCGAGCACAGATGTTACACACTATCAAACTGGTTGGGAAAGCTTTTCTAAAGTCGGCCACAACAGCCATTGCTGCAGACGAGATCCGGAAAACAGACTTGTTGCCCTGTAACTGTCATGAATTTGATGAGCATGACTTCCTGGAAGAATCTCAGTGCACCATCGCGAGGTGTTTGTTTGAAAGCCCTGTGCCATGTACCAACATTTCAGAACAACCGTCTACCACTAGCAGCACAAATCCACAGACCCTAACCAACAGTCACTCCGCCTGCTTCACAAAACACCTCTGCTGTTGTTCGTCCGCCAAACAGGGGTCCTGTTCGAGATATCTTTGGCAGGAAACAAGAACAGGCAACAAAACATGCAGCATTCCCACAAAGGATCTGCTGCTATTATGACGGCTCGCCTTTTAAAAACAAACTTCAGGAAGACCTCAAAAGGAAAGAGACTAGAGATCAGAGGAAATTCTCCAAGTACGGTTTGCAAAAGAAGAGAGAGTCCGATCTTTGTGATGCATATGTTTCAGTTATTGGTGAAGAACACGAGATGAGGGAAAGAAGAGAGCATCTTAGTCGTCATCCTCAGACCCCGAAGATTGTGAGGAGCCCAGCCTCTAGAAACTGATGAGGAAAATGCTGAGTACTTTTAGTGTTCAGGGCTGTATTGTAGAGACAGACGCGACGAGAAGTGGATCAAATGCACAAAATGCTACGAGTGGTGCCATGAAGAGTGTTCAGGTACAGACGACTGGAAAACGTTTCTTTGCTTTTTCTGCAACACTGAATAAATGCTCTGCCTGTTTACTTTAAGTACAATGTTTGGCAAAATATATTTGTAGCAGTCTTGCAGTAAAGTTCTTTCCCTTGGAAACAGTAATTAATTCCCCCCTCCCCTTTATATTCAGACATTTGAATGCAATAATTTCAGAACCCGATGTTAAAATAATAGATTTTGATTTCACTCTGGCGTATTTAGGTTCAAATTTCTATTTCAAAGCTTACTATGTTTTTATTTCAGTGTATTGTGCTATATTTAAGCGTTTTAAAATAATTATTGGGTGGGGACGATAATAGGCACACAGTGTTCCTAACATCGCTAGTTGACACGTATTTTTCTTTGCTTAAAAAATTACCCTTCCAGAAGGACTGCAGGAAAATAGGACCTGGGGGCTTGAGTATTTCGACCTCAAATTACACCCACACCATTCTCATCTTCTTCTGCTTAACATTCTCTTGGATATTTGAGATTTAAAAAATGGGGAAGATTATTAGGGACATTTCCTCTAATATCTCGCTGAATTCTCTTACAATGAAAAATGTTTAAGACAAAAATTGCAGAGAAAATCAAAACACACGTTTAAATGTTCAATACATTTTTTTTTCTCACAAAATCACGCCGTTTGTGATATAACGTGGAAACATGTGGTACACCCGGACAGGCCGCAGAAGACAGTATAATATGGCGCATGCGCTCTGCATGCTGGATAACTAAGGCTACAGACACACACTCAGAATATGTAATTACTTATTGCTTTTTCACGGCAACAATGGTTACGCGAAGGCGTCTCATTGTTACGTTATAACACGTACTTTGCCTCTGTTGTTTTTAATAGTGAACGCGCCGTCCAGAGATGAGTGAAGTCTTGCTGGTGGTAGGGGTGGGCATGGGTGTGGTAGAGGGGGGCAGGCGCGAATTTACGCTTATTTGAATATTATTACTGTAGCGGTAAATGTAAGATATTTATAGCGGTAGACACCCACGTCTATTCTCTGATTAACCCTTAGGAGCCTAACGTTGTATATATATGGAGAGCCTATTCTTGATGTTTCTAGATCACACACAACGACGCAGCACAGTCGGTAGGACTCCTCTGGACGAG
>JGI20169J29049_11448975_pt1 | contig 10121 bp, 7 predicted proteins | sample TergutNc150P1_FD_29049 | JGI IMG/M metagenome (IMG submission 29049) | reverse complement strand
TAGTGGATGACTACTCCCCCCCCCCCTCCTGCATCAGCCCTACTGGCTGGCACCATGCTACTAAGATCGTATCACCATCTACACCTTTCCTTACACAAACCATGTACTGGATTACCAGTTTTCTTCGTGGATTCTTGACCCTTGAAGATGGGACAAATAGGTTGTCCCAAAACATTGGTATGGAATTACCACTACTTGCTCCATAATAGCCCAGAAGAGAACAGTTCTCATCTACTTTGCAACAGAAGCCTGAAATCATGCACAATACAGGATGAAGCTGTAACAGTTAGAAGGACTTCGAGAGGTCAAGCCAATAGCCGGAAACAAAGTCTGCTGGCTTGACTTCATACAGGCCTTCTGTTCTCCAGTGGAGGAACAGGAAATGACTTGAGTGTTCATATCCATGGAAAAAGAAAAAGCTAACTTACTTATCAGAGCTGTGTGTACCATCATGTCCTGGTCCTTCTTTCTGCTGCACAGACTTCTCTTCTTCAAGCAAGGCATCAAACAAGTCACTTGTGACATCTTGTTGGCTTTCAACAACTACCTTTCTTCTGTTACTGTCAGTGAAAAATATGTCATCATCGTTCTGCATATCAGGATCCTCATACATATTGTCCACCTGTTGGTATGTAACCTTGTGGTCCTGGAAGTTATACCTACAAGATACAAAAACTGGCCCTTATCACTCTTTGTATCAGAATACTATAAACATTTTCCAGTCATTGCTATGCAACCCTGCAGTTCTGGACCCTGTACCTACAAGACACACAAAACATCATGTCATAATTCAACATCAGGATAACCATACAGACGAGCCCAACCTTTGAACACAACCTTGCAATCCTGCAAGATGTACCTACCAGCCACACAAAATAAGTATTCACTGCATGTGCAGTACCTATACTTTGTGTCACAAATCAATCCTTGGGCTTCCTGAAAACAAAGTAGGAGTTAGAAAAAAAGGGTTATGATTTTGAATTTTGAATCAGTCATAATGAATAAGTATTGTAACATATAATTTTTGACAGAATCAATCAAAGCTCCACATAGCATCACTAAACTACATCCAATGCCTAGTACTCTGAACAGAACACATTTTAGAAACTGATCTCAAGTGAAAGCGTGTGAAGGCTTCTATTCAGTCAGGTCCATCAGGAAGACCTAATCTTAATCACTAAACCAGTGAACCTACCTTTCTGCCCGATGAAAGAAAGAGATTTAATTTCTGAGTACTGGGCACTGCGTGAAATACCAGATGATCAACAAAGTCCAGAAACCTGATAATCCTGAATGCAACACAGCACTGTCAGAAATCGTTAGCACTTCAGTGCTCCAAGTACAATAGTTGCCAAACCTATGTGTGACAAATATTAGCACTAGCAACAGTGAGGGCGGTGTTTAAGAAGCGCCAAAATATGTGTACCCCATAGTTTTATAACAAATCTGCGATAAGAAAGCTGCTGAGAAGAAATAAAGTGTGTGTAATATTTCACGCCACATAGTATGCTGAATATAAAGATTACTCTTTTGGTCACTGTTAATCAACTTGTTTTTTTTTAATGCAATATTTCAAAACCTCCACCTGTCTTTTATGAGGTACAAAGGTTCCTACTCAGCTGGGCCACATATAAACAGATAACTTCACTCACTGAACACTGTAAGTAGTTCAACCCACAGTACAGGGTGTATCTCTAAATCATTTCCCTGAGCAGGGCAGCTGTCATGGAATCCATACTGCATGTGCATCTTGCATTTATCAAGAATGAAAGAGTAATTTGTCCCTAGTCGTTCACCTTACTTTATTTCACAAAAGTGTCTTCTGTCAACCCCCACCTTCTATAACAGGTCTCACAACTTTGGAAAATATTTCTCAACTCATGATGGAGCTCTTGTCTTTATATATTAGCAACTGCTCTTTGGATGTAATCTTTCTATTCTTAAAAACAATATGGTATGTTCACATAAACATCAGCCTTCAGCATTCAGCATTCTCCACAAATAATAGCCACACAGATTTAAATCTCTGTATATAAGAGGCCATAATCCTCAAAACTAGTGTCAGAATTAATTTAACACAACAGTAGGAATTTACTGCTTCTTCAAAAAACTCAGACCCTATTATTTGTATGCATTCACTTCATACCAGATTTAAACTGTAAGGTCATGCCAACAAACTCCATAAACTTTATATTTTAAAACACCAGTATATGTTACACCAGCTTTTTGCATTGCCATTCAATGTAAACCATGCCTCATCCAAGAAAAACACAAGTACTGTATTAAGAAATCCATCGGCTACCAATTCCTGAAACTACTGCAATAACTGCTTATTGCTGTTCTGTATACAGGAGAAGGGTGTTTTACAAATATGATTTTGCTTCAGTACAGTTTTAAAAGCTTTGTTGTTCTGTCAGCTGAGTATTTTAATGCCCCACTGTCAACAGTCAATTGGTGCAAAAATTGTCTATGGATTTTTCTATTTGAGCACCATTACCAGCCAATTTAGTGTAATCTGAAACCCAAAAATCACACATTTTCTTCCTGTCCAACAAAAGCTTGTCATTCAAAATTCTTCCACTATTCTATACACCATTCTTCCATACAGCACATTTTTTTCCTAGAACTTTGGTGACATTACTAAGATTACACATGTGAATAAAACATATATGGCCATACATACAGGGGGTGAATCTACATTGCAACACAAGACAACAATGTTACAAGAATACAGGTTTTCTGCAGTACAGTTTCTGAGTTACAGAATCCCAAAGACCTCCCACACCAATGTTTGCAATGTCCACCTTGAGCTTAAACACAGAACACTGCACATGTGAATTGCGATCATCTTACTCGCTGTCAAATCCCAGGCATCATACAAATAATCTCAAATTATATGCCTGTCCATGACATCAGTGACTTCTGTAGATGTCCCCAAAGATAAGAGTCCAAGGAATATAAATCAGGGGAATGTGTAGGCTATTCTATTTGTCCACTTCACACTATTCATTGTTCCCAAAACAATGTTCAAGAATGCACAAAGAGCAACAAGAAAATGTGACAGAACAAAATCACGCATAAGCCATAAATGAATTCTTGTCTGCAGATCTACATGTTGCAACAGGTCTTGGAAAAATGTTTTGCAGGTAACAGTAGTACCCAGTCCTGGCCAGAAGTGCTGGTAGAAAATAGGGTGCCAGAAGTCTGTCTCCTGCAATGCCTGGCCACAGACTTAAGGGAAAGCTGTAGCTGATACCTAGAGTACAAGGTTCCATGTGGATTTTCATCTGTCAATGCATGCTGATTATGGAAAATGATTATTCTATCTCTTGAAAATCCTGCTTCACACATACATAAAATTAAAGATAAATATGCAGGGTTGCCAGTGCATGTCCTAAGAAGTCAATCTAAAAAGGTCCTTCACAGAAGGTAATCAGGTGGCATAGGTCTCTGTACTTGACAGAAGGTAGGGGTATGGGAACTGTGTGTGCTGGACTCAACACACAGCATTTTGAGACTCCCTCACATGTCACTATGCTCCTTGTGCTTATCTCTGGAGTTGCAGAAATCACATTAAGGACTCTCCCTTATTGTTAAGATGTTGAAACTGTGGTTGCCCAAGGTCACTTGGCTACACGTCCCATTCTCTCTAAGTCAGGTGAAGCAAATCATGGGGCTCTGCTTTTCCCATTTTGGAAGCTGTCACTCTTTTCACCCAGCAACCAACGGCACTTCTGTTGAGTGCAACACTTGCATAAATATTTCAAAGGTGGATGTTTCTCATTGACTCTTTCTCGGCAAAAAGAATTCTATCACAGCACATTGTTCATACTACACTCGGTTGTGAGGCGCTGCTTAAGTGGTGCTATCTGTCAGAAATCTCTACAAGTTTCTATTTAAATGTTGGAAATCTTCAAATTTGTTTCATCTAAAATCTCACATACCTAACTATGTTTTGCCCCCCCCAAGAGAAACAAATCAAATCAAAACAGGGCATTAGTTTTTGGACAAACTATACACAGTAAACTCATAGTCACCATGTACATTAAGGCATTTGTTGTACCATGGGACCTGCTTTTGTATGCCTTTATCACAAAAGTGATGGCCACATTTTTCAACTAGCCCTGCACATCTTTTCTGTGATGGTCACTCCTCAGACTCTGACCAGCCAAAATTTTCTTGAGGTAGATAAATTGTGAATAATTTTTCCCAAATTTTTGCATTCACTTTTTCTTTCAGATCATCCATCACTAAAGACAGATGCTCACTTCGTTCGTCAGGCACAGAAGTCCTGCCTTCTTTAAACAAGTGACACCAATTTTGCACATTCCTTCCAATCACTGCACCTTCACAATACACTTCAACAATCTGCCTGTTGTATTTCACATTTTTAGCATTACAAATCACATCACCATCTGCACTTCACAGGCAGCAGCATTTTCAACCTTTGTGTTCATCTTTAATGACTACAGCAAATGGCAGAAAAAAAATTATGATACTAAAATGCAAAACACATATTCCCCTTGACATACAGTAGATGCCTGATCTTGACAGGAAACGCACATGTCACCTGTGCAGCTACTATGTGTGAATAGTTATTTTGTGGACATGCCTTGTATGTGAAAATAATGTGCCAAATGCTGAAAAATGTAAATGCACATAGATAAACACAGGTGATAACTCACTCAACAGCTGTGGAAGTTGGCAGCATCAGCTACCCAAGCAATGTATAAAAGTTTGATATACAAAAAGGAAAGTATTTTTAAGCAATAGCATTCAATAAACATCCACATTCACATGATCCTCTTTTTCCCACAAGAGGACTGAGCAGCATACCTTCATGCAACACAACTTTATCACTCTCCCTAACCCCAGAATTGGATAAGAGATTACTGCACTCAGAGGAAGACCTGTCCCAGTGTCATTCAGTCCATTGCCATGGACTGGAATAGGATTGAACCTGGTCCTCCATGTTGAAAGGCATGGAACTGCATGAGTCATGGCATGGCCATTTTGGATGTAGAGTCATTTAGCAAACATTTACAGAGCCTCACATTCACCTTGAAAGCAATAATATCAATGCACCATGAAAAGCAGTTTTGTTATATGGTGCAACCAAATGCTGCATTTCAGAGGAACCCACTTTTAACCTCAGTTGGCTTACTACATATGATGATGAAGATCTATGTGGTTTTTCTCAAACTCTCCCAGCATTCTTATTGTTATGTATTCTTACTGTGATGTGTATGTATTCTTATTGTTATGTATGTTCCATTCTGGGTAATCTATTTTATTGTGTTGTTCTGTGTATTGTTTGTGTGTAAATGTGTACTGTACTACTACCTCTGGGTGTCAACCCAATTGCAGTTAACAAATATATATCATACAAATATTGCAAAACAAATATAAACAATAATCACCTCTTCCATATTTCAACCAACTTAGCATTCATTATTATTTTACATCTTAGTTTAAAGTAAGATACCCACCCAGCTGAAACAGCACTGTATATTTATGGATTACTTATTGACACAGCCAGCAGCTAGACTGTACAGCACTGAATGTTATGGGGATCAGTCAGTAATTAAGATGAAAAATGTATAAGGGGACAGGTGTGACCCGAATGGAAGTATTTTCAAAGGATTCATATACAGAAACTACAGAAAATCACAAAAGCATCAGTCAAGCTAGTTCACCATCTTGCCCAAGATTTGAACTAGACACCTCCAGAATACAAGTCAGAAATGTCATCACTTCAATAAACACACTCAGTAAAACAGCAGTGTTAAATATGTTTACACTGCGAAGATATTTAACTTGAAAACTCAAGCCTGCTGGGAAGTGCTGCCATGCACATCAGTATAGTTACCCATGTTTTGTACAAATCTGCCCCCTACATCTTCAGGATCTATGAAATGCAACAAATTATCTACCACACTTCCCAGCCAGTTACCCACTAGAGTATCAGAAGACAATAAACATAATAATACATCATAAAATTATGATATTTCATGACACACAGAAAGCAACGTAAAAACTAGTTTGTACCTACCCCTGAAGATTAGCTAAACCCTTATTCTTTTGTTCTTCTTTATCGACAGTCACCATCATCCTGGAACTGGTCTCTCCCACCACAACTGGTTTTCCCCATGGCACACATTTGTGATTCCTCTGCTGCACCTGTCATCACAGCAGAAAGTTCAGCTTCTCAATATGTGATCCATTATGGTACTCACAAATATTGTTTCCATGTCCAAATATACACTAAAGACAGTAATTTCAGATGTCACCAATTACAGCTTTTACTGCACACCCTTCATACAGAATATGCAGACATGTTTTGATTTGCATAAATTATCTGTGCCTGCTTATTCCTACTTACACACAATCAAACCCAGTGCTTGTACGAGCAAGAAACTCTTAAAATAGTAGTATTTAAATGACAAATCTTACTGGTAGCTAAACAGATTTGGGAAATTTTACATCTACAAATATGAAAGCTGGGTATAGTAATGAATGAATAAAAACACTTATATTGGTCTTTCTTATATAATGATTAACCAGCAGAACAAGAGTATCTGATAACACTGCAAATTAGATCGGAGGACAGCAGAACAAGACAGGTAACAGTCAATGTTATTCACTGCCCCATAGCATGTTCAAACCAGTACCTTGTGACACAGCCTACAGAGAAGAAAGAACCTACACAGGAACTGCCACCACACCACCAGCTGATAGTGTGAATTCACCAAGCACCTCTTCAATACAAGACTACACAGTTAATTCGCCTCCCATAAATCCAACCCCTCATTTGTACCTCTGGGTTATGCAAAGATCTGTACCCTGGGTCATGTGGGTGGCAGTAACAGGTGTGCAATGGACACATTATAGAGGGTTACTACAACACACACTGGCTAAAGGGGCTCTGGTTTACTCAAGCCAAGGTAGAAAGTATCATGCTGAAGGCTGCCTGGCAGTGGGGGTAGCAACAGCACTGTTGTACACTATCCCCTAGTGGAACCAGGCTGCACCCCACTGTATGCAGGCCTTCCATGTGGGAGGGGATCCGTGGACAGAGACCATATGGGTTCCCCATTTCGTGGGAGAGCTCCTTAACTGGGGTCTCTGAGATATAAGAATGAATGATTTGATGAATAAATCATTGGCTCTGGAAAAGGAACATCTCTCTCCATATGGACCCCAGTGGGAGACCATGGAGGGGGGCTATGAGATATGTAAAACAAGGATCTGGAAATGGGCATCTCTCTCCATAGGGGCCATGTTGGGGAACCTGGAGGAGGGGCTCTTTACCAGTGACTCCAAGAGACAGATATGGAAGGAATCTGGAAAGGGAATATTTCTCTCCACAGAGGCCCCATTGGGGGACCATGGATGGAGAGCTCCTTTACTGGGGACTTGAGAGAAATGTGAAATTTTGTTTTATCAGGAGACCTTGTTTATCTGGGGCTCCAAGAGATATGTAAAAGAAGACTCTGGAAACGGGCAGATCTCACCAAAGGGGCCCTGTTGGGTAACCTGGACGGGGGTTTCGTTTTACCGTAGATTTTGAGAGACAGATGGAGGAAGGCTCTGGAAATAAAGTCTCTCTCTCCACGGGAACTCTGCAAGGGGAACCTGGAGGGAGGGCTCCATAACTGGGGACTCTGAAGGATATGTGAAGGAAGGCTCTGGAAACTGGCATCTCTCTCGAAAGGAGGCCCACTGGGGAACCTGGAGGTGGGGGAGGGGGTTCATTTACTGTGGAGGACAGTAAAAGAGAGCTCTGTAAACAGAGCATATCTTTCCATGGAAGTGATGGGAAACTGGAGGGAGAGCTTCTTTACTGGGATCTCTGCAAGATATGTAAGACATGTCAAGGAAGGCTTTGGAAATGAACCATCTCTCTCTTTATAGGAGGCTACGTGAGGGAAACCTGAAGGGAGGTTTCCTGTATTGTGGTACTGTACAACATGTAATGGATGGCTCTGGAAATGCAGCATTTTTTTTATAGAGCTCCATATTGTATTGTATTGTATTGTATTCTATTCTATTCTATCAAATTCAGAATCCTCACTCCACACACACATTTCTCAACTAATCAGGCCATTTACTTCAAAAACTGGAATATATAAAAAACCAACAGCTCTCTGCAAAACATAATATACATCTGATCAGCACTTAACCATGTATTTTATCTAAAAACTGCTTACAAATAAAGATCCCTCAACTTATCTCTGTTCAAGACCACTTAAAATATAAGCCTCCTCCAATACACTCATCATCTATCAGCACTTTCCTTGATTACAACATTTCAAATTCTACAGACTCCTCAGTAAAAAATTCCCTTAACTATTTTCCATCAAAGATTACAATCTAACTGATATCTATATAAACCCTAAATTATCCTTAATATAAAATGGTTACTTGTACAATGACAAGTTGGTAAATTCAAACAACTTATAGTGCAGTAATTCTTAGTATATATGGTTATTACATATTATCTGATGATGGCCCATTTTGGCTAGAACATATTGTATGCAAAAGTTTCTCAAATATACAATAAACATACTTAGTTGTGATCAACAGTGTTCTTTCTATATTATTATCATCTGTCTGGCACTATGGGTGCCAGGTTAATGGAATTTTTGCTGTACTAGTGTTCCATGAAATGCATAATTAGAAGACACAATGAAAAGACAGCATATCAACTTGGCTCATCCAGCAAAAGACCACAACTATGTAGTTGGCATCATAAAACATTAGTACATTATGCATACAAAAGCACACAGCATTACATATAATTCTGAGACGATAAAGAATTGGCAGAAAAACAGCATATGTCACTGCAAGTCACAGTTTTCTAATGATTTCCAGCAACCAACTGCCCAAACAGAAACTTCTATCTGCATTTAATGTACTGGAACAAAACAAACAAAACTATATTGTGAATACCACACCACATATACTGTGTAAGAACCTGGATTAAACTTAAACAAATTATATCATAAAATGGCTATTCACTGAACTGATCCTATTATAGTCATACAAGTAAAAGGGAGAAGAACATGATGTGATTCCATCCATGATCACACAAGTACACTTGGATTTTTAAATTAACATAAACCTGAGTACAACAAAATTTTAAGTTTTACAAATTATATAGAGACTCACCTGACACCTACACACAGTACACCTACCCACATATCAGAAATTACATCCAAATACTCCAACATTTCTTTCACATGGCACATCAAAGTCTCCAACCCTGTAAACATGTAGACGCACTGCTACTGCTCTTGATTCCCCCAGTGCCACAGTAGCAGAATTTCAGTATAAGAGGATATGCAAAATTTACAAGTTATGCCCTACAATAGTCTGAAATTAGACTTCCTTCTTCATATTCAATCTTTCCCTTGCCCCACTGGTACTGTCGAGGAAACTTTTGTTACAAGAAGAATCATTTATGTACAGCTAAACTCCCAAGATATCATCAGCAATTAAGGTGTTTCCTCATTCATTGTACTTCTTCAATGATCTCAATTCAACAACTTCAGGTTAGTGTCTGAATCGAATGTTTGCCAATCCTCAAATATGGTGTCACTGTATTTAGATTCACTACCACTGCCCCAAAAAAGTGGCATCCAAATCTATTTCTTCAAACAATTAAAAATATTTTAAGAAAGAAAAAATTGCTGTTTCACTGATGCCATGATGCAAATGGACGACAGATGCCATACAATATTAACACGAATCAGTACAAATTATAGTTATCTGAAATGATGGCTAAAACCCACCAAAAACCTTACAAATGTACTGTATATATAAAATCCACATACTCCTTACTTACTCCATGGAGCAGAGTACTTCTTGAGAAGCTAACCTGTTTGCAGTTAGTCAAGAAATTTCCCGTATTTTATGGAACTCGAAGGTTCATTACCGTATTCACAAGTGCCTGCCACCTGTCCCAATCCTGAGCCAGCTCAATCCAGTCCATACCCCCACAACCCACTTCCTTAAGATCCATATTAATATTATCCTCCCATCTATGCCAGGGTCTCCCCACTGGTCTCTTTCCCTCAGGTTTCCCCACCAAAACCCTCTACACGCCTCTCCCCCCCCCC
>JGI20169J29049_11448980_pt1 | contig 10147 bp, 7 predicted proteins | sample TergutNc150P1_FD_29049 | JGI IMG/M metagenome (IMG submission 29049) | reverse complement strand
CAAGTGCACAAGACGGCCACCTGCAGAGAATGAGAATACCAGAGGCTGCATACATGTACAGTTAACATCATTGACCTCCTGAAGATGAGCGAATGACGCTTGAAACATGTAGAGGAACTTAATTTTATGTAATTTATATAAAAAATTGTGTATCAAGTTGGTATCAATAAAGGAATTCCATCTTATGTCTGCTTGTACACATATAATACCTTGAATACCTAACATGAAGATGTATATGCATTTCTTTGCACATTTGCAATTTACATTGTGTAACAGAAAGTCTTGATTTTATTAGATTGCATTGAAAATAGGTCTTGTAATGTAGTAGTATATTAAGATATGACTGTGAGGTATGTATTAGATATATGAAACACACAGCACCACTTTAGAGGAGTGTTCTATGCACAGAGTGAAGAATATCTATATCAAGATGGGTTCTTGGATGCTTTGTGTTTGAGTTATTTCAGTTTGTAAGGAGATATATGGAAAATAAAGTGTTCATTTTAACTCGTGTGTCTTTTTGCTGTGTGATGGAGTTATTCTGCATTATTAGCTTCTGTGGCCAAAGAGATACTTTTTTAAATTGGCTATGCAATTGGTCTGCTTTGACCTACCCATCATTCCAGGTATTTGCCATTCATACATGTGTTAACAGCAATGTTAAAATGAGGTGGAGCACCATCATATATGAGCAACATGTATATTCATGTCTGTAGTGCTGTGGTTTTCAAAGTGTGCTCTGCAGATCCCAAGGGATCCATGACTAGTTCCTAGGGGATATGTGGATAAATTTTTGTAGTGGCTGCCTTGAAGTTAATTAATTTTTTAATTGAAGGAATAATGTTTGTTAAAAATATCATGAAACTTCTTTAATTGGCGATGTATTTATTTTATATGACTATTAGAGTGTCTAATTAAGAAACTTCTTTACCCACAAAGTGAATGACAGTCATATTAATTAAGGTCAAAGTTATGTATGCTACTGTTATGTATTTGTAGCTATCTAAAGTCAGTTCTGAGATACAAATTTCTGAATTTTGAATACCTTTCATCCAAACACTGTATTTACATAAGGGAGGATATGAGGATCCATGGTTACTTTTCGAAGCCATTAGGGGTCCACAAGCAAAAAAGTTTGGGAAACGCTGCTGTAGTGGAATGTTTTCCATAATCTCTGGAAGGGTTATGTGTAAAAGGCTGTGATGAACTGCCCCTGTCAGCCTGTGCTGGACAACATGAGGACGCACCAGCATATCTTGCTGCATAATAATCCAGAGCAGTGCAGTACTCAGCATATCTCCTCTTATCCCTGCCAACACATTTACTGAAAATCATTATTGGTGTTGTGACATAATGATTCCATTTGGATTAACATTTGCCCTTGAGTGATGATTGTGGAAGTTTATCATGCCATTGTGAGTACAACATACTTGTCTGTGACTAGCATGAGGCCCACTGCTGCAGGAGCCACTGACAAAACTGTGCTGTTCCATTATAACCATGTGGGTACAGGCCTCATGTCTCTGAAGGTGCTAAGGATTGCGCTTGGAGTACCTGCCAGACAATCATATCAGGTTGTTCTGTAACTGCAGTTCTCTGCATGCTGGTTTGAGGATGTTTGCATTGTCATCCAGGTTTTTGTCTGCCAGCTGTTGTATCTGGACTGCCCCTTGTCTTCTGTTGTCTGCTGCCATGTGGTCAGATGTTTTTCTTACCCCTGAGATGTTGATCAGTGTTAGAAGGGATTTCTATATGGATCTCTAACCCTTGAAGCTGAAGGTGACTTCTTTCTTTGAAATGCCAACAAGCACAAGTGATGCACAGCATGACGTCCCAGAAGACTGGGCTGCTTGATTAGTCCACTGTGAAAACCTCAGAACTTTCCAAGGTTGTCCCCCTGAAACTTGAGAAGCCATGAGATGCTTCCTGGTAAAGATGATGTGCATCAACTTCATTGCTGTATTCACAGCCAAAAATGAAATGCCTATCTGCTGTTCTCCACATATTTGTATTGGTCAACCATATGTCCCACAGAACAATGACTGAACCTGCACAGCAACACTGTCACTTTGCACTAATTACTGAAGAACATAATGTTAAACATGGAAAGCGAGTGTCTTGCAGTGAGAGTTTTGCAGTGCAGGTTTGACTGCTGCATTTACTCTTCACTTCTCTTTACAAATGCAGCATTCAAGAATCCATGTTCATATAGACTTAGTGCACTGTTTTTTGTGTATGTAACATTGCTACAGTGGTGAGGATAGTATGGACTTTTTGGGAGTGGATAAAATATGTTAACAGTGAATATTTGAATGTGAACTTTGTCTTGTATACTATAAGGTAAGAGTTAATTCTGATGCCATTTGTATGTAGTTAGCATTATTTTAACACTGATGTGGTTGTGATGTAAAAAGTGGAAGGAAATTCACATTTGTTAGTGTGTTGCTTGAAATTATAAGTTTTTTGCTGCTTAGTACATCATAAGCTAACAGACATGAATTTAAAATTTAGAAGCAGTAATGTGGCAGAGCTATTATGCTCTGTGTATATTTCCCAGCTTGTATCTTTTTTTTGTACAGTGTGAAGTCCTGTGTCACAAGTACTTGGTGTTTATTCCAGAAACTTCAGAGCGTGGATACTTGCATTAGGCATTGCTTTTTGTGCTTGCTGAGACTTATGTTTCAAATTTACTTTAAGTACTTCTGCTAGTGTTTGATATGGCATAAGTAACATTTTTTTCTGTTTGGATCATTGAACGTCTGTCATTGCTGTACACAAGGTGTCAGGAGAACTATTTTTCAGGGGGTATATTTTTCAGAATACAGCTTTTTCTAGAATATTTTGCACAGCTTTACTAAGAAACAGTAGGACCAGATGTTAGGGTATACAGATAATTGATGCAAGTTTGGAACACTACTTATTCCCTATACTGTCTAAACTTTTACATCTTTTCTTACAAGTGGATGTTAGTTTTTGAAGTACTGTGCACGTGTTCTGCTAACTGTGAGTGTTGACATGCATTTATTGAAAGACTAATAATGAAGCAGAATAAATTTGAATTTTCTTGGTGGTACAATGTGTGACATTAGTAAAAGATGTGTAAAAGACTGGACAGATAATAATACAGTGATAAATTTACCTTCGCTGTGCAGTTAATGACTGAGTTGGATTAATTTATTGAGAAGCACACTGAGGGAGATATTTACCATTGTATTTTGTTGGATATGTGTGTGTGCTGAAATTTCCAGTGAATGTTACAGGCCATGCTATGAAGCTGATATATTTGGTACCTCCATATGATCTACTTGACCAGCAAACAAAATCATCACTGCCCCTATCAGTAGAAGAAGTTACTTCACGAAATTTGGGGTACAGTGTCATGGTCTGTATGGAAGGATCCACAGCTCACAAATTGCAGACTACTCCACTTATTTCCGTCAACCGTAGTCCCAATGGCAAAAGGTGATTATGATGTTCAGAGTACTGTACTTATTAAATTTTGTAGTTTTGAATTGAATTGTAGCACAGAAATTGTAAGTAGTGGCTTTTAATACAAGATTTAAGCTATTATGATAAGTACCGTATATTCTTGAATCCATTCCGCACCCGAATCTAATCCGCACTCAGTTTTTGGCGATTTCTTAAATGGAAAAAAGTTAGTTTGCGGTTCTATACTGCACCTTTCCTTCAATTGCCCCTTGCCCACAGGGTGACTGATTGAATAATATTGGATGTTACCAATGCATTAAAATCTGACACTACGCCTGGGGCTGATGAATCATACCGGTACCATGAAGCGGGCCTTTCTCAACAAGCGTGCGCAATCTTGTCTAAAGCCAGCTCGCACCTTAGTTGTTGAAACGTGGAAGGTGCTTATTCCAATTTGTCGTGTACCGTAGTTACGGAAGAGGGACGCCAGATATCTAAAAGACTATCAAATACGACAAAGTTCAAATGTGAAGTTATTCGGTGCGCAGAGGAGAAGGGAAACCGCAAAGCTGCTGCAATTTTTGGAATTGATGAAAGCAACGTTCAACTGTGGCGGAAACACAAGACAGCAATCAGTGGGTGTGAGGCGTCATGAAGGAAATTTACTGGACCCAAGAAAGGAGGATATCCTGAAATTGATGATGCAGTCTTCATGTTTTTTCAGGAGAGACGCAAGACAGGACTGTTTGTGAGTTATGATCTACTTCGCGAGGAGGCAAAAAGAAGGCCACATTTTTTAACATTCCTCAAAGTTGTTTTAAAGCCAGTAAAGGATGGGCTATAAGGTTCATGTGCCAAATGGGGCTGGCGTTGTGGCGTAGGATGACGATATGCCAAAAGCTCCCAAAAGATTTTGAACAAAAGTTGTTGAATTATCAGTGGTACATCGCCAACCTGAGGAAGACGGGAAATTTTTTGATGGGGCAAATTGCCAAAATTGCCAAGTAATAAATAAAATAATAAATTATTGTATTATATTGTTCTTACGGTATGTACAGTAGCTCTATCATTTTTCCAAAATCCAGCTCTCGACCGTGAATCTGATCCGCACGCGATTATAATCCACATCTGATTTCTTCGCCCTCTAAAACTGTAAAAAGGGTGCGGATTAGATTCGAGAATATGCGTTATATGTGTTAGAATCTCAGGTGATCATCAACAGCGTGGAATAGAAACCAGTGTTTTGGTGATAAGAATTGTCTTTCATCAGGGTTGATGTGTGGAGTGACTGTTAGTCACTGATACATCAGTCAGTGCATTGCCTCTTTTCTCATACATGGGTGGTCTGAAAAGTTCTCGGCCTCGACCATAGATGGCAACACTATGGGCAAGATTTTTTTTCCCCAAGTTAGTACATCTGTCATAAGCATCCATGTGAAATTGCAAGTTATTCTATCAAGTAGTTTGTTTTATACAGCTGTCTGAAGCAGGAGTGTTGTCTGTATCCCCTAAAGTGGATAAAATTGAGTATCATGCGGTTGTAAAATTCTTTGTAAAAGAAGGTTTAACACCAAATGAAATTCATTTGAAGTTTATAAAAGTTTATGGGGACTCTTCTCCTTCGTTTTCAACAATTAAGAAATGGGCTGCCGAGTTTAAATGTGGCCATACCAGCCTTGAAAATGTTCCACGTGAAGGACGTCCAGAAAGTGCAACAACACCAGAAATCATTGAACAAGTGCACGATATGGTATGACGACGGCGGCGGCGGCCACGACGATGACGACCATAAAAACTAATGTTATGAAATGTTACTTTTGGTCCTTAGACTTGGTCAGATTCTTTAGAGGATGTGGGGTATATGCCATCAGGGTACCAGGGGCCGTAAAGTAGCTGGAATTAGAATTTGACCACTTCGCTGCAACTAGTGCCAGGGTTAAGAATGAGTGTTCTGTTACCTCTTCTCTGCCTCTCTTCATGGCATCAACAGGGATAGATTTACCTTCATGTTTAGATGCATGTGAGAGAAAAGAAGGGCATAGAGATTTTTGTAGGAAGAAGGAAAGAAAGAAAGAAAGAAAGGAAGGAAGAAAGAAAGAAAGAAAGAAAGAAAGAAAAGCCACCTGGAAGATGTAAGCATAGGTGGGAGGATAATAGTAAAATGGATCTTAAAGGATAGGATAGTGGGTGTTGACTTCATTCATCTGATTCAGGATGGGGGTTCTTGTGAATAGAGTAATTAATCTTTGGGGAGTTTATTAACTAGCTTAGCAACTATTAGCTCCTCAGGAGGGACTCTGGTATGTAGAGTTTCTGAACTGTAGTTAGAGTTGTATTTGTTTTTAATCATTACTGCTTCAACTTATAATTTCTAATTTTGTATGAAATATTAACACTTAAGATTGGTATTTAATAGCTTCAGTTCTCTATATGCTGTACATTTATTTCACATTTATTGCTAGTACTGTAGGGACCAACTTACTTACTAGTTGGAGTGAAGGTGAAGAAGCAAGCCGGTGAGAGGGAAGCAGGGCACATGCACCACCAGGCATTTTTTTTTTCAAAAATACTGCCTTACTTAAAGTGACAGTACTTATCAGTTTCTTTTAAACAATGGGGCAAAGTGGACAGTCAGATCTAACAAACTACAATTCATAGCAAGGAAAGAGAGGGTACTAAAAGGTGAAGTTACAATTAGGAAACACAAAATAAATGTTTATGTGTGCCAGAAAGAACTGTATTAGACCTGTTTGAGTCAAGCTGCCATTATGTGAGTACAGAAAATAAGGAAAGAAAAGCCAAAAGACCTGCTGGGAACATCTGGCAAGGAAAGATAAGATTGACAATGATACCTTATATATATATATATATAGGTTTATAATCTGCCACAGGGACTGAAGGTATTAGTTGAAACATTCCTATTGTAAGAGGCAGAATAATTCTTCCCATACTGGTTCTCTTTGTCTGTAAAATATATCATTAAGCAGACAGCTCAGTTTTTCAGGAAGATAGAAGGAAACAAAGTGTGTTAAGCATTGCCATACTGTTTCTTAGTACAGATTGGTTAAATCTAACTTCATGGTGACAGACGTTATTGGCTGAAGTCCACAGGGTCCAACCTTGAACATTTTTTTGTAAATATCTTGCTTAAAAAAAAGATGAGGATTGCACTTTTACCTAAGTCAAAAGTGGTGATGTTTGTGATGTGGATCCCCAACTGACTATGAAAGCTTTTGCCAACCACTTTCTATCTACTTCTATTTCTTCCTTCCCTGTCTATATCTCTAGAATCCTAGGAGTACCTTGTTTGGCTTTGACATGTTCATTTTGTTTCTGACAGTGATGTCATGCAGGACAGCCTTCAGGTGTTACACATTGCCTTAATTTGGTCAAAGCTTGAATGTGCCTCCATTGCCAATAATAATCTTACATCGGCAGATTCCAGTAATCGTGAACTACATATAAAGCAAAGAAATGTTTGTATTTTCCAGTTGTTTCTGTCAGTTTGATTTGCCTGGTATTTATGACTTAAAATTGGAATGTTTAGTTGTGAGAACCATTTATTATTTTGGTGCTTGCTTTGTTTCTTGTTGGTGGTGTTAAGGACAAAACAAACTGTGTGTGTTCAGTGAACACTGCTAATCTTCATGAACCAACAAAATTTAGCATGGATTGTCCATTTTTAATGTAAGTAATAACGAAAGATCAGTAATTCAGCAGGGTGTGTCAGTGCCATGAATGCCATGTGCTGATGTTTTGATAGTTTTAGAAACAATAGGATACCTTTCTTTTATAGGTTATACTCCTACTTTGTTACATTTTCTTTAATTTTTTATTTTGTTTGTTTGTTGTATTTGCTTTTAAGTGCTTGACTCTCATAGACTATGTAGTTCTTGGTAGGCACTACGGTGAGTTGTTGTTGTTGCTGTCATCATCATCATCATCATCATCATCTTCTATTTCAAATAAGAATTATTACCACAGAGGTCTTAAAATGAAAAACCGATTATTTAGTAAATTTTCCTTCTATCAAAAATTGGTATAAATTACTATTAAGTATAATTGATTTAGATGGTTGAAGTCCACTGATGGGTATTCTACTATATATCCAACAAGATGCAATGTTACACAGTTTATTTATATCTGGAAACTGCTGTACATGTTTCAGGTGGTACCTCCACCCATCATTATGATGATGGGTGGAGGTACCACCTGAAACATGTAGAGCAGTTTCCAGATATAAATAAAGTGCGTAACGTTGCATGTTGTTGGATGTATAGTAGAATATACTTACGATACACGGACCCATAAACGTTAAATCCACTGATGGAATTTAAAAGTCAAAAGAATATTGCAGTTATGTGTCCTCCGCTTCAAGGAAAAGTAAATATACTCTGTTTCATAAGAATTTTTTGCTCTTATATATATATATATATGTATATATATATATATAAGTTATTCCAACCTCTTTCAGCTGATATATGTAGCTGCCATTAGGGAATGCACACAGAGGTCGTGTTCAGTTAAGGACATATAACATTGTCGGAGGGAAAGGTAGAGTTTACATTTCAGAATAAGTTACAGTATCTTCATATGCAGTGGTCATTTGTGTGTAAAATGCATAACATATACACTACTGAATTTACAGTAAATTACTTGTGTCCAAGCATCTTCTTTCCAAAACTTTGTGTTTGAAATTTATGGCACTCATTTGGTTGAACCAATTCAAATCACAGAAAACTTTGCAAACCATTTTATTTGGTTTATAATAATACTCATTCAGGTGATGCTTGTACCACTAAAACTTTCTTTGGTGCTTTTTCCTCTGTTTCCATATGTTTATTTTCTGATACTGATTTTGTTATATGAAGAGGTATTAAATGACCATTGGCATATAAATCTGATGAATTTCATGGTATTCCAGGTCTTACTGTTAGGGTTGTATAGATATTTTTGTGCCTTTTCTTCAGTATACTTTAATCACAGTTTGCCTTCAGAACTGTTCCCATTCCTGTGCGTGCAAACTGCTATTGTGCCAGTTTTAAAAAAAATGCAATAGTGCATCTATTAGCAACTGTTATCCTATTTCTGTCCACAGTAAATTTTTTAAAGTTTTGAATTTGTGATTTGTGATCATGTTTCTCATTATTATAAGTTTAAATTAAATTTCTATCAGTGTAGCTTTATTAAATCTAAATCTGTGGTCTCTAATTTGTGCTATTTATTCACTATACATGCCCTTCATTTAGTTCTCAGAGTCATTTTGATACCATGTACTATGATTTTAGTAGTGCCTTCAATCTTGTACCACATACTTTACTCCTAATGTGTACGCAGGCTTTGGATTTACAGGTGGTTATGTTAGCTAGTTTTGTATATACCTCACTGGCAGACATCTTGTTAGAATTTCTGGTGCCATTTTGGAATAAATTTAGGTGTTCTACAAGGCTGTGTTTTAGGGCCTCTACTTTTTAATATATATTGATGATACATGTAATGGAATTAATCATTCCAGATGCCATATTTCTGCAGTGACATAAAACTTGATCATTGTAAAATAATAGGATGATTGCACTCAGCTACAATAAGATAGTGATTTTGTATAAGGTTTGTGTGCTGCTGATCTTATGAATCTCAACTGCAGTAAAACTGTAGTCATTACCTTCTGTAGGAAAATACCTGTCCCCCTTTTTTTAATATAAACCTGCTGATTCTTATATCACACTGACTCTATTAAGGACCAGGGAGAATTTTTTAATATATATTTTCATCACCACATTGATTTATATTTTCTCAGTCTGTCAAGCTCTTGAATCTCACTCATACTGTTATTTACCCTTTTTCAACCCTGGACAGTTTATTGATATATTTTTCCATTGTTACACCTGAATTTGCTTACACATTTTGTGTATGAAACTCACTTTACATGTTCTAAAAAACTTGTGACACCATAGGACTTGTGAATCTGTAATCAAAATCTCAGTAACTTCTCTATGTTTCATGTCAGTTTTTCCAGTAAAGATTGTGCTTCTGCCAGGTACACATTGTGACATTCATTTGCAGATATGTGGGTATTTTTAGAAAGCAAGCTATTAGACTCACTCAGATTTTGTATTCTTTACTGTAGTTTTATTATAATTTGTTTTTATGTGTCAATTATGTAAATTATGTGTGTTTTATTTTTGTTCCATTGTTTTCTTTGTTGTTATTGTCTATGTGTTTCTGCGCTGTTTCTATTATTTGCCACTAGTTTCTTGACTCAGCACTTCAGTAAACAAGATTTGAGCTGTTGTTGCCATCACTGTAGTAGTAGTTAGTAGTAGTAGTAGTAGTAGTAGTAGTAGTAGTAGTTGTCGTCATCGTCGTCGTCGTTGCTGTTGCTGCTAAAAAGACACATTTGTTATGGGCAGAGAAAGACTGGAAAATTGGTAGTAGATGCCTTCAACGTAAGAGTTGTAAGAAAGATTGTGGGAGTTTAGTCTTCAGGAAAAAGCAATGCCTGCAATGCATGAACTTATTCCAGGTCTGATTAGAAAATTCGTTGCAGATGGGGTTAAATACGAGGGTACTTCAAAAAGTTTCCGCACTTTATTTTTTAAAAAATCTTTATTTGTGTTACAGACATGAGAACAATGTTACTTTTCAATATAATCTCCCTTCTTCTCGATACATTTAGCCCAGCGATCTGTAAGCTTCTTAATGCCGTTGGAAAAGAAAG
>JGI20169J29049_11448983_pt1 | contig 10167 bp, 6 predicted proteins | sample TergutNc150P1_FD_29049 | JGI IMG/M metagenome (IMG submission 29049) | reverse complement strand
CTGGGCCGACCATGGTTGTTTGCGCCATAAAAATAAATTCAAACCTCTTCGCGCGCTCGTCCCTCCTCCAACCTCAAGGTATCGGTTCATTTTACGAGGGGTCATGTCCACCAATCATTCTTTGACAGAGAGAGAGAAGGCATAGGGGTTGCAGGCCTGTATTACTGCAAAAGTTACTGCTATACAGCGTGATACCGTGGTAAAGAATGTGGAAAAGCCTTAAATTTCTAAGTGGAAAATACGAATAGAAAGAGGGTATCCGTTGACGGCAACGAGTTACGGAAAAATCCTTAAGCCTATACGAGGACTATCAAAAGAAAGATGGAACAGAAGAGGAAACCAAGCTTTTTAAAGTAAGCAGAGGATGGTTGCATAGGTTTAGGAATAGGTTTAATCTCAAAAACATTAAAATCATAGGAGACGCTGCATCGACCAACGAGGAATCAGCTGCTACGTTTCCGGCCGAGTTTAAAAAAAATTATCCAGGAGGTAAAATACAATACTAGGCAAGTTTTCAACTGCGACGAAACAGACCTGGGTTTGAAGAAAATGCCCAACGGGACCTATACTCACAGAAGTGCAAAACAGGTGCCAGGATTTAAAGCATGGAAGGATAGACTGACACTGGTACTATGTGGCAACTCAGCCGGACATATGATCAGGCCTGGTGCTTAACGTGCGAAGAATCCTCGGGCACTCAAAAACACAAATAAAAAAATTCTGCTCGTCTTCTGGCAATGTAACCTCAAGGAATGAATCCCGAGAGTGTTGTTTACTGAATGGTTCCACCAGCGCTTCATCCCTGAAGTCAAGGAATATTTGTAGAAGGAAGGGTTGCCATTAGCCATTAAAAGTTTTCTGATAATAGACAATATGTCTGGCCATCCTCAGACCATCAGCATCGAGGATGAAAAGGTTCAAGTGGTACTTCTGTCACCAAACACGACTTCAATGCTTCAGCCACTCGACCAGGGCACCATTAGGTGTGTCAAGGCTTCATACACACGCCAGGTCTTCGAGATGTTTAGAGCAGCCATTGATGCTGACCCAAACCTCAAAGCCATGAACTGCTGTATATCCTTCAGCATTGCTGATGCAATTTCTTCCATCAAAGCAACAACGGATGAAGCCAGAAACGGTCAGTGCATGCTGGAAGAATTTGTGGACTGAAGCCATTAATGATTTCAAAGGCTTCCCAGGGATCGACGGAGAACTAAAGAAGATCATCCAAACAGCAAAAGAAGTTGGTGGCGAGGGATACGCAAACAGGAAAGATGACGAAATGTAAAAACATATCGATGAACATCAGAAAGTGTTGACGAACGAGAAGATGGAAAACAGGCAAGTCGTCTACTGAGGACTACGAAGAAATTGAAAGAGAACCAGCAAGGTGGACACTGGGAAAATTTGGCGAAGTGCTTCAGATAGAACAAAATTTAAAGGAAAAATTATGGATTGTGATCTTACGAAGAAATGTAGCATTAATCCTTTAGACTCCGGGTTAAACCCCAACTGCCCATTTCTGGCATTATTCGGAGCTCACCATATTCTCCACGTTAGCAAGTAAAGTGTTAAAGTTACGGAAGCCTTGCAACCTCTCCAGCAAATGTTTAATGAACTGAAAAGACAAAAGCAATAACTCCCTATAACGATGATCTTCCACAAGTTGGAGAAAAAAACGTATCCACTATCGAAGACCCTCAGCCATCAACATCATCTGCGCCTGACCTCATCCAGCCATATTCGTTTTCATCTGCTCAGCCTTCTCCACATTCTGAAGATGATCTGGATGACCCTTCTCCCGTTTCGTCAGAAGGTCAATAGCCCATCACAGCATCACATCATCCCTCCACTTCATCTCCTCATCATAGTCATTGTGATATCATCTTCATCACTGATCATCGCAGGAACAAGAAGAATGGAGAATACAGCGAGTACCCACAATAGGCTAAGAAATATAAAGAAAATAAAATTTCCTTATTACAGGTTATGTACAGGTAGGTACGAATGATTTTCATTGTAAAATGTGTAACAATAAGACGGGGTTTTTCATTGCGTATGCAAAGCTTTGATGGAAAAGCATGGTTTTTATTGTTCTGTCATCACTTGAAACTGTACATGATACTGTACAGCAGACGTACTGTATTTTTTCCATGCTCTATCATCTCTTGAGGATTAGGCTAAAACGTCAGAATCCCTTACTTTTATAAGTACAAGAGAGAGGGAGAGAGAAATTACACTGTAAATGTACAATGTATTATACAGTAAAATTTGTTATAACTTTATTTTATATTGATAATGTCTTACTGTGCGTAATTTATCAAACTTTAACGTATTTATGTATGATACACGAGTATCACTTTATATATAGCATTCGGTATTATCCCCGGTTTCAGGTAAGCGCGGTAGGTCTTAGAACGTATTACGCGCGGATATGGGGGCACTACTGTACACGGAAAATAAAATAGGGTGTATCAGAGGAAGTATAACATCTAAATCACTTGTCTCATTGCGACAGAGCTTGGCCGTACAACATGCAGTATATGAATGTAGATGGTACAATTCCTCTCCACGCTTCAAGAAGCACCTCGTATATTTAGTGATATCTCAGAAGCTGTACGACTGCCAACTGAGAAATGTTTTGCTGTTCCTCTGGGAAGATTCTTGGAGGTACTGTGTCTGAGTTACTCTTCTATTTATTTTGCTTAGCATATTGTTATTCTTCAGATGGCACATCTGCTGGCTAGACATTCCATTCGATCAGGTCCTCAGTTTATCTCGCTTATATCGTTGGTCACTTCCTGTCATAAACCTTACCACATAGAAATACGCTGCCTCAGCAAGCCGACCATCATCCGCGCTTTGGCAGTCGTCACAAGACGACAAAGACAGCCACACTCCTTCTGCTCAAAAATGAAATTTTGTTTAATCTCACTGAATATGTGCACTCAAAGAATAACAGGTACTCTGCGGTAAATGGCATGTAAATGCACTACACGCCATTACATGACATTACAGTTGGTGTGTGGTGTGCTATGAGTGCAACTCGAAATATTTGGCTCATTTTCTTTCTGGAACAATAAATTCACAACAATGTAACCAACACATTTGACAACATTTTTTAGCACTGCAAACCATTCCATGTGTTGTTTTGGTTCAAGAATAATAAGCAGGGGAACGTGGCCTCCTACCCTGCAGGATCTGAACCGTGACGAAGGCGATTTGCAAAGAGAACATTCAGGAAGTAATGTTTTCAGTTTGATGTCTAATGAATAACGTGTGCGATAGACGTGAGTCGCATCCGTGACCTGAAGAAAACAATTTCCAGAACATTCTTTAAATACGGGTGAAACGGTAAGAACCTACTGTTAAATGCAACACACTGAATTAACCCTGTCCAGCGCCACACTGTGTTATGGCGAGAAAACCCTAATAATACTGCAATGCAATGATCTAAATGCCGTAGAAAACAAAACACAGTAAATTCAAACAGTTGGGGTGGCAGCGCCACGTACTAGCATGCAAAAGAGTCTGAGAAGTGACCTGTATAATTACAACACTTGCAATTCCATGTTATTGAAATGCATTTTAAAATGTCCTTCAAAACAGTAAGAGAGTTCAAGTACCTGGAAATGATAGTAAAGAACATGCGTGATGACATCTGTGTAATACCAACGCCCAAGAATACTTTAGGTCATTTAGTTCTTTGCATTCTGCCTGCCTGTCCCTTACCACAAAAATTTATACATTAAGATGTACGAGAAGCTTTGTATCTACTTTTACGTAAAAAAGAAAAGATCAGAGCTTACGCCGTGTAGTGAATTACAACAGATTGCTGCCAACACAGTGTTTGAACAAAACAGGAAATAAAAGTGGGCTGGAGAATACTGCTTGACATGGAGCTTCATGAGTTGTACAATTTGCTAGATACATCAGTGAAAAAATTAAGGGCAATAGTGACGGACCCATACACACCATTGAGGAGAAAAGAAAGGCATAAATGTGGGAAGTCTATCGCACGACCGCAAATCGGCGTTCGTACGCGAATTACTAGAAGAATTCAAGTGCGAAATTTTCGAGCATTCTACGTACAGTACTGACCTTGCACCAAGTAATTACCACTTGTTTCTCCACATCAAGAAATTTCTGTCAGGCCAGAGACTGAGTTGTGATCAAGACAAAAAGCAATTTATGCAGGATTGGCTGCAAGGTTTGGCGGCGAACTTTTTCAAAGAAGGCATACAAAATCTGGTCCCACGATAAGAAAATATTTTAATTTACATGGCGACTAAGTGGAGAAGTAGTTTAATATAGGTACCGACATGTTGGAATAAATATTTAAATAAAGTGAACGCTTTTTACAACCCATTTTCTGGACAAGCACTGTATGAATAAGTATTTAATTTTCCGAAGCAAAAATTTCAATGACATCTTTCTAAATAGGTTAATGTTTCCCATTTAACTCTATTAAAACACGGGCCCATAAAGAATATATCTAAAATGAACCAGCAACACAAAGTACAGAAAAATTTCAGTTTTGTGACAAGTACATGATTATCTGCGGTACAGTGATAGTGCGGGCAGAGATAGCGCAATCGGTACGACTCGTTACAAGGTAGAAGGTGGGGGATTCGAATCCCGAAGAAGGAGATAATGTTCCTCCCCGTAGGGGTAGGGACAATATCGCCTCCTGCACATATGGTACCGAGTCTCCTTCTCGGGGCTAAAGCAGCCGGGACGTACTGTTAACCACCCACCCCATATAGCGCCTCTCGGCCTTCATGATGCCCTGTGAATCCCTGGAGATTGGCTATACGTTTACAGGTACACGCGTACTTACTTTCCGTCAGCCCCTCCAGACATGCCAAATTAAGTCACAAACTCTTCCTTCCACATTCTAACTCGGTACTGAATTTAGCTACGAAAAGCGTCACTAAACAAACCAAATAACGAATATAACTACAAAATACAAGGGTTTGGTTCTCACAGTGGTGACGCTGAAAATTCCAGTATTATTGTTTGTGACAGTGTGTTGTTTGGCCGGTAGCTTCAGGTGTTCCAAAGGACTGTACTAACTTCATAATTGCGCTCTTCTGGGTCACTACGTAGAGAGTAGTGGTAATTCCTTACAGACATTTTGGAACCTATGGGTCCCCTTTTCCGAGAGGAGGAATCCATAAAGACTTGACATTGGACAAAAAGTTTTACAATCTTTTTTTCATATACAAAGTAGTAGGAGCCCCAGCTGATTGGACCATTTTTTCTCATCTCATTCCTGGATAAGGCCTTTATTATATATTATAATACGCATTGGTATTAAGGCAATTCTTCTTGGAAGGTTCAAAGACCTTAGTTTTCTCTTCAAAATTACCATAGGAACATGAAAGAAATTCTTCGAAATTTAAAACAATTTGGGAACACACCCTCAAAAAGTTTCGCCAGCCCACCTCTAGACTGTTGGACCCTAAGAAATAAGGTGCTATGATTCTTCAAAAACATCCAAACTACTAGCACTATGACACATCATTACATCCCAGAAGGCCAACACTGAATTATGTTTATGAGCATCCTTATCTTCATTTCAGATCGCTCATACTGTTTATGCCTACTTCACGCTGCTGAAGCAGATACACAGCGCCACATAAAGAAGCACACAATATGATAATTAACCAATGAACCATCTAATTCTTCACAGTTCACTGTCAGCCTGCATACTGAGGAAAACAACTGACATTCATTGAGCCTTTTAATTGAATCCGAATCCTGTTGCACACCCACAGCCTCATCACAAACACATTAACATTGGCAGAATTGACCTGCAAATGTGTTTGTTTCACAGAAATACACTTAGTAATCAGATCCATAATATATACATAACCAACAAAATTCACTTCAATGTTTATGATGTATTTTATTCACCCAATTCTCAGCAATATGTTCAGGGTGATACCAGTATTATTACAAGACTACAAAGGTACAAATGTTGTGTTGTGTTGCTGCCACTCCATCACAATTAAAAATTATTATAATTTCAGTTGAAAATATATAATATAAATATGGTTTAAAAATTGGTAATGATTAAAATCTTGGTATTTAAAATTGTTAGGTCTGTGTGGAATGATGCTTGATACAGTGATGTGGTGAGTTTTAAATCCAAAATATGACCAATCCTGGCCATCTCTGGGGTAAAAATTCACACAACCTGTATGATACAGAATCCTTACAATGCTAGTAACAGTTAGAATTAATTATGATTAAACATTTATTGGTATAAAAGTATTTCGGGTAAAAATTCCAGTATAATGGAAATTCTTTTATTTCAGTAAGTATGTAATCATAATGAAGTAAGAATGTGACTAGCAATGTAAAAGCCTCTGTACCTTCCAGGATGTATGGATTGTTCTCCGGAGAATGGACTGGAACAACACTGGCAAATTTTAGGACTATTTTCCTATACTTTACACTACATGGTGTACTATGCAATTACTGTAATAAAGATGCAGTATTAAGTTAGTTTCTTAGTGGATGGCTTATACAATATGGAGAAAAAATGCAGAATATTAAAATGTGTAATTTACGATGCACATTTACCCAAGCACACCAAAATTCGCCACAACAAACTAGGCTGAGAGTTTCAAATTCTCACAACATATTTAAATGACAATGATCCAACTCCATAAGCCATAGCCACAAATAAAAACTCCTGCCTGATTTCATTTGGTACATACAGCTCATGCACCAACTTATGGCACTCTTTTGCTGTAAGCAGAGCAACTAACGGAGACATGGCTGGTTTTGAACATTTCACTGAGGCATTCAGCAATTACAATTCCCATTATTACTATATTCCTGAAAAGCCATATGCCTGATTTTCACCTGGGCAGACAACAAATCACTATTTCCTACAACTGCATGTACCAAATCCACAACATGGTCCTAAACACTGTTTACCATTTTCAAAATTACACTATTTTAACAGTGATATGTTGTTGATACATCATAGTTACGCAAACAAAGCAATCATAACAGCCTAAAAACCACTTCATTCGTGCAACAAATTTAATGTTCCCTGCTCAACTCTTTGGTCTGTTGATGCTCAAACGTTTCTCCTTGCTCATATTTCACAGAACAAAGCAATAGTGGTAACAATGGCAACAAAGTGTAACTCACACCAGCAGTATTCAGCTGCGTTCTATCGACCTTACCTTTCCTGTACATCATTCTTTATTATTTTTGGCGAGGACGATCAAACTGGCATCCTCAATCTACTGCCACACCTTCAAGATCCTACCTCGTATAAAGGATGGATTATAACTGAAACATGTGTTTGGCAGCTGACTTGTATAATTGAGTAGATGGAATTTCAAGGTATCTGACCATTTGAAAGATTTATTAAATACATCCCATGTAAAAGGCCGCTCCCCAGTATGGTTGCGTAGATGCAACTTCAAGGCATCTGAAGGTTTGAAAGAATCTTTACATACATCACATGTACATGGAAGCTGCATTGTATGATTATGTGGATGCAAATTTAACGTACTTGACTGTTTGAAATATTTCTTACATCAGATGTAAATGGCTGCTCCCCAGTATGAGTGCGCAGATGTTCCTTCAAAGAACAAGACTTCCTGAAAGATTTCATACATACATCACATTTATATGGCCACTCCCCAGTATGAGTGTGAAGATGATACCTCAAGTGATTTGACTGTTTGAAAGGTTTCTTACATACATCACATTTATATGGCTGCTCCCCAGTATGAATGCGTAGATGCGAAGTCAAATAACTTGACGTATTGAAAGATTTCTTACATACATCACATTTATATGGCCGCTCCCCCGTATGAGTGCGCAGATGACACTTCAGGCCAATTGACTGTGTGAAAGATTTCTTACATACATCACATTTATATGGCCGCTCCCCCGTATGAGTGCGTAGATGCACCTTCAAGTTATTTGACCATTTGAAAGATTTGTTACATATATCACATGTAAACGGGTGATCACCTGTATGGGTGCGAAGATGATACTTCAAGTGATTTGACTGTTTGAAAGATTTCTTACATACATCACATTTATAAGGCCGTTCACCAGTATGAGTGCGTCGATGCAACTTCAAAGCACTTGACTCATTGAAAGATTTCTTACATAAATCACATTTAAATGGCTGCTCCCCCGTATGACAGCGCAAATGCTTCTTCAAATTACCAGACAACGTGAAAAATTGCTTACATATATCACATTTAAATGGCCGCTCCCCTGTATGAGTGCACAGATGCTCCCTCAAAGCACTAGACCGCTTGAAAAATTTCTTACATACATCACATTTATACTGCCGCTCACCAGAATGAGTGCTAAGATGATACTTCAAGGTACCTGACAGATTGAAAGATTTCTTACATACATCACATTCAAACGGCCGCTCCCCCGTATGAGTGCGCAGATGCTCCTTCAAAGCACCAGACCACCTGAAAGATTTCTTACATACATCACACTCATACGGCCGCTCCCCACTATGAATGCGTAGATGCAACTTCAAGTTACGAGACAGAGTGAAAGATTTTTTACATACGCCACAAATAAATGGTTGCTGCCCAGCATGAGTGTGTAGATGTTCATTCAAGTCACCAGACGTCATAGAAGTTTTGTTACACACATCACATGTAAACGGCTTCTTTCCTGTATAACTGCATACTTGTAGCTTCAAGGCATTGGGACACTTGAAAATTTTCTTACACACATCACATGCAAGTGCCTGTTCCTCACGATGTGACTGAAGATGTTTCTTCGAGACATAACGTCGCATGGAAGATCTTTTATGCACATCACTTGTAGACTGGTGCTCCTCACCACGAGTGCATAAATGCTTATAAATTTCATGCTGATCATAGTTATTCTGTAGTTCACACATATGACCTACCTCCTGCCTGGAACCAAAATCTGTTTCTTCAGGAACAAATACTGTCTGAAGTAGAAAAAAAAAAAGCAATGTTACAGTGTGGCAAAAAAGCCTATCAAATCCATATTGCATTTATGTAGAAATTAAGAGCAAACTAAAATTGGGAAATGCCTGCTACAATTTGGAGCAGAATCTTGTCTTTTCCAGTGCACTACATAAAAATATGAAGATTAAGATAAAGAGAACTACAATTTTGCTAGTTCTTTTGTTTTGTTATGAAACTTGGACTCTCACACTGAGCATGGAGAAAAGACTGAGGTTCTTTGAGAACAGGATGTTGAGGAAGATGTTTGGGGCTGAGAGGGATGAAGTAAATAGAGAGACAAAAAGATTATACTTGTATAACGAGGAGAATTATGATCTTTACTCTTCACCAAATGTCATTTGGGTAACAAAACCAAGAAGAATGAGAAGGGCAGGGTACATAGCAGATATGGGAGATAGAAGAGGTGCAAATGGTTTTTGGTGGAAAAATCTTGGGGATAAAGACCACTTGGAAGCCCTACGTCTATATGGGTGGATAACATTAAAATGGATCTTCAGGCTCATGCAGATCATTCACATGACTCTAGGACAACAAAGTGGAAAAAATTAACCACTGAAGAGCCTAATAGGTTACAGTCTGTCTCATAAATAAATCATAGCAACGTACTGATACAAAGCCCCATCACAGTATTGCCCTTCGTTCAATAACAATTCCCAGAGACAGTACAAAATTAATCCCAATGTGGTTCAATTATGGTAGCTAAAAAAACAGCTGGTCCTGGCAAAGCTGGTTTTCAATCATATATCAAACTCAGGCCAATGAAGGTTTTCTGGCATCATCATACACACACTACATCAACAGCTCAGTCTGAATAAGAGCCTAGCAGACACAAAGAATTACATGCAGTTGCTGCAGTATTTACAAACAAAATAAAACCATCACTGTTAAGGGCATCAGACTGTAGATGTTGGTGATTCGGTAAGGAACTACTGCATGGCATTTTTTGGGTACCACGGATGAAAATGTACTGAAGATAAGGATACTATACAGAAATATCTTTCTACTGACAGAAAATGAAAAATATATCTGCAAGGGCAATAACATTTTTATGTAAAACTGCCCCAAATGCAAGAGACTTATAAAAGTTAGGTACACTTGGATTACGCATTATCAGAAAGTAATGGAAAATTTCTGTCACATGTTTTCAGAGTAAGTTTGAAGG
>JGI20169J29049_11448986_pt1 | contig 10188 bp, 6 predicted proteins | sample TergutNc150P1_FD_29049 | JGI IMG/M metagenome (IMG submission 29049) | reverse complement strand
TATATATATATATATATATATATATATATATATGTGTGTGTGTGTGTGTGTGTGTGTGTGTGAAGATAGGTATAATATAAAATAATGACAGCTTGTACGGAAACAAGGAAAGATATCTGAAAATTTCAAAGCTAGAGAATCTTTCACAAAGACACCTCCAGCATTTGGCAATACTTGTATCGGCGAAGTGTCGAAAATTAAATTTTATTCGGACTTATAATGAACAATTACACTTTAAGTTAAGCGGTGTTTGCTTCAAGTTTCAATGCAGGTTAAGGTAACCAGGGGGACACAACCTCAAGTAACGTACTAAAGAGTGTGATAAAAAAGTGTAGTGACTTTGCAAACATGACTTTTGCTGAACTGAATCGAATGAAATTCTCTAGTAGTGTGTTTTACCTGAAATCACGCAAATTAATTATGTAACAGTCTCGTCCGTAAGATAAATGTAGGCGTGTCTGTATATGTCTGTTGTCTTTTCATCTCTCATTCCATTCTCAAAAAACTCCTGTTTCTTTCGTTATCTATGTATCCCACACAAGAGGCCCGCATTAAAAATCTGGATGTCGAATTCATGCCATCCATATGACATTCCAGGTGATATTGTTCCTTCAGGTTTCTTAATATAATATTTATTTAATTTCTATATGTGCCACATGCTCGACCCATCACATCCTCCATAATTTTAACAGCGTAATTTTATTTCACGAGTCGTACACAATTTTTGGAAAATTAATGCGAAAAGAAATTATTGATTTAAATCCCTTTCACTCCTAATCTACACGGAGCTGATGTACAGTATAGTTACTAAGTTTCGGACTGTAGAACCGAAGGGACGGAACTAGGTTCTCGACAGGAAAGAAGAATTTTTCTTTTTTTTTCTTCCACCGTATTCAGACCGGCACTCTACCCAACCCAGCTTATTAACCAGTGCGTACTGGGATTATTTTCTTGCGATAATTTAGTGAGTATATGAAAGTGTGCAGCCATACTTCCACTTTCCCATACGCCGTCGTACCATGATGCTAAACAGTTTTACCGATACTGTAATCATCTGTGTTTGTTCTGTACAAATATTGAAATGAGATTTGTTCTGATCCCCTTTCCACTTCTGATACGCTGCAAGGTCAGCTGACGTTGCAGATTCTTCTATTTTAGGTGCGTGAAGCAACTGATAAACAATATTTGTACAGATATATGGCGTTGACCCGAAGAACCCAGCCTTAGATTACGTGTAAACTGAGAGTCTTTTTCGTAATCAAGGTTTCTCGAGAAAGTACGAACCACAAGCCCGAGTATATTGTCTTTCGGGATGTGACGGCTTGTAAATGGGTCGCTGGTAGAAACGTGTCAAAGGAACGTGCAGACTGTATAATTAAGGAAGCAAAATTTGGTCACCTAATTACCAAAACACACGTCGACACGTACCAGAACTCCCGTAACAGAATATATACTCAGAAGTTACTTGTGCTTCATCTGTTCTAAGATGTAAAAAATTTCGTTCTAAATTGGTAACGGTAAAATGCGTGAAACTGTGGAACTGTTTTACCGTAAGTACTGTAAGGGTGTAAATCTTTGTCTGTCATCTCAAGGGAAGAAAGCTGATTCAAAATGTTTCAGAATAGGGTATTAGAAGCAACATTCAGGCAAAAGAAAGGGGAGAAAAAATACAATGGGGAAAACTCCATAAAGAAGGATTTTGTCGGTACAGTGACCAGAGTAGCTGCAGGAGGACCAGCTACGATTTTCGGCAGGGGAAGGAACAGTTCTCCTCTTCATACTCCCAGAAAGATTCTAGGGTCCACCCAGCTTCCTATTAAGCTTATAACGAGGACATTCCCCAACGGGAAAGCGACCGTGGCGTTAAGACACTTCCAGTCTCGTATCCCTCTTTATTTGGTAAATGCAGGCAATTCTTTAATATATACTATTAGAGTAAACAAAAGAAAGAGTACGCGTTGCACAGGACACGTAGCCATAAAATAAATAACACTACTTACATTTTTTCCGAAAACCTCAAGGAAATTGGCTTCTTCGAATAATGAGTAGAAAGGAATTAAATATTAAACTGGACGTTAGAGATATTATTCGGGAGGATTAGAATTAGATTTGTCTGGCTCATGATAGGATCCAGTTTTATGTGATTTTTTTACAAAGAAATTAATATCGACGAAAAGCCCGGATTTTCGTGGTCAGCTGAGCAACTATCGGCTTCGAAACAAGGATTTTATTTCATTGAGTTATTTTAGTAATTTATTCATGCACACAGTCAGTGTCAATTTGTAATATTTCTTCCGAAACAAAGAATTCAGAATATTATTTGCTGAAAGATACAAATACATGGCGGAAATTATGACTACACTAGAAGTACGTTTTCTGCTTCGCGTGATGGTGTTGCTTACACCAAACACCGCCCAGTTTATCGGAAGAATTCAGTTCTATTCCCGAGAAATCGCCTTTGCACGAGTGTACCACATCTGTAGCTATTTCTCGACCGAACGAGCGAAGTTTTACAGAAGAATAAAGCACATTTTACACAGTATTTAGAGCGAAATTCTTTCCTACGTCGTACGTTTTACGATAAAATTACGAGTAAAGCAAGTGGAACAAAAGATGTCCTTTAAGTTATCCTCGTTTTTCCGAACTTGTGGCATTACGCAAGTTCCGGCACAGGAACCTGACAGCTTTAAAATAAAAATAAAAAAGAATAGGATCAATTTTTATGTGCTTACTTGTGACATCCTGTTGCAATATTCAAATAAAAAACAAAGGGATAGGGGCAGCCAAAAAAAAACATATATTTTGCAATGTCTTAATATATTAATCTATAAAATAAATTTTTGTGTGAATTTTTTAAACAAATATCAAATGTGCTTTACAGTTTAATAACCCTCTTCTAGCACACAGGTTTATCGATGGGCGACAGGAAGTTTCTCTGTTAATAAAGCCGTCGAATGCAGACTTCTAAAAATAATTTTACTGAAAATTTGTGAAGGACATTTATGCTACCAAGGTCAGTACGTTATCCACTCATAACCGAAATTTATCTAAACAATCCCAGACATCCAAAATAGATCAAATTCGCGAATTATCAAGATTTCTTTTTGAACATTTAGAAGAAAACTTTCCTTGAAAAAAATTTCTTCTGGCGAATAATTTTCGCTTAACACTCTACGTGGTACTGCGTTTGAATACGATGTTACAAAATGAAATGTTCCCAGAAAAAAAAAATCTCAGTCGAAATTGTATCATGTTTTGTCATCACCTCAATACGTATTAAGCAAGCTTGTGTTGAAGTCCTTAGGCGTGAATAACCGAAAATTTTATGTAAAAAAAACTGTTACCTACCTCTGTCTAGTATTCCATCAATCCAAAATAGTATGTCCACAACTTAAGTGTAGGCATATTCAGATAAATCTCGTCACAACGCTGTCTAACCAAAGTATCTTTGTAATCATCTGCATCAATTTAGGTCTTCATGTCCTTTCTCCCAACTAATGATATCCACCATAGTTTGGGATCTAGTGACTCCTACTTTCAGGTACACAGATTATTATATGACTAAGTATGGGATCAAGTTCCTCTACTTCTAGAGAGCCTGTTCAGTTAGGTTCATTTTTTGTACATTGTGCACAATATAAATGCATAGACCGTTCGGACCTTTCGCATATTTCATTTAGAGAATAACTAAAACATATTTTACGGAATTTGTACCGAATATTTTCGCAAAAATAACCTTGAACCAATTACTTTTTTTGCTTATCGGACACTGTTAAGTGCCATTTTACATGCAGACATAACTGAGTTCTTGAGCCATGTTGTGCATAATTACTGCTACTCCTTGAAAACACAGGCACGTAAAAATATAGTTAGACGTTTACGTCATTTAAATAATTTTACCAAAAATTGAAACTTGGTGCTCAATGTACTTTGTATTTGCTCCCCATTATAATAACAGCGTTTTAATCGAGCTTAATCGCAACTAAGACTGTTGAAAGGAATTTGAATTAATGTTACATTCAGAGTTGTATTTCGTATTTTTAGCGTCATCATCACAGCAATTTGGAATATCTATAATCATTCATAATATCAAGTTGCCAAACGAGAAACTGCAGTATGAATTGCAGGGCTGCAATGTTGTTTCGTCATTATTAGCATTCAAAATATCAATGTATGCAAGAAGGTATCAAATGCAATATGAGAGAATTGTTAAAAGGGGAAGTAAAATTGCTACTCTCCCCCCTATGAAGAATGATAGGAGGAGCAAACCTATAGTTGCCCTTGTTCTTAACCCCGATACGAGATGGAGGTAAGTGGCCAACATTGCACTCCGACCGAAAGACTCCCAGAGAAAAAATGGTCAGTACCCATTAAATTAGAGGTAAGGTAGGTCCCAGAAAAGTACGGGCCTTTAGGGGAGAAGAAAAATCTTTGCCCCGCCAGTAATCGAACACTGTAAAATTCATTGCGTAGCTTATATTATTATTATTATTATTATTATTATTATTATTATTATTATTATTATTATTATTTAGATTGCCAAACTAAAGTATGTATGCCCTGCGCCACGAACTGCAGGTTGAGAATCTACTTTCTATTATTTCTAATTATTGTAATATTATCATCAAACGGTAGAAAGCTTATTCAATAATTAAATTAAAAGGGCGTGGAAGGAAATTATGGTGGTCTAATTTGAGACATGATCTCAGTACTTGCCTGGAGAAATATTATAAAATACTACAATAGTCAGATCCGGTCCCTCTCTTTTAAACTTACACCTCCCAAATACGACGCAGGGCTGAGTGTTGTTTGGTGACAAATGACGCTTTGTCTTACAAATTATCAACACACATTTAATTTAAGAAAACAATAATTAATTACAAGTGAGCAAAAAATATGCGCCTTCGAAAGCGCAGGCCAGCGTCCCATAACTCTGCCATGTAACTCATGCCCACTCGATTTGCTGCACAATGCGTCGTACCAACAGTTCAGTCGCCACGATCCTATTCTCTATCACCCCAGGGGTGCAAATCTTTTATATGATTGTCGTCATTGTACTCATCATATGTCCGTGACTTCTAAACATATTCATCAAGGCAATATTTTTAAACACTAAATCAAGTTTCCAAGCTTGCCTTTATAAAACGAAAATGCAACAGGTAATTGCCTGCACACTTTCCTTTAAGTAATTGCCTGCAGACGCAATTCTGATGACCCTCAGTAAGTCGGTTAGACTCAGTATGGAGAGTGGTACCATTCGAGTACAAAGTTGCTTCACCTTGTCTGCCCTTGCGGCTGCAATTTGTGGTCTATGACTGCAAGTGCATCTTGTCACCACATACTGAACGCCCCATGTGGAGGGATATTCTTATGGTCAATTGAAATTATGCTTATAGCAAAAGGGACGTAATTCACCATTTCCAGGAAATGCTTCTCCATATGTAATATTAAACACAGACGTCTAAACGAAAATGCCGCCACAACCCATTAGATACGACACAGATTTCGTTCAAACACTCGTACTAGTATGTAAAACACCACAAAGCTGTATAGCTAAAAATATCGATGTTGGTACACAACAGCACTAAATGTTGCTTTGCTTGGTTCCAAGTGATATATGAAGTTGTATTATAAGGATAGTATTTAAAAATAAATTACGGAGAGTATTTGTATTTGCAGATATTTATGGAAGTTTGGACAGGTTTAGTTTCGATGAGAGATCAGGATTTCTTGCAGGTCGTTTTATATGCAGTGGTAGCCCTGAGCACTCTGGCAGACATCACTTCATTCAGATACATTCTGCGTACGAAAAATGAAGCGTTTATTATTATCTAAATCGGTACAGCAAATGACGTCACTGCAAGAGTAAGGCCAGACACTCTTAATCTTATTCTACAAAGAGTATTCTACATCGTGTCTCTACTCACAGCATCTGTCACGGAAGCATTATCGCAAGCGGAGTGTACATGAGGCAATTATTTACCGTTCCTTATTTCTCTGCAACTCATTTTGTTTCAAATAAAAGTCTTTAAATTGTCGCCGTTGTAAAGCAGGCCTCGCTAATCTGAAATATATTTCGACGCTCTGCGGAATACTTTTCTTGAAATTCTAGCAATTTCCCTTCGAATATGTGATTTATATTTTTGCAAAGTTATAGATCTTTAATATAAATTCCAAATTTCGAGTCCTCAATAAATAACCGTCTTCTTCTTCATTAGTATAAGTTTTTTTGTAGTTAACTATTGTCGCCATAAGAATGATAGCCCATGGAATTTGAACTTATGCTGTCTACCCCCACTCTGGGCACCCGTTATTTCTAGATCATTCTCAGTACAGCCTAGCCACCTTAATATTGGTCTTCTTGGTTTTCTTCTTCCGTCTGGTTTCCCCAGAAATACTTTCTTTATGGTCCCACCGTCAGACGTTCTTACTAAATGGCCAGCCCATTCTAGTCTTCTTAATTTATTGTTGTTACAATGTTTGGTTTCCTATACATAGTCTGTATCTCATTATTATTTTGGATTCTCCATCCATTTTGATCTTTATTTGGTCCATATATTTTTCTTCATATTCTACGCGCCCATGTTTAATGGTTTATTTCATTTGCTCTCTCATTATCCATGTTTCACAACCACATAACACTACAGGTTTAATCATTGTAGTATATGTTTTTGTTTTTGTGTATTTTTATAAGTATCTAGATTTTATAATTTTTGAAAGAGCCTGGTAGTCTCGATTCTCTGCCGCTATTACTCGCTCGAACTTCTTTTCACAGTCATTGTCATAATAATCCAATGAAAACAGATATTTAAATTCTGATACTTTTTTATATTCTTCATCATTAATGTTGTGCCTTTGATGTTGCATATTTTTCTGTTTGTATTTTGAGGTATTCATGTCCTAAATAAATAATAACCTAATTTAACAGATTCAAATATAAAGGTCTAGAAGGCTTCGTCCTGCGTAATATCAGCAATTTGCCGAATACGTTTTCTTTAAACACTGAAAAATATGCACCGTGTGCCATACCATTTTCCTGCATAATGTCGCAGTATATTTTTCTTATTGTGGAAAGTGTGTGAAGAATCGCGTAAGAATTAACGTAGCTGCCAACTTTATTATTTCTTCGAAAACAGAATTTCTATGGTGTCGCTCAAATTTATTGCGAACTAGACCCCAAATCTCAGGCTATTCAAAGAAAACTGACGGACTGCATGTGCATTTTTCGAAAACCGAATATATTGTTTTGGTTTTTTACAGTCCCATTTAATGCAAACTACACTTCTTCTGAGAAAAATGCAAGTTCTAAATCAAGAAATCGGTTAGCTACCAGTTCTTCCCATTCGGCAGAACAAGGTCTTTTTAATGCGCCAATTTTTTTTTGGCAGTAATTTAATTTTTTTTGTGTGTGTGTAAAACAAGGCCTATGACACTTCAGTAAGACACAAAGTTTTTTATGTTTCTTTCCATATTAAGTCCCCTTCACCTTAAGTCCAAACATAACTCTTTCATATTTGCTATTTTACACAAGTTACTTTGTCTGAAAAATTTCCTTTATTGTTCTTTTATAGCCACAATTGGTGGGAAATATTTTTTTACAAAATTTCAGATTTGTTTCAATGACGAACACTCTTTATTTAACTTAATATATTTCACAAGCTCACTAACAACCTGCTGTCTCTGAATAACAAGATGTGACTCAACTTGCGTCCACGTTCCAGCGCTCAGAAGACAGATACTGTGACCGTGTCGGATACCATGTCTGCAGCAGTCGAGACATAGTTTCTCTGTGCTCGCGGACAAAGCACATTTACCTCTCTGAATTTTTCCTCGCGTGGCTTTTATCAAGTTTCATTAATTATAATTATTTAGGTTGTATAGACATGGCACAATAACAGAAGTTGTATGCCTAATTTGAAGAAAATCATGTATTAATTTCTATAAATTTTCTTCCATGTGCGACTAGATTCTGCGTGAAGATAGGAACTGAAAGCTACGAATGAGTGTTTCGCTTGGATACACACAATTGCTGGTCTAGACGTAGGGAAGGAACTAATTTATACAAAGTTCAAAGATGACATTTCGAATCGCATAAGATTTGTTACACACATTATTTCGTGAGTTCCCAGAAATATATATTTCAACTGTCTAGTTATAATATTTAACTATATGGTTCCATTATATGTTACGCACTATAAGAAAAGCTGACACTATTATTTTTCAGCACTCGTACTTCACTGGAATATTTATGTAAATATTCTGTTTCCGAATATAACAGTCAGCAATCTGCCTTAATTTTTCCTGCAGTATGCTGCTTACTTGTATAATATATGAATTAATACGTTAGATCCTAAAATGTCCCCCATCCCCCATGATGTAGTTTCTGTGACATCATGTCTCTAATCCCAGAGGCTCAACAACGGGTTATAATCTCCTCGTCATGGATTCACTTATAGAAAGAATACAACGTTTAATATTTGGGCCTCTTGGGAAGTTACGCTGTCCCGACTGGTAAAATTATGGACTTTTAAGTTTGTTGCCTTTATCTGCAAGGTGAAGCAGTCCGAAAAGTCTAAGGTCACTTTCCGGTTTACTTGCGCCCATAGAAATTCTATGTGATTTTACTGACGGCCGTAAGGTGTCCAAGTTCTCCTGGCAATAGAATCCCATCTATACAATCCGTGATGAAGTTCCTTCATGTTAACTATCTCTAACAAAACCAGAATGCGTTTGTGGGGCTTCATTATATTAGCAAGGAATATTATGGAACAGAAAATAGTGTATTCAATGACAGAATAGGAGCAAGATATGGGAGAAATCGTCCCTCAAATCACTTATAAAATATTTCTGAATTTATTTATGTAATAACTGTCGTCACTTCGATTTAGAGTAGAATTTAATTAACTCACTTGAATACCGTGACAGTGATCCAGCATATAGTATTTAAAAAATCCGCAATGTCTACGAATCTTTCATTTGCGCACGTTTTTGCAGAAATATGATGCTTCCATCTTCAAGATTGGACCAACGCTTGTCTTCGAAATATTAAAATATTTCCACCGTACTAAATTGCGCCCTATGTCTTATCCCTCATCGTGAAAACCTAAAATATGAAAGCAAGACATATAGCAAGTATTACATTTTATATAAATCCTATAATTAGTCGAGAATATAATGTATTATAAAATGTACGGAGAGGAATAACAGTTTTTTTTCACTGCAGTGGCCGCAATAATACCTTGGCAACAAGCTGTTAGAAGGCGAGACGTCGGCTGAGCAGACAAAAGGCTACAGGGTAATGTAACAGAAATATTTGTACTCTTTTTGTGTTGTAGCAAGTCGGTTTGTCCCTGCTGTGAATAATTGGATTACTGCACTTGTCAGCAAAACTCACCGCCACATACTCCGTATCTCTCCAGACACAACAATTTCATTGCCGACGGGTATTCATCTTCTTTATTTGCAGCAATGTCCGTGTAATATGCGCTTGCAACTCGAATATGATTGCATCCAATCGGACCTCGACTTGTAAAATTAAGAACCAGATTGTATGAAAGGAAATTAATGACGTCCGTCTCGATGGGGTAAACGCACAACAGACGGCAAGGTACGCAGATAACCACAACGGACGTTTCTTAGAAAGATTAAATTTTACCAACAAAAAGTTTTAAACTAGAAGGAAATTTGTTACAATTACGTAGCGCCTCTAGAAATTAAGAAAGCTCTGGACGTAAACAGAGTTTTCAGAATTAAAAAATATGTGTATATTTATTGCAACATGTCGTTACGTAATTTAAACTGCTTCTCCAGGTAGTCGTCATGTGAATTAAGGCAGTTTTCACATCGTGGATCAAGCTTGTGTACATCTTCGACGAAGAAGTTCGCCGTCAAACTTTTCATCCGGTTCGGTATGTCTCTTTTCTTTTGGTTGCTCCTCAGACTCCGGCCGCCAAAAATGTCTTGAGCTGGAGAAACAAGCTGTAATCACTTGATGGAAATTGCTAAAAAATTCTCCACTTGAACTGTTTAAGAATGTGCATGTACTAGCGGAGGCGTGCCGTCCGGCATTTTTGTGCAACGAACTCCGCTTCTTAGAAGGCCTCTTCTTCGGTTCTGAATTGCCCGCCGTAGCAGCTCGAGCATTTTAAAGTGCGAATCAATATTGATGATTTCCCTTTTTGGCAAAAT
>JGI20169J29049_11448988_pt1 | contig 10195 bp, 5 predicted proteins | sample TergutNc150P1_FD_29049 | JGI IMG/M metagenome (IMG submission 29049) | reverse complement strand
ATACACCCTTGTATTAGGCAAAAATCATACTCCAATTTTGTAAATGACAATGCAATGTAACAAATACATTTAAAGGAAAACCCCCTGAATTGTGTGTGTATTAGTGTCAGCCAGTCAAAGTAAACCGTGGACCTTTCAAGGACTTCCCACGTAAATTACCCTGTGATCAAGACCTTCAGCTTGCTGATAGAAGGGAAGCTACCCGCTCAACCCCACACGGGAAGAGTAAGGTAGCACATTATTGTTCATCGTAATATCCAGCAAACACGCAAGGTAGGGAATCATGGCTTCCCCGCCTAACTTCAAAATTTCCCCAGGATTGCAGTCTGGTCCGACGGATATCTTTCTCCCGACTGCGGATAATCGTTTCCTTATCATGTTAATACAAATGGTGAAGGGTTTACCTCATTCTGTTGATTTAATTTGCGAATTATTACGTTTCCAACTGAATAGAGGCGCATAATAAGATTTGAGAGAATTAGCCTTTTCTATTGGATCTGTAATGAGCTTGCCATTAGGGTCCTTGATCGCCGGAATATTTTCTCTATTTCCTGTACGTCGTTTAACATACTTATAGAACTCTGTCCAGCATCTACCTTCGTTTTGTAAGACCGAACGTAAAAATGTTTCCTGAGTCGTCTTCTTTCCTAAGTAACTCCTTGGATAATCGTTTCAGCTCCGTTTGGTAAGGCTGCCCAAATTTTCTTTTATTGTACATTTTCCTCGCCTTTACCTTCAGTCGTTTTACTTCCTTATTATAGTGTTCAGGGTCGGGAATTTTTTGAGGTACATAACGTTTGATACCATCGAAAATTATATCCTTATAACTTTTCCATATCTCCTCTACGCAACTGCCATTTCCAACCCACAGGTTAAACTTTTTCCGAAGATATGCTTGCAAGCCTAACATATTTGTTTCGTGGTACACCGGGAATATTATTTCAACTTTTGTCTCCCGACAAATTTCATCCCATTCTACTTCCAATAAAGCCCCGTCATGGTCACTGATTCCGGGAAAAATATTACAAGAGATAAGCGAAATTTCAGGTCTGAGAAGGTAAATATCCAACAGCGCGTCTTCTCTTGTAGGGCGGCTTATTACCCGAGTATATCCATTATTCCAAACTAAATTGTTTACAAACGCCTGAATCCGCTCGCTATTTCCGCATCCCCTTTCCAATCCGCCTGAGGTAAATTCAAATCACCGCCTATAATGCTTCGCTTCGTTAAACTTCGCGTAGGTAAGGTACGGGCTGCTAATTTTTCAACACCAACATATCCTCATTTGGAGCTCTGTAAATACCTATAATTTCCCACGTATATTTTAGATCCATTCCTTTCACTTCGACTGCGATCATCTCAAAATCATCGTCTACCCATAACTCCGTGGTGGCAACTCTAGTTGTTACGTGCATACACTTGGACAGATGAAGCAATTCTATCAGGGATGCAAATTCACCTAAAAATAAATTATAATATCTACCCAGGATCATGTTATCAGGTCACACACTGAGTGTATGTTCAGGGCTTTGCCCAAACATGTTGTTACATCACAAAAAAGATGTATATTCATCAACAAGAAATTTGCTGTGAAATAAATTTTTAACACAGTCAAAGCCATACTAACTATACAATAATTCACAAAATGTTGTTTTGGAAGATAAGTACCCCAAATGGTACTGTAGCAGAGATATAACAGATACAACTACAGTGTCATATAATAGATCCAATAATGCTGCATAGGTAAAACAGATATTTGTCTGGTCTGATACCATCACAATGTCTAAGAATGTGTAACTGAAATTTAGTGACAACTGATACATTGTACATTATCTGTTATCAAAGTAAAAATGCTTAACTAAATATAAGTGCAACATCAGCACCAACTATAACACACTAAAGCTGTTCCTTTCCATGCCATGAACACCTACAGGAGGAGTAAAAGTATAGCTCCACTCATTCTTGACCTAGGCACTAGATGGATGTGAGTGGTTAGCTTCGTGCTCCAGCTGTTTTAACAGTTGGGAAACATTGCTGTAAAAGGGAGATACTAATTTTGGTCTTTTTAAATTAAGGCAGTTGAACGTGAACTCAATTTACATGTGTCAGGATAGAAAATGCTGGTGGACCTCTGTAAATGTGGTAAAGGAATTTTGGTTTGCTTAAACAAGGGGCATATTTTGACAGCCTTGTTAGAACAGCACAACACAACAGCGACTCTCATCCACATAGCAAATATAATGGGCAGGTTTTACTTGTATACTTAATCAACCCACTTTGTTTTTACAGTTCTCATGCCTATATTTCTCTATGACACTTGCCATCCTTATGATAATTTACCATCCTTTGACCTATACATTATGCTAGTCGTGTTGTTCAGTTGTGCCTGCAGTCAGACCAATCTCTTACAGCAAACAGGTTTAAAACTTCCTGTGGTTTTGACTGTAGTTGCAGCATGCGTAGATTGTTGCACTGTCATACTTCAGTCAATAATGAAGCTTCTTTTGAACGTTTTAAAGCCTTTGAAAACTGGGGACACCCAGCATACAAGTTGTGGGCCTCCCTGCCATATTAATCTATTTTATTACTCTGTTGGGCCTGGTTTAACTGCTGAAAAAAAAATGACGTTTATCTAGACAAAATGAGTGGTTACATTCAGACATGTAACATCCATAAATGCATGACAGCATGAAAACTAAGTGCCAGTCTGAACGAACACATCACATGGCAAGCTGCAGCCATACCAATACTAGTAACATGTTAACTGTTTCCGAGGCATACAACATATTATGTAATCCATAGGCACTATGTTCAATTCAGAACATCACATGAAAATGTAAATTTGTACATATGTCTGAGCCCCAGGCCACACAAAAATGTTGGGAGCAAATAGGTAAAGCTTCGTGCTTTGTAAACCTGAGTTGTTTTTCAAAATCATTCTGGTCTACTGCTGTCTTGAAGAGAGGCAGTATATAGTGAAATATGCTAGAAGGTACAGGGAAGAAAGACTGGTAGCATAGATCAAGGATTAAAAAAAAAAACTCACACATAATGGATAGGATTATTTTGAAGTGTTCCATGCAAAATGTGTACTGGATACTTTTATGTTTTTTGATTATCCATTTTTCATTACCTGCTCTGCTTGTCCCTTACTAAGGATAACTGAGCCGTTACTCTGCGTTTTCTTGAGTCTTTATATTTATTACAGGCATTTTCCACAGAGATGTTATCAAGAATATGCATTCCTGTAAATAACACTGTTCAACAAATTTTGGATGATTAAATGTTATGGTTAAGTGAATATATTATCTTTACGTTTTCTGGGCCGCAGAATACGAAAATAATTCTAAAATTCATTGGTTAGCTCTTGTTTTCGAGATAATAGCACTATCGTAGTTATACGTATAATAAATATGAATAAAAAAATTATGGCCTTAACGACGTGTCCTTTTGGCCTGTCAATGGTATTTTGTTTCATAAGCATCCCTTTTCATCATCCAGCAATAATCACCTAACATGGCAGCTCTCATTTCCCTTTGTACCTGTGCTCCATCACCGAAATGTTTTGATGGAAGTGCTCCCCATGTTCGTCGCTCATGCCACCACAATTTAATAGAAAGAAATTCAGGTGTGAAAATAAAAAGTGCATTTTCAGCGACATATTGCACTCCAGCTGTTCATATGACTCCACCAGATCTTGTACAAGTTATCTGAAATTTGCAGCTTTGAAATTTCCCAGAAAACCATTTGAAAACTTTTCAAAGGATTGCCATGCTGCTTTCTCCTTGTCACTTAACACTGCTTCAAACTGCTGGTCTTTAAAAAGCTGTCTGATTTGAGGACCAACAAACACACCCGCTTTTACTTTCTTAAAAGTGAGCTTGGGGAATTTTCCACATAAGTACGTGAATGCAGGACCCTTCACATCCAAAGCCTTTACAAAATTCTTCTTAATCCCCAATTTAATATTGATTTACTACATAACTTTACTACAAACTACATTTACTACATAACTTGATGCCAAAAGTTCTGCCTTCTTTTTGGAAGTTTGAGGTCCCTGATGAGGTCATTGAGCTTGCCTTCTGTGATCTTATGATTGGAGAAGTCTGTGCTTGGCAAGTTGTTTGCAACTCTTGAAGCTGATGGCTGCTGTTCTTTGCTGTTTGAAAAAAACACTGTCTTCGTCGTCAGAGTACACAGCAAAATTGTCCGGAGGTTCAGGAACAGAAAGTCCATCGCCATGAGGCACAGGCCAAATTGCTGATGGTATATTCAGATACACAAGTGTTGATTTTTTCTTCATGGACATACCATTTTGAATAGGCGGCATCATCAGAAATAACAGTCAGTACCGTGATTGCTAGGCACCCTCCAAACCATGGTCACTCCAAACGGCATACAACGTCCTTTTCCATTCACGCACGCATTGAGTTTGGATGAACACGTAGTGCAGCACGCGTGTGGTGCCCATTATTTGTCCTGGTCCCCTACCTTACAGTCGAAATACAATAAATATCCCTTTTTTATAGTTGGAGTAATCGAACACTTTGTTGAGGCAAATGTCACTTCTCCGCAAATATAGCAGAGGTTGTCCAGGTTATTTACGCACTTCCGGGACATTTTTATAAATATACTACACAATCTATGACAGTAGAATGCCAGCTGAAACTATCGTGACACAATTCTCATGAAAGAACTTGAGGACACCATCTACAATACAACCGCTTTCGTACAACACTTAATAAGAATTGAAGAGACTTGACAGGCAACAGTTTTACTGATCACGTGATGAACACCTGTAGCGACAATAGCCGATCACGTGATTTCATCGTGGTATGTGAATTACAGCGCCCGCTTCGGGTGTTGCCAACTTTTGAAGACAGAGACCTAATATATAGTTGAAAAAATGAAATTTCAGGCCATAACTGTAACTCGAAAACTAGAGCTAAGCTGAAAATTTCTATGTCATTTACGAATTCAGCGGCCTCAAAATAGTAAAGTTTACCTAGTCTCATTTCCATAACATTTTGTGTGTTGAACAGTGTAATCCCATGTGTCTAGGTTCCTAGAATTACATTTTGAAACATGTAACAGTTCATGATATCAGGCCAAGAAAGCAGCAGAAAATTTCCAGCTGCCTGCTAATCCCACTGATCCACAATAAGGTAAGAACTTCTATTACACCCACTGTGTAATTTGCAGACTGTTAATATTAGATAATGATCTGCTGAGGTGTGCCACCATGTAGTTTGGTAGACAGGTACACCACATGTATGATCTGCTGAGGTCTTAACCCTGTAATCTTGTAGAGAGGTACACCACACATTCCATTAAGACCATAACGTTACTTAACTTCTCATGCTGCTGTGCATCTCACTTTGGTTTTCCTAATAGGGAATAGCAATATTTTGGCACAAACTGAAATAACCTGCACACATGTAGCACAATAGAATACTTGTGTATAACTACTGCTGTAATACTGTCATTCTTGCTGGGTACCCAGACACTTTAAAAAAGAGAATAATTATTTGATACAAGGTTTTAAACTGTTAACAGAAAATGGAACCATAACTTACTGTGATCTATTGCTGGGTTTTCTTACTGATATGTACTAAGAAAAATGCAGGGATATTTTTCTTTCGACCTGATTAATATGGGCTGTGTCACACACATTAGGGCTTAAGAACAGAGGACAGCATCAGACATCCTGTGCATGCTGTGATCTCCCATTGGCAGGTCAGTTTGTAATACAGGGTGTCCCAGAAGTTAGGGTCACTACTTCGAGATTTAATTCCAGAGCTGATTCTGAGTAAAAAACGTCATATACACATGGGTCCAATTCACAACGGTTCAGGAGTTATGAGTTTTTAAAGTACAGTAAATAAATTGGAAAGAAAAGAGGATCATTGTGCATTTATTGAAGTATGTTGTTAAATGTACAGTTACAGATTCATGGTTCAACACTCACACGAGTTGTTTGAAGTGTTTTCCATCTGCATGCATAAATTTTCTGACTCGTGTGATCAGAGAAGCTGTAACCTTACGAAGCACTGCAGCATTGTTGTTGGTTCTTGCAGCGCTGAGAATTCGCTGGAGTAGTTCTTCTCTCATTTCACCTTGTGTGGGCTTCATTGGTTAAAAATGTTACAAATCATACTTTCTCGGGGTTAGAATTAATCCAACGGCACAATTCCAAACGGTTACACATGTCCGCAGGTTCAGGGTGCTGAATGCGTTGGATATGGTACAGATACATTCCTTTTGTGTGTAATGCTCGCCAGACTATCAGAGTTGAGGTCAGTACTTCAGGGCTTTATTCCAGAGCTAATTCTGAGTCAGAAATGTAATACTGTATACGTACACATGGGTCTGATTTGCAAAGGTTGCTGACTTCAGAACAGTTGATGTGTAGTGGCTCATTTTACCCGTGATGGTGTCAACAATACCAGAAACTCCCATTTATGGGATCATGATAATCCACATGGAAATGTTGAAAGCAATTACCAACATCCCTTTGCCGTGAACGTGTGGTGTCATGTCATTGGTGACCAATTCATTGGTCCGTACACTTTACCGCAATGTCTGACAGGTGATATTTATGCGAACGTTTTGCAAACGAACTGCCAGCACCCTTAGAGAATGTTCCTCTACAAACACATCAGATGTGTTAACAGCATGACACAGCACTGCCTCATTTCAGTCAGGTCGTCAGGCAGTATCTGAATCATAGATTCCCAAATCGACGGATTGGTCATGGCAGTGCAAAGAATTGGCCACCAAGGTCACCGGATCTGAACCCATTAGATTACCATGTGTGAGGTTACTTGAAAGCTGTGGCGTATGCACACAAGCTGAACACGAGAGAAAAACTACTCCACTGAACTGAAACGTTGATGAAAATGTCACACTGGGAAAACTGAATTATAGCAGAGCAGTATATATTTTTACATTGTATTATATGTGATATTAATATCACATACTTTTTCCACCAACTTTGTACACTGTTATATATTACATCTAAAAAAAACTGAGGAAACACTCTTATATATTATGTCTAAAAAGACTGAGGAAACAAACCATTTTCAACATAAATACATATTTTATGATCAGGACCATATACGTTGAATTTCAAACTTCTACTACAATTACACCACAAGGAAACTTAACTTCTGATCATGAAATAAAACAGCATATATGACAATGAAAAGATAAGGAAGACTGTTCAAGAAGTGAGGTTCCCTATTTCATACTCATAATTTGAATAATAGTTGCAACAACATAAAATGAAGCACAATTATTTCACATAAGTGTCATTATTTTTGACATAATCCCGCAGCACCCTGAAGTGCTTGTCTCATCTTGGCAAGGTTTTTACAACTGTCATGGCAGAAATTAGGGTCCTGAATTATTCTTGCTGTAGAATTGGTGACCTTGCAAGTGTTGTGTCACTGGCCCAAAAATAACAGTCCATTGGACAAAGTCAGCACCATATATTGGATTTTCCTTAAGCTTCCAGACTGCAGCAGCTCCTTGTGTTTGTTGTATACTGTATGGGGTTGCTGTTCTCAAGGATCATATCTCATAACAGATGTTCATGCTTCTGCCTGCTAATAGCCTAACGCAGTCAGCACATCATGTCACAGCATATGTTCACATTCACTTTTGGATCTCAAATTATGAATACAATTCTGATGGCTCCTGTACCATACAATATAAATGCCACAGCCTTCCAGCATACTGGCACACTTTACATTTTGTGGCTCTCAATGAAGATGGATGTGTCCATGGCATTACAGCTCATTTTGAGTAAAATGGTAAACCCATGTCTCAAGTCACCACAGAATCAGGGAACCTGTTTGCTCCTCCTTTAAATGACTGAAGAAGTGAAACAGCACCTGCAAACATAAATTATTGTGAACTTCCATCATGTTTCTGGGTACCCGCCACGCAAACACACACTGCTGTATCCCAGTCATACATGGACAATGTTAGGTACAGTTTTAACAAATCACTCCAGTACAATGGGTAAATCTTGAATTGTGTCTTGATGGTTTTCCAAAACCAGTTCCACCACTTGCACTGTGTTCACACGTCCTTGATCTGCCGGGTTTAAAGGTGTAATCTTCATGATGGATGCCAACCCACTCTTGAACTCTCTGCACCCTCTCTGTCAATGATGTGGTCTCAGTACACCATTACCAAACACCAGCATTAACTGGCAGTGAATTTCAAGTGTGGAAATGTTCTGCCTGGATAAACTGTCACACCACAAAGTTTTCTGTATGACAAAGTTTCCACTATCATTACAACTGCACATAAAATTATTTCCCAAATAGCATGATTAATTGATTGTTGCACCGTCTGTTGCACATTACCTCTATTACAGTCAGTACCTCCTACCACAAAATAAAAGGGTTGTTAAAAAAAATTATAACAGTGGAAACCTTCCTTACTGAACAGGTTTCGAACATAGATTGTCACTGGGTGACAATGTTTAGGAACATAAAGACTCCATTTTTCACTGGCCTGTGAAGATAGTAACAATTGATGCAGAATGTTCCAGCTGAACATTAATGGCCATAAAACAGACTTGGTGGTGTCACAAGCTTAGCCAGTGCAGAGATCTCCTCAGCATACAAATTGCAATACAAATTACAATTTTAAGAATTATATGTAAATAAAATCAGTAAATAATGAACAACATTATGAATCCTCAGGACTATGGGCATCTGAAATCTTAAGCCTAGCCACAGTGTGAAAATCTTCAGCACAAAAATTGCAAAATATATTAAAAGTTTAAGAATTATATGTCAGTAAATGATGAACAACATTAAGAATCCTCAGAACTATAAGCACCTCAAATCACAAGCCTAGCCAGAGTGTGAAAATCTTCAGCACACAAATTGCAACACAAATAATATGTGTAACAAGTATATGCACATAAAGTCAGTAAATGTTGATGAACAACATTATGAATCCTCAGGACTATGGGCACCTAGAATTTTAAGCCCAGGCAGTGAGTAGACATCAACAAAAAACTGAAATAAAAGCTAAGAGTTTAAAAACCATAGGTACATGAAATGGAACAATTGATTTTTTATGAATTACATACATCATATTGATGGTTATGATCACACTAACTGATGTTGGGCTGAACTGGAGTGTGAGGCCACTGTAGAAGGATTTGGAACTGCCAATCTGTCCAGACTTGCTTCATCACCCAATGTGAAATCAGTCTCTGAGAAATGCAGGCTGCCTAGACCATTTTCTGGCATACTCTGCATTGAGGGCATGCCAAGTCTCTCTGCCCATAGCTAAGCCCTGTGTAAAAATGGAACCAGAAAATATAAAAATGAAACTGTTATTCCTATGATTAGTGTCTTAAGCTACATTTTTACTGCTAGGTGAACGCCATTTGTTACACAAACTATTCACTCTGTGCTGTGTTGGTTACAACATATTGGTCAAATACTGATTTATTCTGAATACAACATTAGACATTTGGTAAAAGACTGGAGATGAACAAATTCGTTTTCAAGTTATGACATAACATAAAAATACACAATGTGGAAATTACTGTATAACGTGCACACCTTACACAGTTTATACAAGATACTATGTGATGTATCTTCAGCTCCCAAGATAATGATTTACGAACAATAAAATACAATTCTTTCCTAGCACGAACGTCTATAATTACTAAATCATACTTACCGTTGAGGATTCCTCAGAAACCTGAATAATTTAAGGTCACAATGTCAGTTGCTGTTGTAAAGCCCTCTGGCATAGCATGCCCTCTGCATTCTATTGGCAATACGTGGTGTGGCTATAAAATAACAGGACTTAATTTTTTCCCGCTTCCCTGTAAACTTAGTAACAGTGAGTGGTGTGTGATATTGGTTTGTGCTCTCCCCTCCATTCACGGTTACAAGTTTAAGGTCGTGCGGCAAACAGTTTGGCAGTAGCCTTTGTTTGAAGTGGATCATGTTCTTGTTCACCGTTGGAATCATGTTAAGTGTTAACGTGGAGCAACGCGTCAATGTGAAATTCTGCGTGAAACTTGTAAAATCCGCTACAGAAACGTAGGATTTGTTGAATAAAGTTTACGGTGATGAGTTTCTATCTCGTACTCAAGTTTTCGAGTGGTTTAAAAGGTTTAAAGAGGGAAGGGAAGAAATCGGAGAGGATAAGGGAC
>JGI20169J29049_11448989_pt1 | contig 10197 bp, 2 predicted proteins | sample TergutNc150P1_FD_29049 | JGI IMG/M metagenome (IMG submission 29049) | reverse complement strand
CCACACATATCTTGCACGAGGGCAATCTCTGGTGATATCATCGCCTTCTACTTACCGAGATGTGCAACAGGAACTGATTGCAGAAATTCACCGAACTGCTCTCTGGCCTGTCGTTGTTACTGTTAATGGTAATATTAGCAAACCCAACAAAAATGACTTTACAGTTATAGATGGCAATTATATTTTATTAATGCATGATGGAAATATGAAGAGTTTAGAGGCTGAAATGTATAGGCTAGCTATATACCAAATAAAATTCAGAAGACTCTGGAATTCTGAAACTCGGTTTGTTGTGGTTGGAACAAGTGAATTCTCAATGTCACAACAGAGGAACATATTTCATCATTTATCAAAACTTAGAATATATAACTGCATCATCGTAAGCAAATTGCATGATATAATAGACAAAGGATATAGCAGACCGATAAAAGATAGTGATGTCGACACAGGCATAAAATTAGTGGTCTACACTTGGTTTCCATACCAGAGTTCAGAACGCTGTACTGAGGTGAATGATATCACCCTACTGGACAGTTGGGTTATTTCTGTACAAGGGCACTTCACCAAGAACACTGACTTGTTTCCACGAAAAATCAGTAACAACCTCAAAGCTTGTCCTATGAAAGCATATGTAATAGACACTCAGATATATTTTCATACGAGATATGTTAACCACACGTATCCAAATGGGAGTGTTGTGACTTATATAGAAGGATTGGAGGTGGATATACTAAGTGATGTTTTGAAACAGATGAACATGAAATTTGTTTCTGTCCCTAGACCAAACGCTTATAATGCTTTCTTTGAAAAGGAAGATTATATAGCCTTTGGTGCTATTGAAACTCATTTTCAAAGCACCATTTATTTGGACAACACAAATTCATATATCACAAGTAGAATTCGCTGTTACGTACCGTGTTCTGTTAAATATCCAAGATGGAGCAGCATCTTTAGGATACACTCTGTGGAACTGTGGTTAGTTGTGATCATATCGATTGTGATTGCGGCCATTTCGACTACACTTGTTGGGCGATACTTCTGCACGTCGGAGTGACAATCGTACAAGACAGTAAAAAGTTCTTTCACTCACATCTGGTCTGTCATTCTAGGGGTGTCAGTGTCAACGATGCCACGCACACCGTCACTACGTTCGCTGTTCTTTGCCTGGGTGTGCTTCTTTCTGGCCTTTAGCACAGTGTTTCAGGCATTTCTGACAACGTTTATTATTGAACCAGGCAATAAACCACCAATTCGAAACATGGATGAGCTCCTCGCCTCAGGTATGAAATTAGCCTACAGACCATTTCACAGTGACTATTTGTTGCTTCGTAGCGAAAAGTAGACAAAGAAATAGTAAGAAATCGTGCGAATTGTACATCACGTAGAGTTTGTTTAAACTGGGCAATGTATCACAAGAATGTGTATATTTTGTTGAAAGAAGACGTGTTTGAGATGGAGTACACTGCAGGTTTCTATCGTGGTCAGAACTCTGAACTAATGTTATGCATGTTAGAAGACGGCGTATTTCTTCCCCTCATCCTAACAATGGTAATGTTGCATGGAGACCCACTGTTGAGGCGAGTTAATGAAATTATTGATCGTGTGGTTGAAGCTGGTATATACAACTACTGGATATCCCTGCTATTGTACCTGTTTCAATTACGTTCTAGGAAGATGGCTATTGTTATCCCATTCGAAGAATATTACAACTTCAACCTGTACCACATGCAACCTGCCTTCTATCTCGTTTTGATGGGCTGATGCCTAAGTGCAATCTCCTTCGTGGTCGAGTTGTTGTACCATCATGTAATAAGCAAAAGAATGTGAAGTTGAAAATGGGTGTGCTGCTACACTATGTTTGATTATGTAGGGACTACAAAGGGATTTGGCACCCAAAACTTGCCAGTATGTTCACTTGCATGTGTTATCGGTTGAACTATTCATTCCATTGAAGCACAGGAATGAAAAATTTTGGAAAATCTGTTTCTAGCGCATTTGACATCTCAGAAATGATGTGAAGAATGTAGTTCCTCATCAAATTATTTACTATGTGTAGTATTTCGTTGATCTAGTTTACATGTGGGATAGTTAATTGAGCAGTGGTTAAAAAATAAATTAGAACTTGTTTCAAATTCAATACTTCGGATTTAGTCTCAAACGGATTTATTCTTTTTTTTTAAATTAGACACTTTGTGTCAAATGATATGAATAGCGTGTGAAACAATCCCGTGTAATCGACATCTGTATTAATTGAAGTGTTTCCTATTTGAGTTTCCACTTTGTTAGGCTTGTTTGTTCGCACATTTCTTCTGCGGAAATTTCCAAAGAATTTCTCTTATACTTAATTTGTAATTGAATACGTTCTATCGCTCAAATAGTAGATTGATAGTTGGTTTCTTCGTGATACTAAAGTTATCACAAACATCACACACATTTATGTACTCAGTGGACACCCTGTCTCTGAATTTGCATTTTGTGCAGTTTCACGGTGTTAAATGCACAGGAAAATTTTCTATAATATAACACCGTAAGGTTGCGTTTTGTGTAATATTTGAATAAATTTTCCTTTGGTTAAATTACAGGTGCTCTTAGTGGACAACCTCATAGTTTGTCAAATGTTACGGTTTTCCTTAAATAATAATTTGAATTAATGTGTAGGAAACAAGTGATGATCTATTCCACGTGTACTTATTAGACAACCTGAGGAAAGTCGTGTAAAATTGTTGTCACTATTGTCGTTGTGCAGTTCGTATTTCCAGTGTCACAACTGCACCGATGAACTCTGTATTTCTTGTAACAGCTTGAATTAAATTTAAGTGTGATATTTCGTTTTGTGTCAGTGAAATAAATGAATGAAATTAATATAATTTTCAACGCAATTTCTTTTTCGTGGAACAGTATATTTAATCTTTCTAACTGAAATGTATGTTTCAAAATAAATTATGACTTCATTATAATATTAACTATTTTTAAAATCATGAGGATATACTTTTACTTAGAACATTGTTTAAAATATATTTTAAAGTAATTTATATATATAAAAATCATTTATTATAAAATTTACATTATATAATGCATTAACATAAAATTACTTAAAACACATCTTCTAATTTTTATTTAAAATTTCCCGTAATATAAAATCAACTTGTATTGAGACTGATATTCATTTCATTTATGTAGAGATTGTTTGAATTGTTGTGCATGACATGTAGTTGCTGAACAAGGATTATTAATGGGATTGTCCACAATTTTCACGACTTTAATCGAAATAAAACTTTATTTCACATCGGATCTTGGCGTTTATTTGCTTACGGATTCATTTGCGGCGTTATGTGGTTGAAATTAAAATAGAATTCTTTCCTTTTTTTCTCTGCAATGACAGGCGGCATCATCATCGTCATTCGTTTTTCCCATCCTACAAACGTGAGCTATGTCACATCCCAAAATACTGTAATTACATAATATTCTCGAAAGTGAGTACCTGAAAACACAGTGATTAACGTGACTGTTGTCCGCACAACACCAGTACCCACAATAAAGTTACACAAGATTCTGAACTGAAGCAATTGTAAATGTAGCATCACACAAGTCAAGGAACCTCATTTATTCACAGTTCTGAAAAATTACACAAATTTTATATTCTGTAGAACTTCCTTCCAAGAGTATGACAACCTAGCACTCATATATGTATAAGAATGGATCACATGATGAAACAAACTCATCAGGATTGTAAACATTCTGATACCAACGTATGATATAGTTTTTGTAAATGTTACCTGTAAAAATGTGTTTTGGAGTTTCATGGAACATAACTCTGTATCTTATAGAAGGAATCCTTAATTAAATGATAAAAAATAGAAAGGAATTTAAGTTAATAAATTTATTACATAAATAATTTTTATCTTGTCTATGTAGTGACATGGAAAAATCTTCTTACAAATTTAAACTAATTTAAACAATAAACAAATTTCTTTATTTTAACCTGTCGCTTTGCGGTCAATATCAGAAATAGGCCGTTAATTGTCGAGTTTGTGGATTACATAAGGAGACACGCAAATTAAATACGAACTTGTTTGATAAAACAATTATACAAATACAATTACACACAAACAATTGAACACATTAAATTAGAAACCCACACACATTTAGTTGGTGGAAGACTTTAGTTTTGGAGTCGATCAGTCAATGTGCAGTTCGATATTAACCTTGCCACTTCTGTTACTGCAGAAAAGGATGAAACCTCGTCTGCACACAGTGTCACTGCTTCGTATAATTAGGTCTTATAAAATTTAATTGCGATTCATATATATTGTTAGTAAAAAGAAAAATATAAGCAAAACTCATAAACCGGTTTTTGATTTTTACAGCACGTTCAAGTGTCTTGCATTGGTGGTTAATTTTAAAACAAATTTGTTATCTTGTGCTTTAGCTGTAAAATGAATGATATTAATTATTTCTGTAGCTTACAGAACGCTCACTTTAATAAAGTGTTTTTGTTTAGAACATTGAAAAGAAAGAAACGAGGTCAAAATTACAATATAATAATAAAAATAATTTATTGAACAGATTTGAAAAATTACACTAATTTTGCACAAGAAATTTTATAAATACGAAATTATGTAACTTTAAAACAGAGTGACAATTATCACACACATACACTCTATGGTATTTTCTCATAATGTGCACCTGCTTGTCAAATTTTCCTGGCGGTAATTAACACCAGTTTTGGATGAAAAGTTTACGTTACTTATCTTTATCATCATCTGGTGCGAACTGCTAAGTTAGCTTCTCGACAATTCTCTTCCTTTCCTTTTATAACCATGTATCGACCCAAAAAATTGTAAAAATATGACAGTCATAGAGAAGAATAAAAGAGTATGATTTATTTTATTATAATATTATATTATTTACCGTGTAATGTTTTGTAATTTTGCGACATATATGGGAAACAAAACACAATATGGAGCTCACATTTTTTTTGCATATTATATAAAAATACATTTGACTTTCATTTAGAATTACATGTTTTCTTTATTTTTCCGTTTACATAACAGCTACACTCACAATATCAAAGTAAATCGACTTATCAAAAAGAAAATTAATAGACTATGCTGCTGGCTCAAAACAACAAACAAAACTTAAGGTAATCAACCAATAAATAAGTGTATCAATTGACACGATATTAAGGCGTCTGGGATTTACTGGAACAAAAATACTGGAATCCAGTGTCACTGACAATGAATTTTGCATCTAATTTTGGGCCTGGCAGAGCAGTTTTCACCATAAGAGAATAGTGAACCATAATATCTTTGTATTTATCAATACGTATTGACTTTTGGTAACTTTGTTTCAGTGTTACATTAAACGTGTATTTTACGTCGAAAAAGATGACGTAATAATCGCATGAGATCGGAGAATTAATAAATAGATACGGCAAATCAAAAGAAATAATGAGAATGTGTTCCGTCTGAGCTACAACGTGACTCAAAAACAAGTTACTTTCAATTACCTTCAGGAAAGACGTGTTCTGAAATAGCGCAAACGCACCAATAATGACACAATATAAAAAAGGACTAGCTTATTAGTAGATGTAAATTTGTCATTTTTGTAATTTGTTTCTTAGTCCGTCAGAGTGCTCTCTCGTCCTTTCTTGTTTTCGCCATGTAGGAAAAGGCAATTTTGACGTGTGTTGCATCATTAAATATCATTTGTGACCTAACTGATTATTTCTAAAGCAAAAACACGATCTGTGTACAATAAGAGGTTACATTTTCGATAAAACCTGTTGAATATATTTATGGTTGGAGACAGCTACTGACATATATGTAAATTATATTTAACTATTAGGTAATATTTAATTTTAAATACTTAATTATCAAATAATGGTTTGAAATTGCTACATATTATCTGTTTAGGTCACTTTTTTAAGTTGAAATTTAACTGTCAGTTGAACTGTGTCACAGTAGCCCTCCCTAAAAACAGTCACTTGAGAGTTTAGTGGTCTTCACGTAATACGCAACACAATGCAGTATAAATGCACAACTGGCGGTGTTGCTGTTCAGCTGTACGTTGTTGTACACAGCGATATTGATAGATAAGAAGGAAGTTTATATATTCTTACACGCGACTATTTAATCCCATAGGTAACTCAATAATGGCATTGAATCTCCCTTCGTTATTAAAGTAATGTTTGGAGAATATTATCACGGTAGATGTGATATACCTCGTATATTCTGGTAAAAGTTCTTCTAAATATCGGAAAAAGATTTCCTGTCCTCGGTATTACGGTATATCCTTATTTTAGCCAGATAACATCCACGAAGTACCCATCATTTTCAATTACAACCATCGAAGATAAACTGACAAATTTATGACCCATTTCCAGCCACGTGATTTGCGGTTCCTTCGTGAGCAGACGAATGAAGACGTCTCAACCTGTCAGCAGAAACACACTGATCTAAGCGCGCATGAATTCGTACAAAATACTGATATGTAGAATCGGTCTAGACTGGTTATTGTTACCTGCGGCTGAAGTTTGAGGCTTATTGGAATTAATCCTGATATATCAAATTGAAGCAATTTGTGTTAAGACGGAAATCCTCAGGAGATTTGTGACTTAATGTCTGATGAGGTCAGCAGAACCACTATTGCCTCAGAGAAGTGTTTTGGCGTTCAAACAGCTATTGGAAATCTATAAAGACGTAAGTAACAAGATATTATTAAATTCCAGCGAAAGTGATTAATTCATGTGGGAGAGAATAGAAACTAAAGATGCCGAGAACAATATTTGGGCCCAGGGTACATGAGGAAAAAGAGGACTGGAGAAAGTACGTAATGCATTGCTTAATTTCCTGTCCCTGTACCCTTCATTTTTCGGGTACTAAAATCGAAAATAATGAATTGGGCGCAGCATGTGTCACTATGGGGTTGAGGAGAGGCCTATACAAAGTTTTTGAAGGATAACCGATGTAAGGAATCCACTTGGGAGACCCAAGAGTAGATGGCAAAATAATATTACAATAGATCTTTACGAAATGGTTTGTGGGAACATGGACTGGATCGATCTGCCTCAGGATACGGAGAGGTGGCGGACACTTGTGACTACGGTAACAAACTTTCGTCTTCCATTAAATGCAGGGAATTGCTTGAATAGCTGAAAACCGATTTGATTCTCAAAACGGACTCTGCTCCATGCATTAAGTAAGTAAGTAAGTAAGAAAATAAGTAGATAATTTATGAGGAACATAATTTTTCAATATACCAAATTTATCAAATTTTTGCTGTCGAGGTTTACTCCATATTCATTCATTTAGTAGTCTGTCTTACGACAGGTCCAAAGCAAAATTATTGGGCATAATCTGTATTGATTTCTAAGTAGAAAATTATCAACTGATAATATAAACTGCATTCGTTAAAGAAATAAAAATATGGGTACTAAACATATTAGTGCATAATCTTTACTTTCGCACAGTGCATATTGTTATATTTATTTTATTCGAACCAACTCATGCACTCTTTTTAAAACTCATTCACATTTAAAACACTAAATTTTTAAAAAACTTTGTAAAACACATCTTTAAAACCCTACATGTTTTCATCACAATTGTTTGACCGTCTTCAGGGGGTCGTCTTTCGTGCTTAGTGCTGTTACTAGTTCTGTGCTTGTTTGCGTCGTCAAGTTGTTTATTTGGTATGTGGCTGTATGTTGTCTATGTGTGTGCGTGCCTGATATACTTGTACAGACAAGTACATCAGGCACGCGACGCTGGCGTACACTATGCAGCCATTTGCGAGAGAGATTTTTGATGCCATTTCAGCCTTGCAACTGCTTGCAGCAAACGACTATACCGTCAATTTCTTTCTAAAACATTTATGAATATTTCACAAGTTATCTGCCGTTTATTAACCATTCGAAACTCCATAAATTAAGGTTGTTTGACCTTCCCTAACAACAACTAAATAAACTATTTAGCCTTTAGTAGTACTGAAAACTTTACACACAGTAGACGCGAACAAACCCGATTTTATCCTGCCTGTCTATTAATTGCTAATTTGGATGTCACGACTGTGGAACTGTGACAATTAAATATTCATTCGTCAAAGTTACTTGGCAACAGGCTTCAAAACATAAAAATGTCAATATTTCGTGAAACTGTCAGCGTATATCGGTCGCAGTGTTTAGTTGTAAGCGGTGTGAGAGAAGGGAAAGGCAAGTTATTTAGTTCCCGAATCAAGCCTTGTGGGATGTGGCACTGTTTCAACTGGTAAAGGCGAATTTCCGCAGAGAAATATTGCTTACATCTTTAGGAAACTGCAGTGGAAGAATAATGGAATTACATTTAAAGAAACTGGTAAAAGTTTTTTATTGTATTAAAGAAATGTACTTATTTTCAGAACCCATAAATATTTTCCCAGGTTCTCATTTTAATATGTAAATACGATCTTTCAAATTCTGAAACAAATATTATTTTTTGATTTTCTGGAACTTTTTCTTCAAGTGAGTTTTTATTTTGAATTTCATTTTCTATTTGGTGCAATATGTTTCTTCTTTCTTTGTTTTGTAAACACGACTTTCATCTCGGTCGTTCTGTAGGTATTTATGTTTGAAATTTAGTCCATTGCGAATATTTTTAATTTTACCCTTGACAAGGCAGAGGTGTAGATGTTTCTCTACTAAAGGATTTAACAAATTATTTATCATTATCCTACATATAAGTGTGCTTTCTAATAAAATTTTCTACCGCATTTCCGTGAGTAGTTCATGGAACTTATGACATAATTTGTAAGTTTAGACACTGCTTCGAGGAAACTCTACATGATCTGCAGATGCTAGCATTAGACAAGAATGTCGGCGATTTCTAATCCGTGTCACCAGAGTGCAGGTCGTCTGAATGAAACGCTTCACACCTAAATTTGAATTATGTTAGGAACACTATTCCAACTGACTGGGAGAAATTGTAGGTGTTTTTCTATTTAATCTCAAGGGCTAAATACCTCGTCACTTTGAAACGAATTTCGGAAGACTTGTGGTCAATCTTACACAGTAATATTTTTGGATTATATTTGGCTGAACGGTGTTACAGCCTAGGTTAGCAGAGCATTTATTTTTTCTAAAGAAATATTATTTATGGTACAGTTTAATTTATCATTTTATGCGAATAAAAAAGTGTATTTCAGATAAATATTTGTGAAAATCTTCACAATTTTCTTTCCCTTGCAATAAATACAGTTATTAATTAAGAAAGCAAAATATAAAACGAAAGCACAATAATAGATAGATAGTAGACAATATCCTCCAAAAACATCCTTATTCACAAAGGGCGAATTCATGTCCTTCCCTTGTTACATATGTGGCTAGTTAGATGCGAATAAGATTATAAGACGTTAGCACTAAACTTCAAACTTAGCTATCAATATTACATTGCACATCAGCGTACCGTTGAACAGCAAACCCGCAAATTGTGCATTTATAGTGCATCGTGTTGCCTATTACGTGTAGACCATAACACCGTCATGTGACTGCTATTATGTAGAATCTACTTTAACACAGTTCTTCCTTAGGGGCAATTAAATATTTAAATTAAAAACGTGAACTAAAGAGATGCTGAATAGCACATTTAAATAATTATTGGATAAATGTATTTATTTCACCTAAAAATTAAACTGACCTAATAATTAAGTGTAATTTAAGTATACGTCTTTTGTTATCTCCAACCGTAAAAGTAATCGAATCGGTTATACTGAAAAGGTAAAATTTACTTTTTCAAAGGCTGTAATTTTGTTTTTAAAACTTGTCATTTTGATCAAAAATGTTTTATTTACGAAATAGACCTCAAAATTGCTCATTCCAAAATGGCGAGAACAAGAAAAGCGAGACAGCATTGAGACCGAAGAAACGACAAATTAAAGAAAATGACAAATTTAACTTTTAATAAAAATAGATTTATGTGTTTTAATGTGTCATTGTACATGTGTTTGTTTTTTATGATGAGGCGCTTCATTATTTTCACTGCTTTCAATAATGTTCGGGTGAGTAAAAAATAAGTGTTGAGTGAAACATTTAGAACGTACGAAATACAAGTGAGTTGAACATAGGTTTTTTGGAGAAATGAAGGAAAAGTTTCCATTGTAAAGGACACATTGCCGACGGTAAAATTACATTTAAAAACACACAAATATGAACACACTACGGTATAT
>JGI20169J29049_11449001_pt1 | contig 10271 bp, 7 predicted proteins | sample TergutNc150P1_FD_29049 | JGI IMG/M metagenome (IMG submission 29049) | reverse complement strand
TACTTGTTACGTGTATATATATATATATATATATAGGAGTGGAAATTGGTCACCTGGCTGGACAACTCTTGAGGGTTTTTTGTTGCAGACATGGGATTGTTTGGGTTATGTCCTGAGACAGATGGCTTTTATGCTGTCGTCTGTGAACTGTGTGAGGCTTGTGTGAAACCTCAGGGCCTGGTTAATCACATGGGTGAGTACTCATGGCATAATTATAAGTCTGTTAACACAGATATTATGAAGAATGCAGTTTAAACTTTAAGTTATGTTGTATTGTAAACCTTTATGAATGTGAGGAATAGTGAATCCTCATCATAGTGTTGAGCAACAGTAATTCACTGATATTTTCTGCTGGTCTCCCATGTATGCTGCTGCATCACACATCTGGACTAAGTATAATCCTGTCCTGTCATCACTCCTACCCTATAAGTAAATGTTTTCTTGTCCCATCACCACTTCTTCCCTAGAAGTAATACACTCCTGCTTTGTAGTCATTCACGCCCTAGAAGTAAATGTAATCCTGCCCTCTTTTCACTCCCTGTGGTTGTCCCCTTCAAATTAGTAAATAATACTGCCTTGTGGTCACTCCTGCCTGAGGAATGAGTTGCTTGTACTATCTGGGCATGTTTTCCTGAGAACCAAATTAATTTGCTCTTGGCAGGTTTGCAGGTATAAGAAATGTGAGAAGGCCCATAGGTGTGGGCTATCAAATGTTGCAGCTTGTGTATTGCTTGGATTGAACTGTTCATATTTGATACTGATAGTTCTCCCTTTTTCTGTGTTCTGTTCGTGTGATTGTCACTCTTGTTTGCTCTTAAATGGGGAAGTTCATGCAGTTCATTTTTCCAGTGTGTTGAAATTACTAATATCAGTGTATGTTTGTAGCTCGCAGAAAATTGCTGTTGAATGTTGTCAGGATAAGCTGCTTCACTTAGTGGACTTGTATGGAAGTGTTCAGAAATTCCTGACTCAACTGCTAAGTTAAAGTTATAAAATTTCTCAATGGAGGATGCAAAGGGTTGCAGTAGAATTCTTTCATTATTGACAGATTTGAGATAGATGGCTTGTCTCCATGAACTTTGGAGCTACTGCACATGCACTATGTACACACTCTACATTACATACATATGGGATATTTTTTTTGTCCTTGTACCCAAGCACAGTAGCTTTACCACTTAGGACGCCCACATCTGCCAGTACATCCCATGTCAGCTGCCATGGTCAGGGAAACACTCTAAGGCACTCCATGAATTATGTACACATATGCACACGTGTACACCTGTTTGTGTTTCACTGTTTACCCTTACTAGCATTCAAGGAATACATTGTTTAAATATTAGACTTTTAAGCAAGAACTACATCCATATTTTGTCAACTAGTTGTGTTGTATCTTGTGATAGTCCCTCACTTTCTAGGGGCACCCATACAGATTATGTGAACTGCTCATTTATGTACCAGATATTTCGGTTACAGTTTGTAATACAACTGTGGTTGTAGTCTGTTGGCTTTGGTGGTGGTAGCAATGATGACGACCACTACTAACTACTGCGACGACTATGATGATGGTTATCTCTGTCACTGTCAACATCATTGTCATCATCATTATCATCATCATCCAGTTCTTTGGCTTGCTCCATTATTAGTTGTTGACTGAAAGTTCAGTGATAGAAACAGCACAAGCAGCTGTTAAACAAAGAAAAATATACATAATTAAGTAATTTTAAACAGTCATGAGAACAAGTGCATCCCGGTGGAACCTCCTAGCACATAACATATGAAAATTAAGTAGTCCAAAACAGCATTTCCCAACTGTTTGAATTTCATAGACTGCCTGAGCCTTGTGGACCATCTTAGTTGCTGTACTTCCCATTTGTTTAGTTTCTGGAATTCAGTCATGTTTGTATTACCATGTTTCCTGTTAAAGCAAGAGGGCTAGGGTTTGCAGGGGTAGAGCAAGCTGGAACAGATTGAAGCAGGTCAGTGTGCTGTGGTTGGCTGTGGTGTGCAAGTGTGTCAGCACTGCTTATTGTCTGTGTTTGAGCAGCAGGCAGACATCAAGTTCTTTTGCAAACTAGGGAAATCAGGAACAGAAACTTGTGTAAGCTTCAGTGTAGGTTATGCAGATGAAGCTCATGAAAATTCTTCTGTGTATGACCGGTACACCAATTTAAAAATGGTCAAGGATCACTTGAAGATAAGGAGTGCACTGGCAGGCCATCACCATCTATGAGCAATGGCCAGAAGTTTGCACAATCGTGATGTTGGTTTCCTGTGTGACGGTTGAACAGGCAGCGGAATGAAATTGGCATTTCACGTAGATCAGTTCATGGCATTCTGAAAGAAGATTTGTCTGGGTGGCGTGTGTGCAAAATGTGCCTTGTCACACCTCCCTTGCAGTGTAGCACGTTTGGTGAAGAACCAAATTCGGACCATTCCCCAGCCAGCATATTCTCCAGATCCCACTCCATGCCATTCTGACTCTTTCTGAGACTTTGGGCTTGAAAATCATTGTTTTGCATTTGTAGAAGAAATTTAAGAAACGTGACAGCAGGTCTCACAGCCACACCAAAAGAGGACTTCTAAAGGTGCTTCCAGCAATGGTATTGCCCCTGAAGCAAGTACGTACATGCAGAATGGCAGTACTTTGAGGGTGGTGGGGTTAGGTTTTCTACATACTCTTCTTACTAAAAATTATGCCCGACTTTTGAAAACTTTCTAATCCGTCCTTTACATTATGTTTGACATACTTATAAAGGTAAAGGTAAAGTTCACTTTAGAAAAGGCCATGTAGGCCAGAGGGAGAATAGAGGTATACCCCTACTCTTTCTTTAGCCTTGGCACTAAGTGTGGACAGATGGTCAATGCCACACCCTGGTTGCTTTTCCCTTGGCAAAGAACCCTAGTTCCCATTTTACAGGAGTCTTTATGGGTCTCAGGGTTGGTCTGGACAGGTGCAGGAATTCTTGCTCCCCACTGGGATTCGATCTCCAGACTGTCCAGTCTATAGCGAGTTGATATACTGACTCTGCTATCCCAGCCCACACAGAAGTACATATACATATACATACATATTTGCTGGTTAGTTCTTGTCAAGCTCAGATGTATCAGTATCTGTCAGTCTCTCCATATTCTATCACCACATAACTTTTTCATATGTTTGGGATGCTATTGCTCTGATGAAGATTTAAGCCCAACAGGAAGACATCTTTGTTTGCAGCTGACTTAAAAAAATAAACTTTGTAAGAAGCTCTATTGTTTTTCTATGTAACTGAGTGAAAATGTATTTTGAATCACATTTTGAAATTCAGAAATTTGTTTTTAGTTACAAAATGTTGCAATTGCATCACCAACATGATGCAATACCACTAAAAATGAATGATGGTTGCAAATGCAGAAACACGTGACCAGTGGTAATAATACTGATATAAAAATTTCTAGTGGTGACTGAGCAACCATAAAACAAATTAAAAAATCAGCACAAAGGAAGAGTAGAGTACAAACTAGTTTTAATGAAGAGACTGCATAATTATACTGAAAGATAGACTAAAATTTGTAATTATCAGCAAAAGGAAATGCTGGAGTAGATCAGTTTGTCATTTTGTTTAGTGAAACAGTGTGCTGCCTGAATACAAGATTGTAAGTAGGCTAAAATTGGCATTTTCAGTTGATGTGCATCCAGCAGAAGGACAAGTTGTGCCAGAAGAAGCAATATTGAACAAAGAAAAACCCATAAAATTGGGAGTAGGAACACCAAGATCTACAGATTCTAGAAGGGAAGGACAAAATTTTAAGCCAGTGTATATATTAGTGACATTGTGATGATGATGATTATGATTATGATAATAATAATGGGTTGTGTTCCAGAACTATGGCACAAAGCAGATACAACAGATGCCTTACCTTCTTCTGAACATGCTGAGAAAGTTAGTAGCAGTAAAAGTGGAACAAGCAAAGGAGGTGCCAGCACCCGGATCACTGTAGGTAGCATGAAATTACGAGTCAAGAGACCTTTGACTGCCCCATGTGTGAAGATGGAATGTGGGACAACTAGCATGGAGGAGCAGACTCCATTAACAGATGCAGAAAAAATTCCTCTCGTACACTTGGACATACCGCAACATTCAGCATCTGTCAGCAGTGCAACTCCTCTGCGTGCAACTAGCCAATCTTCTGGCCCATTGTCATCAGCATCCATGACTCTTTTACAGCCCATAGTGGCTCTTACACCACTGGGCTCACCCAGTCACATGTCAGGTACACCTCCTGCCACCACAAAATCAAGCTCATTGCCAACAACCCCTGCCAGTGCCTCATCTGTCGCTGCTGTTCCAAGTTTGACCATGGACATGTCCTCTTCTTCTCTCTCAACACCCAGTCCTAAGAAACGGTCGAAAGTAGAACGTAAGTGTCTGCCTGTAAAGGAGAGAGAATATGATCCTGATAAACACTGTGGTGTGTGGAATGGGGAGAACAGCAGACCATGTACACGGTCATTAACTTGCAAGTCGCACCCTCTGTCCTTGAGAAGAGCTGTGTCTGGACGCAGCAAACACTTCGATAAACTTCTTGCAGATCATCGGGCAGCGAAGGATGCAGCAGTTAAGCTAGTGAAGGCTGTGTCTGCAGTTCCAGGATTGTTGAGCCAGGTAAAGATCTATATAAAACAGAATTCTTGTCAGTCTTTAAACCAGACTAGTTGTGTGAAGTCAGGAAAATTTGTAGATTACAGTTTTTGTTCCATTTGTATATATTGCGTAAGTTTCTCTGCACAAAAGAATCTGTATAGGTTCTATCTGAATGTAAGATAACATCGTTTATTCCCTTTGGACATTGTATTGCCATCTGATGTGTTCCAGTAATATAATATTTTATATCTATATGTAATAAGAACCAACAAAATGCACACTTTTTGCAATAATGATGTAATTTAATTATAGTGTCTTTGACATGTTTCAAACATCCAAATGTTCATCGTCAGGGAGACTTGTACATGCAGTTTTATGGTTTTTCTGTCATGCTGAAGTTATAATAAAAGGCTACATGAATTGTCTTTGTATAAAATATTAAGTTTGTAAAATATCAATACTCTGACACCAGCACTTCCTAGACCTTAGTATCAAACACAACCTGACACCGACCAGACTGCTTATATGGATGGTATGCACAGTATCTTTATTACTTCATGAGACATGTTATTGCATTTTTTGAAATACTTTTAATGTAATGTTTTAGAATTCTTTATTTTTTAGTTAAAAAACTTCTAATGTAACACTTTAGAATTCTGTATTGTCATAATTCAAAACATGTCACCACAAATCAAAACCCTGTTGTACTTTTATTGATATTTTATGAACTTAATATTTTATACAAAGACAATTTATATAGCCTTTTATTATAATTTCAGCATGACAGAAATACCATAAAACTGCATGTACAAGTCTTCCTGGAGATGAACACTTGGATGTTTGAAACATTTCGAAGACACTATAATTAAATTAAATCATTTATGTAAAAAAGTGTGCATTTTGTTGGTTATTATTACATATGTATATCACAATGCACAGTTAAAAAAAACGTAGATTTTGTATGTAGTTTGAGCTTTTAGAATACATCATATTACATAGTTGGAATGATCAATGCATTTCTGTCTGTACTGTATATGATCTTATAAAATGTTCTTTGGCTTTATCTGCATGTTAGAATATTTCTGATCAGTGAAACACTATAAGTTTGTATAAGTACAGGGTAGGCAGTAGAATGTGATGATGTTTTGATAGCCGTTTTAACAAATCAGGTTGAATATAAGAAAAAAACAATGGCATAGGAGTAGTAAAATTACATTAATATATGCTTTTTTATTTTTTAAAGATTACATCTATTAAGTGGACTTTGTTGTGTACGGTACATTCCTGTAAATGTGATCGGACATTAACCATAACTTTGCAGCAGATGTTAATCACTGGCTCTAATTTCGACCATGATATCCTCTTTTGTCCCTTGTCATGCTACAACCAAATGTGATTATATTCAGAACCCAGCTGTAACTAACATACTGCAACACTGGGGGCAAGTTGTGTGCCTTTGTGCAGTTACGGTTAATTTTTTTATCAAGACTACAGGACTGTGTTGCATGTCAGGGAGACCAACTTAGAGATGTGGTTTTTATGAAGTGAAAGGTGAATATGAAATGACCTTTTACTGCTGATACTCCAAAAGTTTTCATGTTTGTTATACAGTATTCAACCCAGTTCAGCAAAACAGCGATCTGAAAATGATCGCATTTATTGCAGCACCCTTGTTTATGGGGGCATACCCTACAATATGAAGATGCTGTTTTCCAGTTAACTTATAGTTAGCTTAAGTGAAGTAATGGAACTTGGAAAAGTTAATTCCTTGTAACTTATGTGTCTTAAGAGTGAAATTCTATATAATGCCTTCTATCAAGGTTATTGGTAGTATTGATATTTAAATTTCTCTTGATGGCGTGATTACCATAGAAAACAGTTTATGATTTAGAATCTTCAGGCTAAATCATTCCTTACTTCAAAATAATGTCATGAATTTCATTAAAAAATGTCTGAACTGTTTAGGACGTTTATGTTGCCTACTTATTCTACCTGGAACAAGGAAGAATTTTCATAAGAATGGAAGGAATCTATTGTTGTACGTTCTTATAGGAAGGCTGACACAGCAGATCTGAGTAATTAGTGAGCACATCACTCTTATCAGCTACACGTAAAAATTTATCCAACATTATTCTTTAGAGTTTTATTCTGTTTTTAGATGAAATTATTCGGTGTGTGAATTTCCAGCATTATGTTTCAATTACTGATCAGATATTAAAAATGGGAACTCAGTTCACCAGTGCGTGAGCTACTTGGAGACTTGAAGGAAGTCTGTGATCCAGTTAGGAGGAAAATTCTGTATAACAGCCCTACTAAATCTCTTGTAGCCGTGAAAATTTTTTCCTTGTTGATTGGTTTCAATATATGTTTTTTTTTTTAACATGGCTCAGTTGCTAGCCCATCTCACAACCCCTAATTTAGCCTATTTCCTCTCCTTCAACCTGCCTGGCAAGGGAGACCCTGCCAGTAGCTGTGCTACTGCCAAGTATAGCTTGGAGGGTCATCAGAACACACAAACCACCCTGTTACATCAAGGCATAAAGGATGGGGGGGGGCCACAGAATTAGTTAGGTTAATTACTGTGTGTGTAAATGAAATCCAAGGTAAAGCCTGGATAGAGAAACATTAGTCCTGAATTTATTGTTCAGAATGGTCTGAAACAAGGAGATGTTGTACCATCATTGCTTTTTAACTTGGCTTTATAATATGTAATTAAGAATGTCCAAGTAAGTCAGGATGGATTGAAATGGAATGAGATATCATATACAAGTAAATGCTGCAAAAACATGTGTGTGTGTGTGTGTGTGTGTGTGTATATATATATATGTTTCTACAAAATATGTACATCACAACATAAAGATAGCTTTTAAATACTAAAAAAATAAAACAGGATTCAAATATTTGGTAATGACACTAATATAAAAATTGCTTGCATAAAAACATTAAGAGTTCATTAAATTGGGGGAGTGCCTGCTCTCATTGAGTTCAGAATATTTTGCCTCTTTGCTGCCTAAAAACATAAAGATATGTCAACCAGTTTCTCCCCTAACAACATGGTGCTGCTTCTCCAAATTTTGCTGTATGCATTTTATTTTTATATTCATGGTTAGCCAGTATTTTGCAAATCTTCTAACTGCCTGCAACCTTCAACCCTTTTGATCATGGGGGCACAGTATATGACTTAATATTTCCTTCGTGTGCTGGGATGTGGATGGTCTTTATATTATATGTAGCTCATATTCTGCTGATTTTGTTGGACATGGTTCATTGTGGCAGTGCTGTCCGTTTAGTCGCAGAATTGTCTACTGTGGGCTGAGTATTTTGATACGAGGTTTTCTTAGAATGGGTCTGTTATGCTTTTGTAAGAATGGAGATGTGTAGTTCAGTGTAACCTTTATGAACAGACATTCTGTTGAAGCTTACCATTATATTAGTGTATCACACATTACATTTTCTGCAACTTGTAAAAGGAGTCTGCAGTTAATGAACTCATTGCTGGCCAGACACATTGGGACTGCTCAGTCCACTGAGTAGCTGACTCTGTGAGCATCACATCAAGAACCAATGAGCCACTGCTGGCCATACATAATGGGACTGCTGAGCCCACTGGGTTAGCATCTTATCAAGAGCCCTTAACTGCACTATCTAGCTTCAGGAGATAGTGAATGTAATTAGAAACAGACTTTGCAACATGCACACAAAATGTACCTTACATCTGAGACATAAATGGACAGCATAACGGGAAGCATCATTGGGTGTGGCAACAGTACTGTGTCTGTACACCACCTGAGAGAAACTGAGCATACTGTTAGCAACATAATATGTAGCCTTCTACATTTCTGCGTAAAAGAAGGCTCTTTGTTACCTCCTACACAAAGCACAGTGACATGCTGTACAGAGAAGATCCATAATTGATACAGAATACGATAAGATGTCTGTACACAACAGTGAAATGTACAGCAGTTCGAGGTGCTGTCCAAGAGATCCCGAAATGTAATAGGAAAGAAGTAGACACACTCAAAGCCCTAATCGTCACCATAACCCTCAAAGTAGCTTATACAATGATCCCAACATTTTGCCATGATTGTACAATGCTCCGAAAGTCCTTTTGTGTTGGCGTCTTTAACGCTTACTTCTGTTCGGCCTGTATCTCCTCTGCGGTGTCAAATATTCCCACCTTCAACTTTAGCTTCATCCTGGGGAAGAGGAGGAAGTCCCAGAGGGCTAAATCAGGGGAGTAAAGGGGCGGGGGATGACCATCATGATTTTGGAGGCCAAAGCTGTGTGCGGGGGCGCATTGTCGTGATGGAGCACCCAGTTGTTCTTGCGGCATTTGTCTGGCCGCTTCCGCCTCATGTCCTCCATAAGCCGCTGCAGGACGTCGCAGTAGAATTTCACATTGACCGTCTGACCTGGAGGGACGAAATCATTATGGATAGTCCCTGCAGCGTCGAAAAAGATCAGCGTTGACTTCACGTTGCTTTTTGCTTGCCGCGCTTACTTTCGGCCGGGGTTAAGTGGCCGCCTCCACTGGGACGATGCTGTTTGGTTTCAGGATCGTACCATCAATGTCCAAGTTTCATCACCAGTTACGGCCTTGAAAAGGAAGTGTGGGTCATTTCTGACCTCCTTAAGTTCCATGCCGACTTTGGCCAATGTTTCTTCTGGTCATCAGACAGAAGCCTTGGAACAAATTTTGCAGCAGTCCACCTCATGTTGAGTTCGGCCGACATAATGGGCCTGCATGTGCCTTATGACAGTCCCACAATGTTGCAAACATCATGGATCATTCGCATATGATCCTGGCGGGTAATCTCACGCACTTTTGCAACATTTTCCGCCATTATGCCGATTGAAGTTCGTCCAGAACGTTCGTCATCGTCAACTGACATTCGGCCATTTTTAAACCCACCCAACTTCCAAATTTTGGGAATTTTTGGGAAGCACTTCGTGTACCAAGCATTTAACCATATTTTACAAGATCTTAAATTTTTTTTTAAATCAGCTGTAGAAATTATTACATTATAATTTGTATTACTATTGTAATGTGTTATACTTTAGTGAGTTCTAAATACCAGTGTGTAGACTCCTTGAGGATGGAGGATTTCCACTGAAACATATAGTAATAAACAAAGAGATTGAGTCATTGTGTGTGGTAGATTTGCATGTGTTGATTTCAAAAGTGAGAAATTTAGCCACAGTGTGTGGAAAAAATAACATTGAAATTTGTAGGTAAGTTCTCCATGTGTCTCTTTTTGTTGGTTCTGTCAAAGTAGTGTGCTGTTGGCCAAGAGTTCCTGCTACTGAAATTGTCACTGTCGTCAATTTCTGAAGATTTTAAAGTAAAATACATAATTCCCTTTTTACATAATGACACACTTTGTAAGTAGACAGTAAATGTTGTGTAAGTTGATAGAAGGATGAATGAGAACCCTTCAAATGATCTATTGTATTCATAACTTCAAGTGTTTGATATGGAACTATCAAACATACTTCATGAATCAGTGTACTCAATGAAAAACTTTAAAATATAGCATGAAGTTTTGATTTCATTGTTAATGTAGAATGACACATTGTAGGATGTTGTGATTTATAAACATATATTCAGCATTTAACTTTATTTGTTTATTTATTTATTTATTTATT
>JGI20169J29049_11449007_pt1 | contig 10296 bp, 5 predicted proteins | sample TergutNc150P1_FD_29049 | JGI IMG/M metagenome (IMG submission 29049) | reverse complement strand
CCCCAAAAAAAAAAAATTATGCCTATGGTTTTGCACATGTGTAACAGGCTATGTGGGCTGCTAAACATTTAACAACAAAACCTCTTGATTACATTTCTCAATATAAATTAGATATTCAATTTCTTTTCCTTGTTTTATGATTCTGTATAAGAATTAAATTCTGAAATCCCAACAACCAATTATTTTGTCCTGACAGTGAATTATGTGAATGGCATTCCTTGTGAGAATCATAATGCATCAATTTTGTTCTCCTTGTGAGAATCATAATGCATCAATTTTGTTATGTAGGACATAATTTCAGTTTCTGAATATTCAAGCAGGTGATGGATAGAGCAACTACTATGCTTTGAAGAGTTAAATGTTAAACAATTTCAATACACTCTCATCTATATCTCGTCCATAGGCTATGTTTATAACGCTTATCTTGCTTATCGCCCTTCTTACTGGGTACTCTTGCCAAATGGTGAAACTATCCAAATTACCATTGTCACTATCCTCTCCTTCATTGCACAGGACGTGTTTCATGCTTTCATTCGAACTTCTTATTTACATTTAAGACTATTATGCATATGTTTCCTCCTGTACCTCATGCCACAGGTACATTAATGGTCAGGTCCTCTTGTTTTCCTTTCTTGAATGCAGGAAAGCCAATAACTCATTTCCTTGGAAGACAACCCCTTAATGAAAAAGGTATCATGTGTGACAGTTTACGACAAATAACCATAGTGCAAACCAGATAAGTTAAGGGCGTACAAATCATACTATAAAAATCTGGTTACACTGAAGGAAAAGGAAGAATATTTGAATGACAAAATTAATGTGCTTTAAACAGTAAGAATCAGAATATTACAGGACTGCACACAGACACACATATATTTAAGAAGGGCTAGTATTATATGTTACACAATACGTAATTAGACTACAGTAATTAACAAGAAATGTCAATTCATAATGTCACACAAAACAGTACTCAACACTCTACTGGTAAGGTTAACTCCACACATAATATGAGATTACTCGGAAAACATCAGGGTGGATTCCAGCATAACAGATCAACTACTGATTAGATCTTCTGGGTTTGTAGATATCAGAGCAAAAATTGTAGCTATTTACAAGGTCCAAAGAAATGTTTAGGTCTCCATATAGAGAGAAGTGTTGTACAACATTATCGATCAGTTTGGTGTGCACAAACATCTACAGTTGTCTCCATTCATAATCAAACACCACAGGTCAACCTCCAGAGAGACAGCCCCAGTTATCTAGTGAATAGATGTCTGGGTAAGCCCCACAGCCAGTTTGTATGCTTTGGAAATGAAAAAATCTCTTCCCCTCCCAGAAACTGAACCCTGGCTCCTCTGCCACCCAACCCCTATCCTAGTCACTGTACTAAACTCTAGTCAGAATAACCAGAATGTCTTTAAATAGGTACCTGTTTCTGCTGCATTTCCTATTTGTAAGGGTCTACAATGAGAGATTCTGTAAAAGTGTCACTTCCAAATACTGTATGTGATTAGGAAATTAGGAATAATTGCCATCCTAAGAGAAGAACACAGAGTGTATTTGAAAACAGGGCATTGAGGAGAATATTGAGACCTAGGTCCAGGAAACAGCTGCACCATGAGGAGTTCCATAATTTGCACATCTCACTTAGTATTATTTGCAGGATCAAATCAAAGAGGATCAAACAGATGGGGTGTGTAGCACAAAAATGAGAAAATAATAAACGGGTAACATTTTCCATCACTAATTCTGAAGGGAGGAGATCATACAGGAGACCTCAGCATAGATGGAAGCATAATATTGAAATGAATCTTCAGGAAGTAAGTTGTAACATGTGGAATGAATTCAAGTGGCACAGGATAGGTCCAATGTCAGGTTCTTGTGAACATGATCATGTACCTTTGTACCAAACAGATGGGGATATGTAATCAATATTTTTACTATTGGTTTCTCAGGAAGAACTGTGCTTTGTGGGGTAAGTTCCAACAGCTATATCTTTTCAGGATAAATTTTAATTTACACAATATTTTATTAGTCTTGTGGCATGTGGGCATGTGCTTGCTGGGGCAGTAGGGGGCAAATAATGTGGGTCAGTGACACTTAAATAACACAGATTGCACAAATTCTGCGGTTTTCATGAATGTGTTCTTATTTATGATTTCTGTGAAATCCGTAGACTGTTGAAAGAACTCGCTGCACTCGTCTTTGTGATACAAGTGACAACAGTCTTCTAAATTATGTAAATACAAAATAGGATAATCAAAGCCAATCTGTAATAACTCTTGGAATCTAACAGGCTAATCAGCAGCCCAAAGAAATAAATGTTCTTCCAGATGGAGCAGAAAAATGCCAAAGTCATTGGAGGGCTATTAACATAATTTGGCCTAAAGGAAAACCACTATCACTAATCACTACTCATCATGGTTGATTGTATTGCATGAATCAAAAGAGTGGGAAATTTCCTTTAAATATTACAAGTTCCATCAAAAACAATGTGGTGCTATAACTCAAAAGCTTGAAGAGTCCTATTTGAAATTTATGTATATATATAAAAGCAGCACTTGCATACTACTAGATATTTAAGAACAGTTTAATTAGAAAAGATAACCTTGAAGATAATTTATATTTTCACCTACACCCTCGCAATTTACATAATAACTATTCAAATGGAACCCCAAGTTGAAGAATCATCAACTCTCAACAGAAGATGCCACTGTGAAGACTGAATGGTCTAAGAAGAAAGTGTAATGTACTAGTACAACATAAGTATACATCAATAATTATTGTCTAATATATCTTTTTATTGTTTTAAAGACTCCTTTTTTACAGTACAGAGAATTTCAAACTCTGTTTGGAAGGATTCTGTTCAGAGTGCCATTTTGTGAAGAGATGAGGAAATGGATTGCAGCACATCCATTACATGAGGGCAACATGTACTGACTAAAGGGTCACAACACACAAGTGAAGCAAGGGCACCCACCAACCCACACACAATCTTCCAGCACATTGTTTGCTTACCTCTGAACAGGATGACTGTAGGATAGCATGGTCAGTATACAGCTGTGTTAAATAGGTTATAAACCTCCTATATTGTTTTCCTCTGCTAGCATATGTTCTGTAGATTTACTGTTTTAAATATCAGCAATACTGAATGTATTGATTTTAGTTAAGTGGGAAGAAACTGTATAGGATACTTAACACTTACAGCATGATTTAGGGGGTAAGATTGATTATGGTGTCACATAGTGACTTTAGTTCTTTAAAGTTTTTTTTTTTTTCTTTCTTTTATTTTATTCCCCTATTCTACATATATACATGTCTGCCCAACAAGTTCAGTTTGCATAAATTTGATTATGTTGGGTAAGATTGAGGTAGGTTAGGTTAAGTTATGTTAGCTTACAGACACATATAAACGTCTTTCAACATTTCCTGTAAATTAGCCAAAAGCCTCAATAATGAAAGGATTTAAAGGCAGTGACTCTAACATCATTTGTCAGCCTTTAAGGACTAAAGTGACTAAGGTGAAGGTAAAATAATGTATCTCCTAGTACCCTTGCAGATTACTGTCACAAAATAAATGAATTAAACCAGAGATTCTGCGGCACTTTAGAAGCTGCACTAAATGTAAGAGGGGATCATGTGTGTTGCTTACTTATGACTGGATATGGTATCTTGTTACATCATGTACAATTAGCATGTATATTCAGTAGTGAGAGAAGACTTTTATAGCAACTAGACACAGGTGCTTCAGTATCTGTACTTGAAGGTGATAATTACTCAGTAAGAAACTAGTCCTTGTGAAACTACCAGGCCTTTATAATGTTACAGGCTCTGCTTTACCTTATCACCTTTCATTACACCAACAAGTATCATGAGAAACTCTTCTCTTCTAAATGTTAATTACTGCATAAAGACACTGAAGCCAAGCATGCACAGCACGTTTTGTTAGGGTGTGCACCCGTGGAATTTTATTTTAGTTTCTTTAAAGAAAAACATTTACTGAATACTGAAGTAAAAAGGACTTTATTTTTATTTACCAAAGAAACCAAAACTTAAGATTTTAAAATTAACAGCTAAACTTTACACAAAAATACAAACTTATAAATTGAGACACAAAATATCATAGTTCGCTGTTTTTGAGACGTTAGGGTGTGCATAGGCACACCCTATATGCATGCCTGTGATTGAAGCTGTGACAGTGGTTTCCTAAATGGAGTCAAATCATGGGATTACATCTTGTGTCATATTGCACGATACTGTTATGAATAATGTTTACTTTTTTTTTTGTGCCATCATGTAACTCCTACAAATGTACTCAATGTCTTAAATTCATTTCTTCATTCTCATTTTCTTGCAACATCCATTGGTTTAACTCACTGAAAGCCTTACTTCTTGTGTGGTAATGTTTTATACACACAGTTCTCGGAATATTGTATGCCCTGCAAGTGTCAGATATTATAAAAATAAGGGGAAACAAATATCTGTAAAATTTGCTTGATATTTATGCTCTTTAGGCTATAACAGTTAAAAGAAAACTGCAACATTCTGCATGTAGATAGAAGCATGGAAAAAGCAGTGAAAATTACAATTAGCTGACACACACAGACCTGATCCTGGAACAGAGGTGTTGCAGATTTTCACTGTTACCACTACAGTAAGGCAAAGTTTTCATATATAAACATGTTACATGGTTTTATGTGAGAAGAAACTGAAATGAAACCAATGTTAAGTAATTACATACTTAACTCTATTCAGTCAGCAATTAGTGTTACTTATTTTCCATCAGCTGTTGGAAACCATCTTCACCGTAATTACTATAACTACCAGTTACTCCACCAAAGCGAAGCCCTTTTACTGGTGCCACTGTTTACTGCAGTGTTACAACAACTATCTACCATCTGATAAACACTCTCATACAGTATTTCTGGTTACACACTTTAATTTGCTTTCATAAAAATGTTGTTTTAGAAAAGCAAGCAGTTAAATTGAACTTTGAGGTTCTCACAGTGACAACAAAGAAGACTGGTTTTTCCTGGGATCTGATGCCATCTAGTTTGATGTACACTACCATATCAGAGAAACAGGAGTCTACATGAATTGTTAGGGTAAAGGAGCTTGCTAACAGACTGGGTGCTTCCTTCCCCAAACCCAAACCATGTTTTCCAAACTTAGCTTACTATTCTACCCTGAATATGCAGGCAGCAAGTTCCTCCAAATGTTGGTGCATATTTACAATATCACACAGCACTACATCCCAGAAGACCATAATCTTAATATGCTTATATGCACAAGTGCATATCACACTTTTGTTTAAATTCTGATGCCATACATGGAGTAAGGTTAAATTGTCCCTGGGCTTAATTACATGTCATATGGGAAGTGGAGGTATATTTCCACTCATTCTAACCTCTGCAGTATTAAGGAGGTACATGATCAATTTCATGCCCCAGCCACTTCACTCCATAGTGAAACAGTCCCCATTACAATTGAAGAGGAGGCTGCGTGGACCCCACAGCCAGTCTGGACATTTGGTGGAGACAAGAATATTTTGTCACTGCCTGGAGTGGAAATCAGATTTTTAGTTGTCCAGCCCACAGCCTATTCAGTATGCTAATATCTGTATGTTTATTCCAGACATTTTGTGTTATCTACACATGCCAACAGCAACTATGCAAGAGCAGTGTTTTCACAAGATACCTTTCAGTGTACTATAAATTTAAATTCCAATTGCTTTGAAATCAAATGTTATGTCTCCTGTGCAAAACACAGGACTTGTGTGAATATCAACACAAAGGGACATTGATTCTAAAGGATTTTGATAGTGTCATATTACACACAGGATTACTTGATTTCTAGACTCTTATCCAGTGTCAGTTGTTCATAACAGAAAACTCTATTTTGAAATCTCATGTTTCTGTCTTCAGCTGAAGAGACTGTGAGGAATCTACTCAATTGGATATGTTAAGAAAGAGATAATCCCAATCTCACACAAAGGGACATGTTTGAATACAGCAGTGTAAGGCAACAAACTGCAGAGCCTCTGCTTACACACAGTTGCATAAAATGAAACCAAAGTAATCTTCCATTTATCTGAATTTTTAACTAAATTACGCAGAAACTTACAACAAGTATCAGGTAGTTGAAAGAAAAAATAACTAGAATTTCAAATGCATGCACGATGAGTGGAATACTGGGCTGGATAATTTGTCCGCTAAAAAATATATTTATTTTGTATGTAGTGTATATGTATCTTGTCTTTCTGATACCACAGAACTCCTCATCTTTCAAAGTCATATCTGAGAAATGAAAAGTGCAGCAAATGCTGATAAAGAGAATCTTCTTGCCACATGCAGTAAATATTAATACAAAATTAAAACAATTTTTGGGGAAAAAAATTCCTTTTCAAAGATTAAAACAAGTACACTTTTCGTATTAAAAATATGCAAGGCTACAGAATTTTTATCTCATACAACTATTACTTCAGTACTCCAAATATGAGGAACAACCACCAATGGAAAAAAAGAGAGGTATGTAAGGGATAGGTGTTGAAATGGATTTAGGTCAGGAAGTTTAAAAATTATATGCCAATTAAAATGAATCCCCATGTCACAAAACAAACGAGAGGACAAATGGAACACTTCTTGAGTATGTAAATGCAGAGAACGTAGTTAACAAATCCAGCATCTATATCATAGCAGCAATTAAAGTTTGTTGATATTTTTTTTAAATTCCTATTAAACTGACTCAATCAGGATGAAAGAACTGTGTACCTGTAAACAGGATAAAAAAATCTACACCCCTGCTTGTCCATGTTGATTAAAAAAATTAAACCCAATGAGTGGAAAAATCTTTGAATTTATTTCTTAATATTCTTTACCACTCTCTTTTGCAACTTCTCCACAGATGTCTAATAGTAAATAATGTCTTATATACACATCACATAACATAAGTGACAGTCAGCCTATTTTATGTCTTTAATGTTATGTCACAGTCAGGAGGCCAGCATGGAGCAATTACAGCAGCATGGATAGACACAGTTTCCCTAGTGCAGAAATGTCAAATGAGTAGAATTTCTGTTTAACTGGTGAATGAGCCAACATTAAATGTTAATATATCCAGGGGTCAACATATTTTGTTGACCCCTAAATAAATACACTAATTTTAGTATGTGTCACTGTCTACAACTGCGGAATAAGATTATGCTTTTGTAAGGCTCAAAAAGAAAAACAAAATAACTGAATATGATTCCATACTTTCACACCATTTCCTTGCTCACAACTGGTATCTATGTTACCATCTAATGCAATTATATGTACATGGTGCTCTAAAATCACACTTTGCTTCTCATCCAACACATTCAACTTTAGGGATATATACATATATTATCTATTGTGTATTGTTTACAACACTGCTTTTAGAAAGTATACAGATGGCAGTGAAAGGAAGTGATCATGTTGCAGTCTGAGATACAATCCAAGCATTTTTCTGGATAGAATGGAGGAAAACCACAGGAACTCCTACTGGGATATCTCCAGGCTGAGATTATAACCTAAGATGTGAATATACAGCAGGCTGAGATTATAACCTAAGATGTGAATATACAGCAGGCTCAGATTATAACCTACGATGTGAATATACAGCAGGCTGAGATTATAACCTAAGATGTGAATATACAGCAGGCTGAGATTAGAAACTAAGATGTGAATATGAAGCAGAACTACTTGCCACTCAACTACAATGTTCACTTAAAGAGAACTAGTATAGGACCATTTTAACTAAAATGGAGGTCCTGTAGCAGTATTTAAAAAAAATTCAAACATATTTAAGCAATCAGAAACATCTGTTCAAGATGTTTTTACACAGTCAATTAGTACCTTTCTTCCTATCCCAGTCAAGAATTCAATTCCAAAATCTCCATTACTAACCAAAAGACAAAGATATTTGTTGAGACCCAACAAATGCCAGCAAAAGACCACACTAGGCCACTGAAGATAAAAGGATGATATACTGAGTGATTCATGAGTAACAGACGTAACTGTGGGAAATGGTTTCACAAGTCTTATGATCAAAAAAGTTCATATTAGCATGGATCCAGTTCTGAATATCTAAAATGTTATGGCCCCATGAAACTTACAATAAAAGGTAAGGATTACTGAAAATAAAGGGAATAAAATAATAAACACATTACCTGATAATTTCAACATCTAATTTTAACTTCATAAAAGAAATTGCATTTAATTTAAACCAGTATGTGAGTGAAGCAGTTTTAAATAATGCCACCCTCAACTGCAACACATGTCACCACTTGGCTGTGAGTAGTGTGCTGGCAAGCACAACAGATAAGCCAGAAATTTGTGTACATATGTACTGCACTGTGCTGGCAACAATGTTAGTTCAAAACCATATTTTGTGTACATGCAGTTAGCAGGAGTGGGTTTACAAGTTAAAAAACAACCATGGCACCATAGCCATTGAGAAGAGGACCCGTGTTGATAGGAACTATTTTGATAAAAAGACCTCGTAAATCATCTCATGCAAAAATATTCACAACTCATGAATCATTCTGTATTTCTGCATGGTTTCTTTAATGATGCTGTCTAGACTTAAACCTATGCAGCATCACAGAAAGGTGCTTCTGTTCCTTATGATAAGTATGATTATCCTTACATTTGAAAACATTACACTACACAGCATACAAGATGTCTGAGAAATATAGAAGACCTGTTTCATGAGAAGAAAATTAAATATAATTTCAGAGCATTACATGTATTGTATTTGATGGTAAATACAGACACACAATTGGAAACAACAGCATCAGCTCCTCTGGAAATTCAGATGTCCTTGAAACTACTGCACACAGAATTCTCTGTAATCATAAACTAATAACATACAGCCAGATATTCTGTCAATTCTGGAATGAAGATACCCCCACAACATGCATACTGATTTACCATCTTCAAAATATGTTATGTGTATATTAGTGTTTTAAAGACACCGATCATGTTTATTGCAAGTGGTACTGCATGTCCAATATATTGGTTGAATCTTTTTTGTAACAATAAAAACAAGTACATATACAGTTGAGGCAGTGTACTCCTGTCATATGGCATGCACTAAAATAATGTCACATTATTGCCACAAAATGACAGAATTCTCACAATATCCAAGTTCATTTAGACTTGGATAGTTACAATAACAAATATGTTTGGTTAGTTCCTAGGGACTAAAGGTACTGTTTGCATGATCTTCCTGACCTCTCCCAGCTAGGCAAGGATGTAAGCTCCATTTCTAAGGTGAGGGCACTCACTGGCTCGATTGTTATTCCCCAGTGATTAGGCGATCATGTGAATGATGGTCAGTAGATGGTACCAACAGCCTCCATTAAAAGAATAATTCCCATTGCCTTTAAAAACGTAAAATTAAAAATTTTAATAATACGTCTATTCACTCCCATGCTCTCGTGTAAATAACTCCAACACCGCAGAATGAGACTGACCATTGTGGCCTCTGTCATCAAATGGGGAAAACAACTACATTTAAATGAGAACTGATAGTTATCATTAATAAGCACTATTCAAATAAAACTCTTGAATCTTTTTTTAAGTTAAATATGGTGCTCAGTAAGTCGAGCTTCTTAAATATCTCCTGCAAACAATTTTACATACACCACCAGTGCCTTCAGCAGCCTTATACTTGATATTTGGTCATGTCATTTTAATTTGTTCCTAGTTTTCTAAATTATATTCTGACATTTAGTAATGGAATTGTTTTTATTGCAGCTCTGGGTGTCACTGTATGAAAGACAGGTAAAAGGTGATGTTCTTCATGTGCTAAATTAAATGCGAAGGCAGAACAGAGTTGTAGCTCCTTGCATGAACCTCAGCTCTAGATGAGTGGTCAGCATCATGCCCTGCTTGCTTTATCCAAGATACACATTAAGCAGGAGGCTGGGTGGGCCCCTGAGCCAATCTGGATGCTGTAGAATCAAATCCAGACTCCTTGGTTGTCCACTTGAAGCCTAGTCACTATATGAATTGAGCTATCCTGGTTCCTGTCATTTTATTGAAACAAAATCATTAAATGTTGACTGAAGGATAAATTTTTGTTGAAGGGTAACGGGAGAAATAATCTTTCATAAACAAGAAACATACCCTGTTGCCAATATAAGAACACATTCTGCTGCAATTTCCAGACTATTTCAGAGCAGTAAAATATAGCAATCATAAAAACAACTGACAAAGAAATAATCCCATCACACAGCCACCTCATCCTGCCAAACATGGCCCCCCCCCCCCC
>JGI20169J29049_11449006_pt1 | contig 10296 bp, 6 predicted proteins | sample TergutNc150P1_FD_29049 | JGI IMG/M metagenome (IMG submission 29049) | reverse complement strand
AGGAGAGGATACTCTCATTTGAAAGAGGAAGCTCTGGATCGCACTATGTGGAGAGCTCGCTTTGGAAGAGGCTTTGGACTTGTCGTAAGACAGACTAATAAATGAATGAATTTGTAGTTGTTCCCACATTAAAATTTCGAATTCTGTGCCCTAAGAATTGCGCTGCGATTGGACAGCTCCACCGTCTGTAAGAAAGCCTGAATATTCGCAGGCCTTCTGTAGATTTGGAATCAAGTTTGAAAGGCTTTCTGTCTGTCTGTCTGTCTGTCTGTCTTTCTTTATTTTTCCTTTCTTTCTGTCTGTCTGTCTGTCTGTCATCCCGCACTAAAAACGTATCTCCCAGTCGTCCTTGGTCAGAGGTCGGCTACTAACCGCTTGAGTCATGGAATGGCCTATTTATAGGTGAGCTCACAATGACGTCTATAGACAGTCAGAACCTACCGCGCAGTAAACAATCACCATCTTGGTTGTAATAACGAACCTAATATTGCTGTATAGGGAAATAGTTTCTCTTTTTTTGAGAATCATGTAAAACACACAAATAAGCTGTGATGCAGTTTTTATAGATTTTAGTTTTATAAAACTTGGGGTACATAAATTTTCTACGTGGTTTTACAAGGCTAATCAGTGTAGGAAATGATGAGATGATTTTCGAGAATTACAGCCTGGAACTGGAGCAAGTCAGTTTGTCTCATTGCTACGATAAAGTGAATACCGTGGTTGATTATTGTGCAATAGAGTTATACCTCCACGCATTCTCTACGACGGAACTAGATAGAGATGTGACGTTAACTTAAACCTTCGACACATTGTTCCCGCACAAATAACAACCGGTACCTACTGCATAAAAGACATTACGTGATAGCCATGAAGGACGGATTGTACAAGAGAAAGACATCTTGCAAAATACTGGGTACCGCACCATGTTTGTCCAGACCGTAGCTAGTGACTATATAACTTGAGCTAACTGGCTGCAGCATAAATTCCGTTATAAATTTTAGTCTCCACTGTTAGACGTAAGGTGAGTTAATTGAAACAGAATATGTGATATATAAGTCAATTATATATAATTTCTAATTCCGGAAAAACATATTGCATACAGGGAATATAGTCAAATATTCAGAATGTTTAAAATCGCATAAGGTTGCTTCCATTCCCTACGCCAATGTCTTTATGCGGAACTTCCTATTTCTGTCGAATATTTTGCCTGCTGGCAGTGATCCTTCGACCAAACTATCTACTGGCTGACATCTATGTTGTTCTCTTGCAAATCTTTCAGCACGTCCTTCACTGTCTTGGTTCAAGAAGTTTGCTTTGATTCCCTACATAAACATACACTGTAAGATTACTGGTGGTTGTAAGATTTATGATGTGGATTGACTAAACTGTGTCTAATTACAAGTTCTCATATTTCTACCGTCGCGGCATCTCCCACAATTTTTCCCTCTTCCAGTACATTTCCCTCTATTCCTATCCTTCCTTCCTTCCTTCCTTCCTTCCTTATATTCCCTCAGTACAAAAATACACTGTGGTTATACTTAGCGTTCGGTAACGGTAAGAACTGGGTGACATAAACCATATGGGAAAACAGAGGATTACAATGCATACCAGAAATTTTGATGTTCATTTTATTGGCTTGTGTGCTGTACATTATTCCTGGTGTTTAATCGGTTTGATGGTAGCATATTTTGTTACAAATATGTGCGTTTGTACATTGCGTTTGGAAATTTAATGTTTAATGTAGATTAACAGCACGATTTGCAAAGTATTAACACAAAACAATACAGATACTGTAATACAGTCATGACATATTGGTACTGTTGTGTATTTATTGTTGACATGGAAAAGTAGTAACATATACTTTTTCTGTGTGTCTATGGCCTTATATAACCATCACGCAAAACGCAAGTGCCGTATTATATAATGATCTGTTCCGTGTCTGGCTGTACCATATTATATAAGTGTGTCTGCCTTTATGTAAAGTACACATTATCCTTGTCAGAATTTAGCAAAACATGAAGTTTCTCTACAATTTTTGTGAAGATATCAAACATTAATTTTGAGAAAATTCATTCAATAGGAGCCGAGGTATTCGATGTGGATGGACGGATGGACGGACAGTCATCACAAACCTACTACTCGCTCTTCGAAAATGTACGAAATGCCTGATATAGGTCATTTTGTCACATATGTAGAATGTTTACATAGCACAGACTTACGTTGGTTGGACTCGAAGCAACAGAATTTGAGAATAACCTAACGATCGTAGTCAACTGCTATTACATAGGATCGCCCAACCAAGAATGCTGCAAAACGGGCGTAAGTGAATGCTATTGTGTAGAGGAGTTCGTCAGAATTTAAATATTGGAATTAATGTTTGTGAAGCGCAGAGAGATTGCTTATTGTTTACCGAAATTTTGCCAAACTCAGCATTAACATATTGTGAACAATGTTACAACAGGATAAAGTTGGTTGCTTGGCTAATATGTAAATATCTGAGAAAAGATGGCTGCGTGCACTTGATAGATTGGAGAAACTGATAGAGGTTGTTGTTATTCTGTCGAGATATGCATCTGAAACACTCAACGCTAACAGCTGAACTAGCACTAATCTATAAACTTGTTTGGTGGGTTACGTAAGTGAGGAGAGAGAAATAAAACACATTTAACATGCAGTAAAACATTACTCAAAAATAAAAGTCAAGACAGAACAGGTAGTGACGCAATAAGAAATGAAACGAAACAATGTTGCAATGAGATTCAGAATGATTGAATTGCAGCGTGATATTTGAATCTGAATTTGTACTCTCCGAACTCAAATTATCTGTGTCAGTCAATTGACCGCGTGTGTGGCTGTGTTGACCTGACAGACAGTAATGTCATATCGGCTCCACTGTTTGTAAAAATGCCACAAAAATTTCGCAGACTTCCTGTAGATGTGCAGCAAGTTCTTTAATGGCGTACGAAAATTGTGAAATTCAATTAATAATGTCCGTCCCCCTCTCTGCCTGTCCCACAGCACTAAACAATTTATAAAGATTTGTTTGATGAGTTTGTTTAATTACTCTAGAAAATTCATGTTTTACTGACATCTAAGAATTGCTTGAGAAAACAAATTATTAACATCGTTATGTTCGTCTGTTCATTCGTCCGTCTGTGTGTCAGCATGAAACAACTCTTCTGCCAGTGAATGCATTTTTATGAAACTTGTTTGAAGTAGTTTCCTAGCATTTGTCGATAAAATTGAACAATTATTTAAATGTGACAACCATAACAGGTTCTTTGCATTTAAGCCGATATAAATTTATAATAAAATTTCACTCACTTATATTATAAATAAGAGACTTATAGGAAACTTCGCAGATCGGTGCAAAACACATATCCTTCTTCACCTTAACTACCTAATTTAACGAACATAACCAACACTTTACTCCCACTCACAGCACTCGCCCCCTCTTCTGTTCTACAAAATACCATTCTTCTATACACATTTTCAGCACGTCTGTGCACTTTCATTATTTCCCTATTTCACATAACATAAGGCAGTTGATTCTATTGAATCTCAGTCACTGTGATCGAAAGTATATTTGAAATATTTTACCTCAGAAATAATTAGGTGATTATTTCAGCAGAGTGAATCCAAATTCTTTCTTTATGTCAGTTTTAGTGTTCAATTGTTTGGACCTACCCACACTCGATTATGTTAGTGTGTCAGCACAGATGCAGAGACAAAATGCTATGTGATCTACCCAGTGTGCCTGTGCCTAACTGTGTGTGATCTGGGAAGATCAACAAAAGTGGCCCTAGTCATGAGTTTGCCTGCAGCACCACAGAAAGAAAGTAACAAAAACTTCACTTACAGACACTCGAACTGCAGTCGCCATTTACTTCCAGCTCCTCGACTGTGCGGTTGTTACAGTCGTGTGGATCCTTTTATAGGGCACATTACAGAATAAGCTACGCGAGTCGAAAGCAAACACATCTTTACAGGAAAACCTGTAAGGTGTGTTAGTATTTAACTGCTTTGTAACTTTATAAATATTATGAGGCAAATAAGCGATGGTCTGTTAGATATTGTATGCTCCACTGGCTGCACAAGGTCAGTGTGAATAAAGGCTGTGATTGTAGAGATTCACAGCAGATCCACACTTCGTGTCTGTCGCACTGGGTGAGTTTACTGGAATGACGTCAAGGTCCTGCGTTGTAGTTTCTTAAAGACATAATTGGACTCGAAAAAATCGATTGTGCTCTTATGTGCTGTCCGACATGTCGGCAGATCTCTGTATGTCTAAGTGTAACAGACATTGTTAACAGAGTTTTGAGGTAAACGTATCGTCTGTCTTCCACTGAGGTTTTGTGTGGCGGAGAGAGATTGTGTATTGTGTGCCAACACTTTACCATATTCAGCAGTACAAAATTGTAAACAATATTACAACACGATATGTTAGTTTGTTCCTCAACATTTAAATTTAAATAAAAATATGTCTGCTTCCAGTTGATTAATTTGGGAAACTGATAAAATATATTGAATATCTGTCGAAATATGCATCTGAAACATTCAGCGCAGAAGTGTGTGCAGCAACTTATTTATTAACTGGTTTGATGGATTACATAAGTGAAAGGAAAAAATATTATACATTTAACACTCAGTAAAGCATTACTCACACAAGAAGGCCAAAGCGCTGTCTTTTTATATATATACACTGAAATTAAGAAGGGAGAATTAATGATTAAAAGCACAGATTGCTTAATATCCTGTGCCACATCAATCACATTCACAAAATAATCCTAATTTTTATGCCTACTTACTTTAATTCTCTCTTCATTTTTCTTGCCCCACAAATTAGCCTAACAAATTTGGTTACTTGCATACACTTATTAATGTCCCTTCACCCTCTCCCTGGCTTCTACGCACAATATCCATATCCCATATCTGAATATGTTCAACACACTAATATAGAGTAATAAACGCTGTGGAGCTAAGCAAAGTCTCCACCCTCTCACAAAGGCGAATTTCAGTTCAGAGTTAGTCCAGGCCGTATTCTCATCTATATCTGGAAATAGTTCAAGGTATCAAAGAGCGAGAAGTATAAGAACTGTTGAATGGTTTTTAATAACCTTTATTCAGTTCAGCCTTAATAGACCAGTGAATTTCTCAAAATATTCAATTATCCCAAACAAATATAGCGTTAATATTAAAAGTGCTACGATCATTGATCCTTAGATTGATCTGGTGAAATTGTAGTGCCCCGGGAGTTAACCAAAGGGGACGAGGGAAATTGTAGTACGTAGCCGCCACCAGCCAAGGGAGCTTGGCAAGAATCGAACCTGGGGTCGTAGGGCAGGTAGTGACAACACAACGACAAACTGTAGTAATAGAGATATAATCTAAATAAAGTGACTGGAAGAGATAATATATAACACTAACAGATAGAACAGATATGAAAGCTGCCACACCTCCGTACTGTCACGCGGTAAGGGGTGGTTGAATTTAAAAACGTAATTTAGTTGTGTAAATTATACCGTGGATCTGGCAGATGTCTCAGCTTGACTTACCTCCCAACAGAGCGTGAGCTATGACGAGTATGTTCATCTAGTGCTGTCTGTTGGCGTAACTTCAAGGAGCGCTGCCGTCGGATTTGTGGAGAACCAGATACGCAGAATTGCACCAAAGCCTGAGTCACGATGTGGCTTATACTGATGGCCTTAGGCCGGAAGGATGGTTCAGGCCGGAATGACTTCGATTAATTACTCCCCAGAATTTGTAGTGGAGAAAGTGCTGAGACTTGCATACTTTAGTGCATAACCAAAATAATATTTGTTGTAACGTCGCTGCGGAACAACCTTGGAGGTGTGACAGATCGTCAGACATGCGCTGACTCGGTATGTTACCAAACGGTTAACAAATATGTGAAGGTTAGAACTAAGAAACACATGAAATGACGCAAGTGTTTCCATGGTCATTATATCTCCCTTTTCTTAGACGAAAATTCGGGAGGATTTTCTTACAACAATGATACCATAAATACCGTAATGAACATGAAATGGTAAACACACAGAGTCCTTAAAACTACAGAACGAATTAAGGCAGCGTAGTATACAACGGATAATAAACTCATAACTGCACAGTTTAAGAGTTCTGAATTGTAAAGGTCAGTGCGTCACTGGAATGTCGCTGAGCCAGCCGTTTCGGTTATGCTGCAAGACGCGATGTGTGACGGTGTCTTGAGGAGTCAGCGTGTGTCCATAGGTAGCGATGACTTCATGTTGGGGTTTAGCGATGTGCGTTCTGCAGAGCATAAGCGGTGAACGTGACTGGTCCCTGGTGGTCGATGTTTCGAATTCCCGTTTCCACGTGCTCGAGTTCTGAGTCAGGAACGGGAGAAACTCAAGGTGCAGCGACAGGAGAGGGTGTGGATTTAGCGGGAAAACAACGTAAAATTAGGAGACGCAAATACGAATGCAAGGAGACGTATAGGAACAGTACGACGGTGGTGACGCAGAACGGTTTGTCAAAACTCTACCCTGAACTTAACGGTTCTTGGTAAATTTCGTCCCAGTATCCTGCACGGTCCCAGTATGTTGCATTGCCATGAATCGTAATGTGACGTTGTTTGCTGTACAGCACAAGAAATTGAGAATTAGACACAACTTGTTATGTGTAAAATGTAGAGAGCTCAGTTCTTTTGAAGGTTTCTCAATACGTGCGACAGGCACGTGTACATGTTGAGTGTCAGCTGTTGGTATAAAAGTAATAACGATTTAACGTTTTAAGGTTTCCACAATTTTTGGAATGCGTTTTGGGGCCTTTTGGGCAAACTTTCAGCCATTGCTCAAGCGTAATGTGTGGCGAGATAGATGAAAGTCTACCGTTTTAGTGGCATTTTTTTCAGCTTTTAATTTTAGGTTGGCAGACGGGGACGTCTTTATTAAAATACATACAAATATTTGATGTCATGGCAAACTTAGTGTTTTGTGGCACAGTATGAAAACCCTAGTCAAATTCATAAAACGCTTAAAAGAATTAACGTTTTATGATTGGCTTACTTGAAACATGAACACTTTTTACAGCAGTACACTGTCAAACATGTATTTTATCTATCACTTGCTATAGGCAACAAGGAGGCTTCTAGAATTGAATTATACACTCTGAATTTTTTTCACTTTACTACTGATTCTCCTATGTTTCAAAACGTACCCTGTGACCTGTTAAGTTTTAAATATCCCACATTTTAGTTCAAGATACTTCTACTGTAAAAACCGTAAAAATTGCCGACAGAAATATTTGTAGGCATGTTTTTCTAAATTGAGTTTTAGGTTTTCTATTTGATGTCCGTTTGTTGGATCTCCATGTTGCTGCCGTCTTTGGAGAATTATTATTATTATCATCTGTGAAATGATATAATACGGGAGTTTGGCTTTGATTTTAGAGGTTTATGTAAGAAAAAGGAATTATTTTATAATACACTACAATTTCAAACCTTTTATTTTCCTTCAGTTGATGTCACATTCGGTAAATTACTGTCCGCACAGTTTGTGACTTCTGCCTATTAAACGAGAGCAGGGGTAAAAATATTAGCAGATAAAAATTGTAAAACTTCACAATTAAATACACTCAACATAAGTTGTATATAGGTATATACGGCTGTATGTGTTTTATGCAAAGGTAAAATTTTGTAAATTATGTGTTTTTCGTATTATCTTTACGTATTTTTATTGTTATGCCTATATATTCGTATTGTTACGTTTATGTATTTTCAATGTTAAGTACGTTCTGTTCTGTCTATTATGTTCATAGTGCTGTTCTGTGTATTGTTTGTGTCTAAATGTGTACTGTACTACTGCCACCGGGAGTAAACCCAATTGCAGTTAACAAATATATCATTTCATGTCATATCATATCACATTATATCAAACCAAGATATAACGCCATATCAAATATCGCCCACCCAATTACACGAACAGCTATTCCGACTTTCACATTATATCTAATTACCGACTTAAAATTGCAGTGAACAAATAGTAGCTGTTGTGAACCCACCTGATAATATATGCGTCAACGGTGACTTAGCTCCTCTTTCCCTCAGGCGGTGCATATGTGAATCCAGGGCATTCAAGTTGGTTGTCCAAATCGTTGGGGGTGTGCAAGCGCCAGTACCAAGGTCGAGGACCTGAAAACTGTAAGAACACGAACTTTTTAACACAGTTCTTGAGAGTGGAACTTTTTAATTGTTCCGGGTTGTAATTTTTATTTATTTATGTTTAATACATTCATAGGTTTGAATCCGGTTCTCTCGAACATATTGTAACGGGAAGACGTAGCGCCTAGCAGTATGCAACCTGTAAAGCCTTTGACGTCACAGATTCCTCTATACTAGTGCCTTCGAGTTAAAGGGTTTAACACCACAGTATTTTCGTTTTTTCGAGAGAAAGTAACGGATTGCCTTGTCTGGAGGAGTGTCGAACATTCGAGGAGCGAAACAACACTATATAAGCCAGCGTCTCACAGCAAGGAGGAACAATTTATCCCGGAGCAGGCTACCCTCTGGGGGGTTCTCCTCGCGGAGAAGCATTGAGACAGCGAGCGGGTAGCGATGGTTAGTGAGGAAACGCAGCGTGCGAACAGAGTATGGCGTGAGAGCCATCCCACGGCGAGACAACGAGCGGATGGCGAGGAAGCCATCTCACGACGATACAGGGGGGTCCAACGGATAGAAAGGATTCTTGTGCTCACAAGCAACAGAGATTTTATTGGAGCGGCGAAGCATCGGGCGTGTGTTCGACGACAGAGTGAAGGTGGAACTGCATAGTGTGTTTTGAGTTAGGTACTGGGTTCGAGCGGTGTCAGGGTTATGAAACAAAACAACTGAAAGTATAAGGAAAGGCCTTCCTGTTGAGAACAATTCTTGAAATTCTTTTGGTTTTCCGCTTTCATTGCTGATTTAATTGTTGTCTGTAGTTAAATAAACATTGTTCTTTGTTAAAACAATGGCCATATCTGTTACAATAAAATTGTACAGAGCGAATTGCATCAGCTCTTTATGTAAACAATTGGTAATGGCTTCTTAGTTCCAATCTCCATCAAGGCTATAAAAGAAATATGCATTGAGCTTATAAACGTACCGTTGAGATTCGTTCGCCTTACCGTTGTGGTTGTTAAAAAGCAATTCGTGTTACATATTTTGACTGAATGTTTTTGTGGATTTTGTTAAGCAGCATGCAAGGCCCACGCGCGAAATATATTTTCATCTGTTTCTTGACTCTCTCTGCCCTATCATTTACATAATTTCAATTTTTTATTCACCTTAATTAGCAATCATAAAACATCACTACATCGTTTCCTATGAGCTAATGTGTTGTCCCAGTTGGCGGTGGTCTAGGAGGCGTCCAGAGACGCTTCCTTAGTGTATCTCATCAAATGTCCGTTTAAGCGCCTGTTGTTTGGCGGGTGCATTAGTGGTTCAATGAGAGGGTCTGGGTGCGAGTCAGGGCCGTGCGATGGGTAGTTGTTCATTCCCGGAAAACCGTGCGGACGTACGGGATGCGTAGATCGGAATGGAGGGTTTGATTGGAGACATACCATGGGGCATTGGTTATGGATCTGAGTAGTTTGGATTGGTATCGCTGGATGACAGCTATGTTGGATTTAGTAGCACATCCCCATAGTACTATTCCGTACGTCCACACTGGTTTTAGCACTGTTTTATAGATGAGAAGCTTGTTTTCCAAAGATGGGGGGAATGTTTTCCAATGAGCCAGTATGTCTCGCGAGGTTTGAGGTCGAGTTGCTTGCGTTTCGTTGCCACGTGGTTTTTCCAGGTTAGACGTTTATCAAAGTGAAGTCCGAGGCATTTAACCGTCTCTGCTTGGGGTACGACTTTCTGGTTGATGTACACTGGGGGGCAATGTCCTCGCCGGAGAGTGAAAGTTATGTGCGAGGACTAATTTATCTTCAGTCTCCAATTCCGAGTTCAATTTTCAATAGCACGCAGGTGATCTTGAAGATTGGCAGAGGCTAAGGTAGAATCTGGATGAGTAGTGAAGATGGCCGTGTCGTCCGCGAAGGTGCTGAGGATTGTTGTGTCGGATTGTGGGACATCTGCTGTGTATATCGTATATAATAACGGTCCCAAGATGCTTCCTTGGGGGATATCCGAGAGCATTGGAAATGGGGGTGAAGTTTTGTTGTTGTATGTTGTCACGAAGTATCTATTTTGTAAGTATGATTTTAGGAGATTAAAGTACACTGGGGGAGGGTTTGTTTGATTTTTAGCAGGAGGCCCTGATGCCAGACTTT
>JGI20169J29049_11449015_pt1 | contig 10385 bp, 4 predicted proteins | sample TergutNc150P1_FD_29049 | JGI IMG/M metagenome (IMG submission 29049) | reverse complement strand
ACCTTCATGTGCCGATTGTCTTGAAATCTGGGAGCCTCAACCTCCTGGAACCCTCAGGGCCTGTTCAGGCCTGTAATGGGATTGCTTTACCTTTTACACTCGCACATTGGTTCCTGTCTAATGCTTTGTTCTTCCAGTCCTTGATTATCGAGATTTGCAGAAACAGCTAGTTTCTTCTGACACAATCAGTGAACAGGTATATCTCGTGGTTGCTGAAGATCTCACAAATACAAATGTACTGCATGCAGGTGGCAGTGCTTTTTATTTCCTGGCTGAATGGCATTTCGTGCTTCTCAGTTGTCACATTGGTGGGTGCACTGTGTCTTTTGCATGCATTCCGCTAAAGACGTCTCATCTTTGAATTTCTACAAGGGGATTATTGAAGCAACATCAGATTATTTTCCAAGTTTGTATTCGAATTGAGCCAGAAATAATCAGTTTGTTCTACAAGTTGAGGATGCTGTTCTTGTGGTGTATGATGCTGTGTCACTGGGTACCTATTTGTACTGCCATTTTTAAATTACTGTAAATTTTCATTCCATAAACATTACATAGAACTTACAGCAATGGAAATGTATTTTCAGATATTAGAGTTCCTGTACCAGGTATTACTTCTTTATATTTAGCGACAGTTTATGAGAAATCTGTAGCATTATTTTCAAGAGGAAGTTGTTTTGGTTGGTCAGTCAGACTTCCTTAACGGACTTCACGAGATGGAATGAGTGTTTGGAACTGTGGATAATTGAGGAGTCAGGTCATGTGGGATGTGATGCTGTGTCATTGCATCAGTGTGTCCAGAGATCACAGTGCCTCTGTTGTCATTGCATCAGTGTGTCCAGAGATCACAGTGCCTCCATTGAGTACCTAACCCTTCAGGATGTAGGCATTACAGGAACACTCACACAAGGACACATCATCAGAGCCCAGAAAACCTCAAAATCATGCCATTAGTTTGTGCCCAGAAAAACAGAAACATTCCAGGAAGAACTTGGGTGGAATTCCTGCTGTTCTTTCTTAGGCAGAGAAAAGGTGATAGTTTCCTTGCAAGAGGCAGGTCTGGAATTACAAACTCAGATTATTGTATTACTACTATTAGTTGTAGCTACAGACACCTAAAAATACAGGGTCAGCATTCTATCAGCAAGTGAAAGATGTGGTGTTGAATGACTGCACAAGAATTGCAGTATTCAGATAGTTCATATTACACCATTTGTTTTGACATGTAACAAATAACAGTGTATCCAGCAAGACAGCTCAGCTGTAAGCAGACACAAAACTGTTACAAGAACTGACTGCCATCTGAGCTTGTGCAATGCATATATGAGCTCGTGCAAGTGGAAGTGAAGGGGCATCCTTCGTACTTCTGTACAGTAGTTTGATATTTTTTATGGCATTACATGAGTTTTTTACATGTGAATCTCCTTTTACTGAAGTATTTAACCTTTAAATGGTGAACCTGGTGCATTATACTGACCTTTAATTCCTCATGTACTGCCAGTCTCTATGATGTATTTAGGGTACTTCTGCTGTTCAGAATCCTCCTCTCCTGGGCAGTAGTTGGAATATGTACCTCGGCATCATTGAAGGGTTTTATATGGTCCAGATGTTAAAACCTGATGACATGTATCTATAACGTGGTAACTTACTTTTCATCCACTTGCTTTCTTTACATTAGACATTGAAGAGTTTCATTCAATACACACTGGATTTTCATAGTGGTTACTGCTCCCCGATGAACATATCAAATTGGTCATAAAAATAAGCCTCGTCCTATGTAACATCTGAATCATGGCTGTGTGATATGACACCAGAATAAGTAAAACAGCTGATTTGTGCGATGCAGTATCAGCACTGTTATTACCTTCAATCAGCATGCGCTGTTTACACATGCTTTATTGTGAATGGTTGTATTTATAATATGTGTTAAAAGTGTTGATGTTACACTTCTGTGCTGTTTTATTTTTCATAATGAAAAGAAGACTGGAAAGGGTGTGCAGGAACTATGTTTATGCTCAATATGTCCCAGAATAATTGTTAATTGGAAATAAAAAAATATTCCAACTTTTTGTAGATGGTCCTCTGTTCATGTTGAATTCTAAAACTGCAGAATTATATCTATCTTTGTGTTAATCATCCTGCTGCATATTCTGCACTTGGAACCATGACAGCAAATTTAGTTGAATGCAACTAACTGTTAGTTGGATTCAGCTAAATTTGTTGTTGTTGTTGAAGAGTTAGATGTCAGGACTCTTATTTTGATTCCTGCTCTAGTTGTGACTGCTCTTTTTACAAATGGGTATTTGTGTATGAATAACAGGTGAGTGTATGGCACACTATTAGGAGGAACAAAGAATAATTTTTGTGACTCGCAGCATGTAGACTGTGGTCCATAGAAATGTTTCTGTAAAATTTTTGCTGTCATGCATGTGAAGGGCCATTGCCTGAGCCAGCCATATTTGCTAGCTACACAGCAAGCAAAGTGTCCGTGTGGTAAACAGATGCTTTTTCGTTTAAAAGCGTAAAGATATGCTGCATGCATCCACAAAGGAGGAACTGAAATTCGGTGAAATTGGTAATTAACTACACAGAGCAGAGTCCTTGAGAAACTAACAGTTCCTCAGCCAGTCAAGAAATTCCATGCATTTTATGGAACCCAAAGTTTCATTACTGCATTCACAAGAACCTGCCACCTGTCCCTGTCCTAAGCCAGATCAATCCATTCCATCCCCCATCCCACTTCGTGAATATCCATTGTAATATTATCCTTGGGTGAAATTGCTAACTCCAAAATGTTGAGGAGTTGGGCTCTTCTGGAATGTGACCTGTGTCACTGGGTTATTTCCAGCATTTCAAAGGATCAGAGTGCCTCCATCTTCAGGCACATTCAGTCCAAGAACAATTCTTGGCTGGCTTAACCCAGATGAAGGAAGTATGATTGATTGAAATGTCGGAAACTACTTACTCAACAATAGTGTCACATCCCAAGTGACTCAACACCTCAGCGACAGCACTGTGAAACCTCGGATATCACTGGCCACACACAATGCACTTAAAGTTTACTTCTCTGTTCTGTCAATAAATGTGTGTCTAACTGGTTTCAAATAGGTACACAGTATTTCACATAACTGGACCTTGTGTACAAGTCTTCTAAAACAACTGGCCACGTCAAGATGGAATGGATTTCCACTGTTTCAGACTTTGTCTCCGTGTCACTGGTATTCTCAGGTATTTTTAAAAAATACTGGAAATCCATTCTTTTCTGACATGGATGACTACTCAAAAAGACTTCATTTCATTTAGTTGTTGTGAGAGCTCAAACTCATATTCAACCTCATTTCAACAATCTTCTCTGCTTACTGGCAATGAATTATAAATTTCTGTCAGACACAACTTTTTTTTATATATATTTATTTAGTAATGTATGCTACATGTTTCAGTCATATTTTGACCATTTCTTAGTTATTAATGGCCATTATCCAAAACCAAGTTAAAAATGTATTAATTTGTGAGATGTCTCAAATTTTACAAATGTCATTTATGATGTAGCAATGTGCGTTTGTATGTCTTAAATATTTTTTGTTATTAAGGACATACCACAAGTAATTACAAAATATATTTTCAGCGCATTTCCACCTTGGTTTTAGATAATGTATATTAATGCCTGAAGGTGGTCAAAATATGACTGAAACATGCAGCATACATCATGAAATAAATATTTAAAAAAAATTTGTTTGCCATAAAATTGTCATTTACGGTCAGTTAATTATAAGACAATGGGGTAAATTCCATAAAAATAATTCTCCTCTTATATTGTTGACTGTTGTGTTCTGTCGATACTGGTAAGTAATATTTAAGTCTTAAATGAATACTGCATGTCCCGAATCATGTTGCCTTTTGTAACTTTTCAGAAATGTTACTTCATTTACCTACTATTGCTTGGTTTCAGTAACTCATTTATCATGCATAATTACAATCTTTCTTTGTACTATAGTCATGTGTTTACTGTAGCAGCATAAAACAAATGAACAGTGGCTTGTTTCATTACAGTACATATACAGAGTTTCTGCTGAAAATTTTTGTTTTCACGGTCCAGAAATAATTCCTTCTGTCCTGTTAGCACTGCATCAAAAAATACTTGAAATAGAAACTGCAGCTCTAAATCAGATTTTTATTGTATGTCATGTATATTATTGTGTAGCCTCTGGTCCCCTCTTCCCTATATCCATAACAGTTTTTTGTCTGTGTGTCTTCTTCTTCCATCCTACAGATCGGCAGCAATTGGTTCTTCCATGACACTGGTCAACTACATGACAGTACATCCAGCAACACAGTAATTTTGCAGTCCGTTAGGTCAGTTCGGACAGGCTGTCACCAAATCCGTACCAAGGCTTTACTTCTGTACGCACAGGAGGAACAACTTTCAGATTGTTCTGTATGATGGTCCTAGTTCTCAAAACTTTGAAATAAATTTACTGTTTTGTTGACGGTGCATCGTGATATATCCGTACAGTATGAACCAACGGGACGCACTATTTACTTTCAATTTATTTCACTAGTTAACCTCTACATGTTTTGAGCAGGCTTACTGCTTGTCGTCAGGAGGTACTACTCTGTATATAACATAATTTGAAATTTTACTGACAACAAAATGTTTTATGCTTTTTAACTATGTATATATACTTAAGTAATTTTAAACAAATCCATTTTTTCAGCATGACATACACCAGTTGCTGTATATACAGAGTAGTACCTCCTCATGATGAGCAGTAAGGCTGCTCAAAACATGTAGAGGTTAACTAGTGAAATAAATTGAAAGTAAATAGTGCATCCCGCTGGTTCTTACTATACAGATACGTTGAAATAAATAATTTACATTCCAACAGTTCATCTCTTAAATATTAGCATATCCTGTCAGTTGACACAATATTGTCACTGCAGTATACTTTTCATCACTGCTCGCATTGTGTGGTATATATATGATGTAAGAGAATCCCAGACACCAAGAGACATTTGCTGTCCCTGTCTTATCCATTCACTTATGTAAATTCACGCTGTAAACAGTTTTTGTAGAACAGCTTTGCCTTTCTGAACTTCTGGAACCAGTGCTTGGTGCTGTTGGTAGATGGAGTAGTGGAATGTCATGGGCCTCTGTACATTTACAGTCGACAGATTATGCAGGTCCAAGCTATTATTATTACTATTATTATTATTAATTTGTGTTGTTGTTGTTGTTGCTGTCTCTTGCCACAGGCTTTTCTCCATGGTACTTCTCTTGAACCAACGGTGATCTCCACCACTCAGGCTTTAGTTTTCACACTGCAGTACTTTCTATACCGTGTGTGATGTTCCAAGTATGGCTGTCTTTTGTAGTGAATCTACTGAATGTTTTCCTGGTGTGGCTTCCAAATTTTTCTTTTAACCTTTTGCTAATATTCCAGTGTCTCCAATTATTATCAGTATATCATATATGTCCTGTTCCACGTCTGTTGTACATCTATACATAAGCTCTTGTATTTTATAAAATGTATAAACCACCCAAAAATGCAGTTAAATTTTATGACAGGTTTTTTTTTATAATATCTTCACCAATGTGTTTTGGCTAATAATCTGGCCATGATGTTTTCAATACAAGAATACAGTTTGACATTCATGTGACCGTGCATCGTGTTAAATTTCTTACAATAAAACCAACTAGATGCATTAATTTCTCAAATTTATTCTTGGAATGAAACTGTACATGTTTTGGACAGTTCCTCTGTCCATCATCTGGAGTTTTTCACTGTACACACAGCAATGGTATATGTCATACAGGTTTGCTGACAGCTTGCGAGCAAGCTGTCAGCAAACACAATGTTAGGTACATGGAATAGTCTTCTTATTACAAAACAAGCAGTGCTGAATGTAACAGGTATATTATGAGTCCTCCTGATTTTGCAGTGGCATACCAAGGAATTGTATGTATGTTTGTTTGTTTCAGTAAGAATCTTACCTACATACATCCGTTTTGAGGGACACCTAGAGAATTTTGTGGGAGTGAATTTTACAGTACGTGTTTTTTCTACATTTAATACAAGCTGATTTACCTAGAACCATTTAGATGTATGTATGATAAAACTGACTTGAATATTTGTTTAGTCATAGTTATTAAAAAAGAGTACACTGGTATCATCAGCAAGCATTATAACTTCAGAAAATTTTACTGATTGTTATGGGAAAATCATTAATATACAGGCCTATATGTTAAAAAGCACAGGGCATACAACCAATCCCTGGGGAACCCATGTTTGATAGATTCCCAATTTGAAAATCAATTTTGAGCACTTAAATATTCAAATTCCGCCCTTTGTTTCCTGTGGTAAGACGCACCAATCCAAGATTATGCCTCTTGGAGCATAAAATTGCGATCTCAGTAGCAAAAGCTCTTGCCAAATCAAAAAACACCTGCAACATACCTTTTTTATTCCATGCTTTAAGAACAGAATCTGTAAGTTTAAGTTACACTGTCTGTTGATAAACCTCTTCTAAATCCATACTGTTCAGAGACCAATATATCATGATTTTTGTATATGTTGATTTAATCTTTGATAAATCAATATTTTAAAAATCTTACTGAATCCTGTTAATGGAGAGACTGATCTATAGTTGGATAACTGACACTCATGATCTTTTTTGATTAAAGGATTTACAATAATATACTTAAGATGATCGGAATATTTGCCCAAGTTGCTGATTTACTGTAGTTGTAAGCCAAAGTGTTGCTGAGGTGATGTCTGCATAATTTTAAAATTTTGTTAGATAGTCCATAACTTGATGAATTCCTACACTTCAGAACATTTATTGTACATATTATCTCAGCTTGTGTACTTGGAATTGTTACAATTTCCAGAGAACCATTAGGAAACGAATTCCTAAGAAATAAAGTAACAATCGGTATTTGCGTGTTCTTTATCGAAGTTAAAAAGAATTTATTAAAAGCCTCAGCTGCTTGATATGAATAAATCTTTATATCATATTTAAATAATGGCACATGTTCTACAGAACGCGCTTTTCCAAATTCATTCTTAATAATGTTCAACTTCATGCTTAATGCTGAAATATTGAATTAAGAAAAAAAAAATGTTAGTCAGAACACGCCATTGTTTTTAAAGTGAGTGCGAAAACGCTACTGAAATACAGCACATTCAAATGCATCTCCAAAACAAACAGGGCTATAGGAATAGGTGTAGTCCTTGGCAACATCTGCCTTGTATCGAGCGTCCCACAGGTCATTCCGTCAAAAAATAACGCGTGGTTTTATACTTAGGTTTTAGTATACTACACTCGTTATTGTTCTTATTTTGAAGGTATGTTAGGCTCTTTCGCACCATGATCCACATCACTTTTCTTCACCAGGAGTCCAAATACTGTTCCTGATATTCATGTACGGCTAGAGGAATGACATTTCAGTGACCTGCATGAATTCCTGTAGAGACCTCTTGTCAACTCCGAAATCACTGAAAAACAGTATACGATAAGTATAAAATGGAATAAAATTGACTTTAATATTACTATCTGCTGAATCACGGGTTCAAAATAACGTAACTGACACCGAACAATCAATAATACGTGTAGCCTATGTACGCTGCGTTAACGCTGCCCTGTCTTTACCGGACTTCAGTACATCCCAATAAGCAGAGACCCTACCCCTGCCGTGATGCACAACGTACTATATAACACACCGAATACATGCACGCATTGTATTGCCTAGTGAGTTTAATTATTAGTATGGATCAGTTCGGGAAACAACGAAAACAATGGCATGCTAATATTTTCTTGTAAACCTCCATATGCACCATACAACTCCGACTGTCACAAACTCGTTTATACATCTGTTCCTGGTCATTGCTCGGTAGCTTATCTGTGGTATTCAATGGAATCGGAAATTCAAATGCCTTGTATGTGGCGGCATCTTTTGATAATAACGAAAAATAATACACGGTTTGTCGTTTGTCACCTTTTTGTGTTGCAGAGTAGATGTAATGGCTTCCCAAAGTAATTAATGGATGAATAATTAACAATCATATTGCGGGTATTGATCCTGATTATTTTGAAGTTATGTGTTATTGTGAGTGTCATAAACAGTGAAGCCACCCAACGCACTGCGAACTGAACTTCAGTCCTTGCAGCCAGGTGAGAATGGATTAGTTATTGAATTATAATTGGGCGTTCTGACTGACCTTTTTTAATTAAGAAAATATAATGTATATTACTGCTCGATGTTGTATTAAGTTTTAGGACTGCACTTGTTACGCTGCATAAAAGAAATTTATGCTGTTTATGCTATGGAAGTAAGGTTAAGTCGGTCGTAACAGTAGAAAGTGGCGTACATAGTTCATGAATTTCTGGCAATTAGCACAGTTTTTGGTTAGAACACATTTTCTTACGATTTATTTGCATGTAGTGGCCTAGTGTATTGCGATTAAGAAACGTTTATAGCCTGACGGTGTTGCCTTTACTGTTGCAAGTATCATGTAGTTATTTTCAGAAGCTGCCATGAATTTTATTTTGTACTTAATTGAACATGAATGTAAACGTCAGTTCTCATTGTCAGATTTCATTCACTGTTAGTTTTAATGCATTTCTTCGTAATGTTTGTGAGCTGTATTCACTATTCCACTTCATAATGTTTATGGTGCTGCTTGTGTTAAAGGAACTAAGAATCTGTTACTCAACTGTAGTAATTTAGTGAATGGAAATAATTTTGTCTTGAGCTGTATTGTTGTTGTCCTGATTTGATTAATGCTTAGGGTTGTGAAGAGTAGCACTGTTCTAGTTTTTCTGCCTTCATTATTTTTTTATTAAGGCTGAAGAATTGTGGGCAGTTGCTGCAGCTGTGTTTCAAGTACATTACAGAAGTTTAAAATGAATTGTGGATTTAAGCTATTTGTCATATTCTTGTCATTTGTGACAAATATGACTTTAGGAGTTTATGTCACCTCAGTTGGTTTCTGTAAGCCTTAAATTAATTTGCATTTTTAGAATAAGCTGTGTCCAGTGACCAGAGTTCCAAACATACAACAACAAAAATAAAAACAACAACAGTAGCAGCTCCTCCTTTTCCTCTTTCTCTACTGCCACCACCACCACCACTGCTGCTGCTGCTCCTGGTTTCTTTTTACCTGTGATTCCGCAGTAGGTTTAAACAATTTTTTGCCATTTATTTAAAAATTTAGCATTAAAATATGTGTGTCAAGGTAACTGAACAACATTGAGACACTTTCAGGAATTCGGGATAGCTCAGTCAGTATAGTGACTGGACTGCAGACAGGATACTCCAGGGTTTGAACCACGGTAGGGACAAGAGAGTACTCTCTTCTCTGAAATGTCCAGACTGGCTCTGGGGCCCACCCAGCCTCTTATTCAGTGGGTACTGTGGTTGTTTCTCAGGGGTAAAATAGTTGGGGTGTGATGTTGATCACTCCCCACCATCTTGTGCCGAAGTTAAGAATGACTGGACGTGTACCTGTGCTCCCCATGTATGCCTTCATTGTGTGGATGGGGATAGCTTTACTCTTTTTTTACTTTACATTTGGGAATAAGTAATTTGTTTATTATATATTTGATATGTTTAGACTGAGTCTTACATTTTATTGGTCAGGGGATTACCTTAATTTGCATATAGGAAGCAGACACGCCAGGACTGCTGCCAGTAATGATGTGTAAACCCTGCATTCATTCACACGTTTGGGGGTAGAATAGAATAGAGTAGAACAGAATAGAATGGAATAGAATAGACTATATTATGGGTTTAAGCCCTTAAGGACCCAATGCACATAAGCCTTTTACAAGCAGGCCAGTTGTGCCTTTTTATTCTTTGACCTTTCTCTCTACAGCCTTTATAAAGGCTTGGATTGGTCTTGGATAAGTTCTCCTAATAACCACTAGGTTCAGCTTGCCTGAGCCCAGAGAGAAATACCCCATAGAATGTTGTGGTCAGAATAAGGCCACAGACTTCTAAGTTATATGTAACGGAAACATATCAAGTTCCATTTCCGGCCCAGTAAACATATTGGCCAAGCCCTCCCTTTCTAAGGCCTTAGGTTTCCCTTATGGAGCCCTATAAAAGAAATGTTCCATTTCCAGAGCCTTCCATTACATGTCTCTCGGAGTCCTCAGTATAGGAGCTCTCCATCCAGGTTTCCCTCACGGAGCCTGTATAAAGAGAGAGATGCTCCATTTCCAAAGCCTTTCGTGACATGTCATACATACCTCGCAGAGTTCCCACTAAAGCAGTCCTCCCTCCAGATTCCCCTTACAGAGCTGTCAAAGAGAGAGAGAGAGAGAGAGAGACACTCTGTTTTCAGAGTATTCTTTTACTGTCTGTCAAAGTCCTGGTAAACGAACCC
>JGI20169J29049_11449020_pt1 | contig 10413 bp, 6 predicted proteins | sample TergutNc150P1_FD_29049 | JGI IMG/M metagenome (IMG submission 29049) | reverse complement strand
GAACTGCAGAACATCATGGACGATATGGTGTGCTGATCCATGACTCATATCCATATGTGCGGCTATTTCATTCACTGTTACGCGGCGATTTTCCTTCGTGATGGCTTCAACTGCAGCAATGGCCTCTGGTGTCACTACTCGGTGTGCCTGACCAGGTCTAGGAGAGTCTGTTACAAAACTAATGCCGTTCATGAACTTCCTAGTCCACTCGTACACTTGCTGTAGTGATAGACATGCATCCCCATACTGAACTTTCATTCGTCGATGAATTTCGATGGGTTTGACCCCTTCATTACTTAAAAAACGGATGACAGAACGCTGTTATTCTTTGGTGCATGTTGCAAGCGGGGTCGCCATCTTTACACTACTACTGCGCCGTCGTGTTGCATTCCTGCATCGTACTGCCACCTGTCAGCCACTCTTCAACCCATGAGTAACACTGCTGTCAACTTACAAGACAACAGAACTGTGTTTCGAATTGTTATCGCACTTTTAAGGTTTTCATTTGACTCTCCCTCGTAAATAGAGCGTGGTAACGTGGACTGGAATGAACTTGCCCAGTATTATGTTCGTGGGTTCAAATTTCAAGTGTTCGTATGTTTACCGCCATCCCTCCAACACCGACGCATATAATGCATATACAATACTTCGCAATTAACACAGCCATTTTAACACCATCCACTCTCACTTCATTGTTATCCCTCCGTGGTCTTCGTGGCACAGGACAGCAGACGTTCCTATTTCTTAATTATTTCCTGTCTGGCAGGATCCACAGTACAATCTTGTTTATGCCTCATCCCCTCCGCGTTATACAGAATCCTTTCAAAAGAATTTGCGTTGCTTATCATTCTATACTCTCTGGATCGGAGGAGATTTCAGAGGCACGTGTTTCACTGCAGATGACACACATGTGAAAAAAAGATAAAAGATTCCAGGAATCAAAGATTAGACTTGAAGCATAGTGTACTGGAAGTCGCAGCAAGTCAAACGAGTGTTCTAAACGAATCAATCGTCTGAACAACGTAGTCGAGGCAAAGCGTTTCTAACACTGTAAAAAGAACGTACGAGTACAAACAGAGTGGGCGCAAAACTTTTAGCCAAAGACATGTTCAAGGGAAGGGTAGGAACGAATGTCTGTCTTGCACGTCGAGTGTATTGTTGTGTTTTCTGTCGCCAGTAAACAAGAGCAAAGAAAACTCAACCCAATATATGCTTTCCATAGTATGTGGTGACAATATTTTAAATTTTTAAAATAAAAGTTCATTGCTTGTAAATAATAACCACACGGATGTGATTTTTATCGTCTTATAATTCTTCGGCCTCTGACAATCATCGGACTCACAGTCACTGCTGCTCATTGCACTACCCATTATTGTTTATATTTTCAGCCCTCTCTTCTAATATACATTCCCATTCTGGTTTTTAGGCGCCTTGGCGAAATTGTGAAAAGCGACTGTTAGCTTTGTCATGTATATCCTTCCGCATGGAACAACCCGGCTCCCACTGGACGGATATTCATCAAATTTTATATTGTTTTTCGAAAATCTGACGAGAAAATTCAGGGTTCGTAAAAATCTGACAAGAATAACGAGTAATTGACACGAAAACGCACGTACATGTTTGATGTAGCTGAATTCTTCTTAGCTTGACAAACGTTTCAGACAAAAGTTGTAGAAAAAATCAGAATTTTTTCTTTCAGAAGATCGTGCCGTTTATGAGATAATGTGAAAAAATATTGTAGAGCCGGACAGGCCACATGATAATGTAATACGGCGCATTCGCTTTACATGCTGGATAACTAATTCAGCAGGCACACACGCAGAATATGTAATACTTATTGTTTCTCCACGGCAACAATGGTTTCACGAAAGCGCCTGACTGTTACGTTGTATGTATATTGTCTGTCTTCTCGTTTGTACGCACGTTCACGAGCGGTGATCGACTTTCTTTTCCAGTTTATATTTTTAATCTCTCATAGCAAAGGAAATTTCAGGTGTCTCTTCCAATTTCTTTTGCGCGTTGAGCGGCTACTTTCTGTAGTCCTACATATTAAGCTTCGTGGCTGGTGTTCAATAAGCTAGTGTGGTTTTTGAGGATGGTCGAGGGCAGAAATGTTCACTTCTCGACATTTCGGCAAATGTTGCAGTCTCCATCTTCCAAGTAAATGAATTTGGGACTTGCAGGGGTACTTTTATATAGATATGGCCGTGGTTGGTGTAGGGAGGGTGACAGTCTATATGGTTACCCTTCCACACACAGCCGATGGGAAATGAAACCTCGAAAATTCTTCAGTCGTCCTAGCGGCCCAGCCCTGAGCGCCCGATCCACCGCACTGGTTCAGAAATTTTCGGGAACTGGTACATGTGCCCCTGCGCTTCTTTCCTCATAAAATTGGGCACATTCAGAACAGTTTTCCGCAGAAGGCTTTTTTCGTCGAGGAATCCGATTTCGAATGTATCGGTGACATGTGACGTCACATAAATCTCATTCTCCTCACTTGACACTAGTCTTATTTGTTTACTGCCGATGACAGTACCGCCGAGGGTACGTTCTGCACAGTCGACCTTACCGGACCGACGGACGAAACGGAACAAATACGTGTACACACCCTTACGACCTCATGCTGCGCTACGTTCTTCACTGGTCAAAAATATTTGCGATAACTATAATCGCGTCTGCTCCACACGCAGGTCAAACCTGAAAACAGCCAGCTGGCCAGGCCTGTCACATACTTAAGGACGGCGACACGTCATGAAAAAGATGACAAAGCGTCCTGGAACTGAATCGGAGTAGGTGGTAAGCAGCATAAATTACGGCATCTCAAAGGCCAAAAGAAAGAAAGAAAGAAAGAAAAATCCTTTTCTTAACTGCGCACGCCGTCATACCCACAAGGAAGTGGAGATACTGCTCCACACGTATTCTTACCCTTGGCACTACATGGAGATGAGTGGTTGCCAGAGTCAGGTCTGAACGGTTCTGGACAAAATCAATAAGACATGAGACATAATAAATAATAAACAATTGTCAGTCACTCCTACGAAAAAGTTGTCATTATATTTGGCATTCGTAAATGACTACAGCAGCTGTCACAGTTAAATAATTTGGACATCTCTATATGAAATCCAGAATACATTTTAAATGTATCTGTGTAAAATGTATCTCGAAAATATATCACATCAAATGTAGCAGAATTTCAGAATTTAATTTTACAAATCGGGGAGCCGCGATTAAGTCAGTACAGTGACTATGTTACAGGCTAGACGATCGAGGAATCGTGGTTAGATTCCTGGCATGTGCAAGATTTTCGCTTTCCTTAAACTTCCAGGCCGGCTCTGGGACCCACCCAACCTCCTAATCAGTAGTTAACGGGACCTCTTTCCCCTTGAGTATAGCGATCGGATCGCGAAGCTGACCATTCACCTGCATCTGGTGCCGTGGTTTAGAATAAAACTCCACATCGCCATACGCCTTCATGGTGTGCACACGAGCACGACTTTCATCTTTTGTGGGTTTCATGCCTCTTCCTTGTAAAGCAGTATATGACAGCGTCACTTACAGGCATAAATATGGTATTGATTTAGGCTGTACCTCACTGAAACGATAGTTACCGGGTTCGCCATATGGGAGACTGCTTTGAACAACAGGACATTATTTCCGTAAGGTTGCCTACCCACAGTGGCGTCTATCACAGTCTTTCTCACTGCCTTTTCACAAGCGTGTCTATGCTGCCGTTGGCCTGCGAACTATGAGGTTCTCAAATTACGACGCCATGAACTTGCCTCTATAAGAAGGAGGCTCTGGCTCTCAGCGCTTAGCCCAAGTCACTAGCAGAAAGCAATCAGTGCGAATCGGAAGGAACTTAACACGTACTGGGGGTAAATTATCCAAATTATTAATCCAATAAATTATAAAATTATGTGGAAATTTAACTGTGTCCAAGGAAGACTGTACACGACTCTAATTTACAGAAAACAAGGTAGCGGGCATCGAGTCCTTGATATAAACATTAAATCTCTTATTACATAGGGAGAGTTGCATAATTTGTACTGCAAAAACAAATCTGGGACTAAACCCAGGAAAATGAGATAAGCGAGATAAGCATGAAGGGAAGTCCTGGGCTAAAAGAACTTCAAGCCTAGACATGCGGGGAGGATAATAATAAAATGCACAATAAAACAGTGTATATGTTTCTGTGTGTGGATTCCATTCATCTGCCTTCAAGTTACCTTCGCGTTTGATTAATGGAGAATTTCTTAACTCGCAACGCAACTACTGGCTTTCCCTGCGCAGCCCCGGGCGATTTAAATATACCTTTCAAACATACCGCAAGTGCAGCACTCCTTGTGGCCAAACCACATTTCTCTCACATAATCATCAAAAGGGAAACACATGTCGTCAGAGTGATATGAAGTCTAGAACATAGTTTACTGCGTTAGATTTCATGCGCCCTTATGCTTCTTCCTTCTTGAGAAATCAGTCGTCGCTTACCTACCAAAGAAATTCCCCGGCTTAAACCTATAATTATGGAACGTGAAGCTCCATTACCGTAATCGAAAAAAAATTAGTTTCTGGACCTATTTAACGAGGCACTGAGAGTTTCGAATGAGATATGAAAGGAGATGGACATAGGCGGCTGGAAAGTAAGCTGCCATTCCAACAGTTTGCTGTACGAGCGGGTACACGGAACTTCATGGCGTGTAGCTCGGTTAAACTAACATACACAACAGGAACAAGTTTTCAAAAAGGTAACAGCCACAAGTCTTCGTTCGTCCCTACATTTTCACGTTCAAATACAAAAAGTCTATAAAAAGTTTTAATCTCGTTACGTTCACAATCTACAGCAAGCCTGAAACAGCCCTGCTCAGCTACAACGACTTGTCCATTACAGCATCGGAGCAGTTACATGTAATATTTACAAATAAATACTTATTTACGCAACACCAGGTGGTAAAGTATACCAAGCTACCCTGTTACAACGAAGCAATTTTTTAAGACGCGATATCTTTCACTATCAGTGAAATATTTATTACATTATTAAGCCACAGTTACAAGTGAGGGCTGTTACTTGATCGCTGCAAGAAGCGGAACGAAGCCTACAAACGTTAATATCTCACTGACACTCTGTTCAACGATGCGGAATAGATTTCCGACCTTGGTAATTTGTTTCACAGGATTAGTATCTGCGTCAATGACTGCAAACAGATCGCAGACAGAAGATGGCTACTTTCTGAACAAGCAACCTACGCCTGCCTGCAGCCATTTAAATTAGTTCGACTACATTATCAAACAGGCATTTAAATGTGCATCAATTTTGATTACAAATGGCCGCGGTTAAACCTGTTATACCAGCAGTCTCATGAACAAATCGGTCAATCAAGTGTCACCTATACGTACCACTCGTGTAACTGTAAAAATACTGTGGATACAGCTCACAGACTGTATGTTTCTCTAAACAGAGATTATTCCCGGAAACGGCAGTAGCCGGTTGGTCGTCGTAATGGACAGACACTTTTCTGTGCGGCAGAAACTTCACCTATATTAAACCACATGTGCTTGAAGATTCAAACTACAAAACTTTTCCACCGATGGTTGATTTTTTAAATTTCTTTTAAAAGAAAATGAGGATGGCGCCACACAACATATGCGGACGTATCTGCCTCGACCGGGGATTTCACCCCCGGGCACGGACCTTTCTAGTGTCCCGACTATTCCACTATCTATTACTATACCGGACGTAAAGGCCCCCTGAGTTAGTGTTTTCCAATATCTTCCAGATTCTAAGCACCAGAAAGTGTCGGGGTTTGATCTTATGATCAAGGTTCGATTCCCGGTAGGTCTGTCAGTGTGCCTCGAGAAAATGCAGAGTTCACCATATTCAGTGAACAGCGCGGATTCTGACCAATTGTAGTAAAGTGAACGGGACGTCCAGTAACAAGCTTCAGAATCAGTGTAATGTCACCCGCACTCCAGCTACTCGCGCTCATGGCAGACAGCTCAGATACAATTTCAGCACCAACAGGACTATTTAAATTTCTCCCCTAAAATTGTAACTTGCCACACTGGCAGCAATTTTTCTCTTATTTAGTTTGTACAGGTGGGTCATCGCGACTACGGGCTACGAAGACATGCCAATGGGTCCCTACAAGCCTCCGTCCTCAAAGAATTTCGGCACTTGTTACGAGTAATAGTTCAACACGATGAAGTCACCATACAGAAATTCACCCATTACTCGCTGCCTAACAGCCCAGAAAAGCACAATGCTCAGCGCTTGGTTGTTCTTCCGTTTACCTAATTTCATGAAGGAGTAATTCCTCAGAAACCAACAGTCACTAAATTGCTCAGAAAGTCCCCTAGCTTTACAGATATAGAAACCTCGTCACCACAAAAAAAAAAACTCCGTGGCCTTAGTCCGCGAGCGAACTATACCGACACCACAAAACCCCCGCTTATTAGGCCCACTTCCAAGCCAGCACAATTACTGTAAACCATTGTGCAGCCGTACCAACACTAGCAGCCGCACAGTGTACTTTAATACAACCAATGTGCATGTGAACTGGCAACAATAAAGTGATATCGGTACACACATCGGGCTGTTCTAAATGTATCGCCTTATGGCCCTTATGGACTGGACACCTTACAGTCTATAAAAGATGGAATATTCATCATCTCGCAATTCGTATGGGTTCACAGCCTTCTAAAACATTTCGAGAACTGTTTTGAACCTTTCACACTCTGTGCTTACACGGCTATTAAAAAAAAACAAACTCGTACAGTCGGCTCTCCACTGTTCATACAATTCAACACGACGGAGATTTCCCCACTTTTTCTATCGCTTATAAAGCAGCCAAGGAACGAGTTCCTTGAGACACCGACATTCCGCTCAGGTAGTCAAAAATTCCCCCACCTTTTATAAAATATGTATGTTTAATACAGTCCTCACAACACGATCGTAAGCCAGAAAAATCCGTGTTTCTTTAGTCTGTGTTAATACCGAAAGGCTTCCGAGAATGTTGCACCGTATAAATTGATAGAAATTGAGCGAAGTTTCGGAGGAAGGGACTGCCTCATTTAAAGGATAAAACGAGAAGACAGATTTCTCCGAAAGGTTGTAACCAGATACGAGACTACAAGGCGTCACGTCCTAAAGACAGTAATAATCAGTCACCGACTTTAGAACAGAATACTTTACTTTAATATTGTTCTCCAAATGTGTCTTAACCTCAGAAATTAAGTGGCTTCATTACAAAACCCACATACTTAATAAACAGGTAAGACATTCCTGTAAGCGTCGGGGAAAAAGCAAACTGGAGTTGGGCTTATTTCTTGCGCCGCTCTTGCTGTGCATATGTTGAGTGTGTTACCCGATAAAGTTTAATGTGTTGCCATGGAAACACGCAGGAGAATAGATCAAGCGGGCTGCGAGAGTAAGAATGGATTAGAGGTGTCCGAAAACCCGTACTGTGGCGTTCCACAGAGAGCTTCAATGGAACAAGGTAAGACTCTCCTAATGAAAAAACGTGCCATTCAAAAGTGTCCTGAGCACGTTTAGTCCATCCTGTATCCAGACTGATATCTCAAAATACTTCTCTAATAAAATCCTGCAAGCTATTCTCTCATCCAAGGCACACAACTGCTCATTACATCTACATTTCTTCAACAACCCCAACAAATCAGTTATATTCACCAACAAATGCAGACACATACATATATATCTTACATATTTTGTGTGCATTTGTTCGTGAATGTAACTGATTATAAGAATAAAGCACGGAATGTATATCAGATCCAACAAAACTGGCGTAAGCTCTATGCGAAAACAATCAAAAGTTCCTCGTAAAGTAAACGTATCCATTCTTCGCCTCTCCACATCCAGGAGTTTTGTAATAGATGCAAAAGTAAGGAACATGAAACGCATCCCTGATGAAAGCAGCACATGTCGGACACAAAGACGGATGTCTGGTTTTTTACAACGTAACAAGTTATCGAAATATACAGCTTAGTGCTTTATGACGAAACGCGACTTTTTTTTTACTTACGGTTTATAAATTTCGCTGTCTATCGCTCAGAGAAAAAAGCGTCACATGGTAAGATTATTAGTCAACAGCCGTGGCCTAATTTTCAGTACCTAATATCCCGCCATCTGTCCGCATGCAGTGAGGAAATCCATCACACACTTCAGCCGAGACAGCCCGTCCGCGGACCTAGATTGCAACCCGGGGCCTCCCCAGTCCTAAGTACTCGAGTGACACTTCTCTTGCTACATCGTGAGAAAGTAAGCACCTAAATGCCGCTCAAGAGATTGCTGTACACGTTAAGATGGGCAGAATGGCAAGGGCAGAGTCAGATCCTCGGCCTACTGTGCACACAAAATTGCAGACAGAGCAGAACACTGAAAGGAACTGTTTTTACAGCAAGCGTAACCTGTGACATCATGGCGCCGGTAGCTATTCAGTCGATCTACAACAAAGAGATGGAAAAGGTGACGCAGTGTTGAACCGTCCAACAATCTCGTTGCACCGATACTGCAGATTGCACTATACTCTCACGCTGTTATAGGATAAAGTTTTCGTTCTCTTCAACTCTTCCTTTTTTCTAGAGTGCACAGTCAAAAAGTGATAGTTTCCTCTTCCAATATTTAGTTTTACCTCAATTATTCTTTCGCTCCAGTATGTGTACTTAACAAATGTGTCTGTGATTGACTTATGAATCCAAGTCATTACGCCCGCTTGTGTTCATGTACTTCTGTTTACACCACTATATATTACTATGTAATTATTTGTTTCCATTGCACCCTTCAACTAAGAAGATAGGAATCTAATTGGGTACGACACGTAACAAGAATGAACAACAGCAGGATGCCAAAAATAATTCTGAATTATAGACCAAATGAACAAAGACGACTTTGAACGCCTTGGAACAGACCATCAGACGAGGTCGAAACAGGTCTATTAAGGCCTAACTCGTGGTGGATGTATATGATGATGGCGATGACGACGGCGATGACTCTCTCCCTGTGTGTCTTCCTGCAGAAAAAAATTCTTATAAGCAAATTAAGTCTACGATTGTTGTTTTTAGTCATCAGTTGTCTCCAATTCCAAACGTCATCTTCCGCTGTTTACATGTAGAGTGCAGAGTTCAACCAAAAAACGGCATTTCGGACTTCTGCATCCAACATTATACAATCGCATTCCAGTAAGTGGAACTCGGGTGGTACCGGGTTAAACCCCTGGCCCAGAAACGTACCGTTCTGAATGAGGTATTTCGTGGTTTTCTTCATTCCCTTCAGAAAAATGCCGAGCTAGCATATCCGAAATCAGGCCACGCTCGGTTCCTTCCACATCCTTTCCAATTCGTTTTTCACTAATCGTCCTATCATCGACGCTGTGCAATTGGAGCTAATGGCAGCATCGTTAAACGTATTGCAGCAATGTGAAAACCTCCATTCACCAGTCCGCGAAGTTTTAATATGATGATCGATAAGGAAGCGGTCGAGGCCTACCCTCAAGTACGCCAAATATAACTACGAAATCCATACAATAAAAAAATGTGTGAAACATTCTAATCTGGTACCTCCTGAATAGACAAAACTTCCTGCTCTTGAAACAGATAAAATAAAGGTATATGGCACCGTACGGTACTAATGCCATGTCCCTAAAAGCCTTAAAGAGAAAAGCGTGGGATTTAGGTCTGTACGCTCAAATGCAGGCTTGCTCGGGCAAGGAAGGTTGTTCAAAAACCAGAGTAATTACCTCATTAACACTCCGAAAACTCAAGCTCACAGAACACAGCAAAAATCACGTCTCTTATGAAGACCGGTCCGCTAATGTTGTTGAGGGGAAATAATCGATGATTACTTTCATAATCATATGAAACACAAAATTGTGGCGAAAATGCGAAATATTTTTTAATGTTAAATGTAGTGTTAACACACACTTTCCACTGTGCTTCAAAGGTCCAATGGTACAAGGACACCTATCGAATTGCAATAAGACGCCAACATGTTTCCGAGAAGTGCAGAAAACTTGCGATCAACCCATTCCGACTGGGGCAGCCACCTTACTGTCAACCATTCCAAGCAGTGCAGGTACATTACGATAAATCATTACATACGCAAAAAACTTCGCTATGTCAAACCTTGTCACCCTCCTCGGCAAACACGCTGTTCTTGAGCTAAACCATGGGTCTCCAACCTTTTAATGGAAAAGGACCACACCCGTTCTTGTGAACTGGTTCGCCGGCCGCATGTGGAAAAAAAACCGTAAGTGGTACACGTAACTGCATAAATTATTCCGAAATTTTTACAGTGTATAAACGATGAAGCTAGTGAAGTGCTACGTTTGGAGCATAGCTTTATATGGTGCTGAAACTTGGACGCTTCGGGCAGTAGATCAGAAACACCTGGAAAGTTTTGAA
>JGI20169J29049_11449021_pt1 | contig 10419 bp, 2 predicted proteins | sample TergutNc150P1_FD_29049 | JGI IMG/M metagenome (IMG submission 29049) | reverse complement strand
TATATATATATATATATATATATATATGACATTAATAACCTAAGGGTTAAATAGTGGTAAGTGATTAGATGTTATTCTGACAGGTATTTCATGTTTTTCAATAGTCTTTCCAGGCATAAGCTTGAATAACATCTCACCATGGCAACCTTTACACTCCATACCATTTCTGTTTTGTTGCTATGTAACTTCAGAATTTGACACAATGTTGTGAAATAAATGAATAACCTAACTCTCACAGAATTAAACCGTTCATTCCCTGAGAAAGTATTCCTTGCCAAGAATAAATGCACCTCCTCTCTGGAAAGCGCATGGACTTGTACATCAACAGAGCAAAATCATAACTTAATTAAACAGATAAAGGCAATGGACAAGTAAAGTTGCCCCTTGGCACTCCATGGAGGCACACAGGGGAGAGGAGGTGTAATGCCACTCATTCTTAACCTTGGCACTACATGTGGATGAGTGGTCAGCTTTATGCCCTGGCTGCTTTTACTCAGGGGGAGAATGCCAGGTACTTCCTGAATAGGAAGCTGGTTAGACTCCAGGGCTGGTCTGAATGTTTTGGAGAAGAGAAATATTTTTTTCTTCCTCTGAAATTCACACTATGATTCCACTCACATTACCAGTCCTTAACTCATGAGCTAAATAGATGTAAGAGAAATGTCAAGGTGCTTAATAAATTCAAGTTGTGAAGTTCAGGCCAGTTGTAACAGAAGTAACAAACCAAGAGTAAATAAGTGAAGATATGCAGAACAAATTAACTGTGACAAATCATTGGTATTCCTGTTTCCTATCAAAAAGTGTAAAGTTCAATTTGTGCCTTTGAGGTGAGACATCTCTGTTGTGTATATCAAATATAAAAATTAAGGTGGACAGCAGTCTAAACACAGCTAGAGTTATTTATTTAGCTCTTGATGGAATCCAGCTATTAACTACATGTTTTGGGCTATGTAGTGGCCATCATCAGGTTTGCTTCCTAGCTTAAGCTAAATAAATAACTCTAGTTGTGTTTCGACTGCTGTCCACCTTAATTTTTATATTCAAATTATGCAACTGTATACTATTCTGAAGAAAACAACAGACTCAGTTTCCAAACCTTTGTTTTTCTTCATGAAAAGCCTTTAGAGCAAAAAATGTTACATTTAGACTGCTATAAACCCTGTAGACATTTCCATAGGAAAACATGACAGCTTTCTTCTTTATCTGCAGTTTCCACACATAACTCATTTCAATTCACTTGATTTGCTGTTGTGTATTGTAGTTTTTGGGGACACTTGAAACCACAATTTGACCAATCATGAATATTATGCAACTTTTTTTTTAGTTCAAGGGTACAGGTTGCAATACTGACTGAAGCATATCATCTCTCTCTTTATTTTATTACTGTCACCTTGGTTTCCAAGTTATAATTTCTAACCACTCCTGATTGCTACATAACAACAGAACAATTCCATGATGGCAGGCCTTTAGGCATGAGATTGAATTATTTTAAACATTTTTTTTAGATAACTGCCATTGTACTGATGCTGTGATTTGTTTCTTTCCAGAATTGTCTGCATCTGAGTTTCAGCCTGTTCAACATAGTGCAACGTCTCGTCAGCCAACTGCCATTTGCATGTGGTCCCCGAACCGACGGCGTTACACAGATAGTGGACGTTTTGAATGTCCTAAGTGCTTGAAAATTTACAGTTATTCCCGAACATTGAAGAGGCATGTAAAATTTGAATGTGGCAAAGAACCACAGTTGCAGTGTCCCCATTGCCCAAAACGTACAATCCACAATGCAAACCTGAAAAGACACATTATGATTATGCATTCTTTACGTTGATTACTGTCACATGTTTGTTTGTTTGTTTGAATGTTTGTGATTATTTTGATACTTAGGATATTAATGCTGTATGTTGTAACCTGTGACACTGAAACCGCTGTTTAGTGTGCCTTGATGTAACATTTCTCACATATAATGTTCAATTTCATTGATTCCAAGTCAGTAATGTCAGTGTTAAATTTCCTGCATTGAAGAGTTTCTGTCCTTTATTGTAGAAACCTAGTGCCATCAAAGAAATCTAACAGGAGGGTTTCACTGTATTATATTTGTGTGAATTGCAGGAATTGTGAAAAGTTTAGCTATGTTAATTAATCCCTTTTGTGCTTAGTTTAATTCATAAAATAAATGCTTTTTTGTCATCTTGAATTTCTGTTCTTGTTAAGTTACAGTTTTTGACCTGTATTCTCAAGGGGTGCCAGGAGGTTTTCCTTATTCCTTTATTTCATCAGATACACGAAGTGTGCACAGTAGGTAATGGACAGCATTCTGTAATTCGGTATCTTGGTTGGGTGGCTCGAGGCTGACATTAAGATTAGTGCATTCTAATCACAAAGCAAAAGTGTCATCCGATCAGCTGCATGTTTATTGACATGTCATGAGGATTGAGACTATAATGTAACCTTTGCAGTTGCTATGGCGGTATTTAAGTATGTAAAACAAGAAACAGACATTCTATTAGTCTGATGAAAATAACATAATGGTGAATGTTCAAAGAGCTGCCCAGTGATTTCAGGTATTTTTCATTCTGTTGGGATTGTAATTGCTTTTATTATGAACTCATGGTTTCTATACATATACTGATTTTTAAGTGCCATTACATGTCTCTGCATCATGTTCTACTTTCAGATAATACTACATGCTTCAGCCTTAGATAATATTTTATTGAGCATTATGAACACATGTAATGTAATGTAATTTATTTGCATTCCATAAATCCAAGTTAGGATACAATCCTATGGATATAGACATAGTCACATCTCATCACATACACATTACTCATTTCAGCATGCAGGGCCATCTTCAAGCATGTATGCAAAATTGTTGTAAATGCTATGCAATGATACTATTCATGAAATGGGCTACTTAAATATTAAAGCTCAAATTGATTACATACTTAAAATTCAGAGCCTACCTTTCTAAAATCTGTATCAAAGAAAGTGTGTGAGGTATCATTATATGTTGAAACCTTAAGGTAACTTGTAACACCCTCCAGGGATTTATGTATGCCAGTTGATGAACTGTTGTACAATCTTGTAATGCCTTTTATTTGGTAAGTGTATACATACATGTACCATGTGGAATGCTTTAGCAAGGTTATATAACAACTTAATCAACTGTTGAACACAAAATCCTGGAGTGGTACAATTTAACTGAAGATTTTAATGTAGTAAGCTTCTTCACACACTTCTCGTTTGTATGTCTTATTATTAATTTTTGACTTCAGCTGTAATTTTTAGGTAATCTTCTTTATGAGTAGCAATAGTACACTGCACTGACAATAAGCTTGCAAACAAACCCGAAGAAACACATAAACTGTATATGATGGTGATTTGGATATTTAATAGTCATATCTTTAGACTGAAGCATATAATGGGCTTTAAAGAGAGTGACAGCAGATATGGGCATCTGATTCTAGGTGATTTGCTAGAATAGAGCTTTAAAATGGTAGAATTTCACTAATATTGTGATTTCTTTCTTTCCAGCAGTATCATCTTCTCATCTTCAACCTACCCAACATAATGCAATATTTCATCAGTCATCTGCCCAATACGCGCACAATTTGCTGCAACGACGTTACACAGATGTTGGACAGTTTGAATGTCCCAACTGCTCGAAAACTTATAGTTATTTCCGAACACTGAAGAGGCATTTAAAATTAGAATGTGGGAAAGAACCACAACTGCAGTGTCCCTATTGTCCAAAACGCACAATCCATAATGCAAATCTGAAAAAGCACATTTTTAGGATGCATTCATTCCGTTGACCTCTATTCTTAATGGGCTGTCTGGCTGAACTGCCTTCATTATAAATAAATATGTGAAAAGAAGGAGGGGACCAAGAAACAAATAAACAATAACAGGGGAAAGAGAATGATTTTAATAAGATTATTGTTGCATGGTATAACCATAATTCATAGATCATTGTTACTCTTTGTGAATTAAACTGATAATTTTTAAATTTGTACTGCAATATTGTTCTCTTTTTTTTCTGTAGGTTAACCAGACATTCAGTTAAGTGACATACCAGCAGCCATATTTATGTTGTGTTTGTAATGTGTGGTCCCTCAGACTGGTATTATTTTTCCTGTAGTGTGCAGATATTATGTGTAGTTTATTTAGATTTGTTAATTACTCCTTTGTATACTGAGTTGAGCTTGGGAAATAAATGCCATCTTTGCAACTAGTATTTCTGTTCTTGTAAAGCTACATGTTTCTGGTGTGAATTCTCAAGAGATGACATGAGAGGTTGTCTTGTCTTTTGTCATCAGATTCAGGAAGTTTTCAGAGTATAAGTAGACAGTTTCTTGTAACTGGTTATCTCAGTTGTAGGTTGGAGGAAGTTACACCAAAGTATCTTGGGAACTACCTGTGTATACTATATAGGAACATCTGATTCTTGACAGTGCATGAAGACTGAATACATAATTAACCATCTGAACTCACAGCATAGTTTCCTAGGATCCAGGTTAATATTATCTTCCCATCATTACCTGGTCTTCCAAATGGCTGTTTTCCTGGGGGGTTTACACACCAGACATATACACATATTCCCTGTATTTCTCATCCTAGCTCTATGTCCAGCCTACAGCAAGCTCATCTGTTTCAATATGTGAACAGTAACAGGTAACCTGTATGAATCACAAAGTCATTTATTTTTTTATGGCACATCCTGAATCATACAACTGGATATTTTCAGTTTTCATAGTATTGAAAATCAAGAGCATGCTTTTTTGAGGTAATGCAGGGGGTAACCACCATTTTGGAGGAACATACTGCATCTATCTTCTTCATTTTTAAATTGAAGATGAAACATGCAGCCTCCTTCTTCACCTTCTTTCCCCAGAAATGAAGACAGAATGTTTTTGTTGGTAACTATCAACAAAGCTTTGCGGTTTTGTAACCCAAGAGACAACAGTCATAATGTTATTGTACTGCTTTGGTAGAACACAAGCAAAATTAACTGTCATTTACACATGTTATTTCTATATTTTATTCCATACATGAGTCTTAACATGATATGCCCTTGTGCTTTTGATTTTTATCTCTTTGGTTTAGTACCTGCTCTTCAGTAGCAGATATTTAGTAACCTGTTTGCAATCTTTAAAATTCCAATACAAACCCACACATCTCAGCTGAATTTAAACATTCTGTTATAAAAACTTATACTCTTCACTCTTTCAGATACAGAATTATATGGTGATCTGGTTGGTGATACAGATTCTCTGCAATTCCCCACCTATGAACTAGCTTTCTTCAAGGATGACCCATCTCAAGTTCAGTCAGTTAAGATGGTAACACAATGTGATGCAAATCAGGAGACTCATACCTGTCCTATATGTGGAAAGTTGTATAGATGGAGGTCAAACATGCTGCGACATAGGAGGCAGGAGTGCGGCAAGGAACCCCAGTTCCAGTGTCCATACTGCCCAAAGAAGACCAAACAAAAGGGGAATCTTTTAGTGCATATGAAATCAATGCATTCATCAGCTACTCAGATACAATTCTAAATTGCAGATTATTCATATATGTGTATTTAAGGAATTTACTTTTTTAAATTAACATGTATAATGAAGATTACATTATTCTGGGATGTGTGTGGCAATGCATATGGTAGTTTGGAGATAATGATTTTTCAGAGGAATCTGCTGCCTCCACCTTCTTGCTTGAACATGCAGGCAAGAAATTCTTCTGGATCATAGCATATTTTTACTAACTGCATGGTGTCACACCCCAGAAGAGGGTAAAATTCATATTCACTGCTACAGGAACCTGAACTCCCACAAGTTTCACAATATTTTCATATTCCTTATATGTTGTGTGTTCTGGGCCTCATTTGGATGAATTCATTTCATATCAATGCAATTTATCGCACATTCTCATAAATCCACACAAGGTGAATGAAATCTTTTTGGGTAAAGAACTTGTCATATAAAATTAATATGCAGTAATTAAAACAATGTCATCATAATAATGTGTGCAAATATGATATATACATGTGGAATAAACAAATATGACAAATCAATTGTTACAGCATTATTTAACTATTCTAGATTATCACATATGAAACAAAATGTAATAATATGTTAAAACTTATATAGGCAGTAAAGTAAATTATTACAACAAGGCAACAACTATCTTAAAAGATTTCCTTGATTAAAATGTTCATCAAGAGTACTGAAGGATTGAGAATGAAGAAAAATGCTCCAGTCCAGTCCAAATTGTTTAGCATTATGAGCTAACTTTTTAACATATAAAAGGCCATTAAAAAGCCTAATACCAAAATAATAGGCCCCCTTCTGAGAGGATGTCAAATTTTAATGCGGTTGATAAAGATCAGAACTATGTCTCTTGTTAATATCATGAATCTGAGATATAGTATGTTATAATTCTATATTATTTACAACAAACAACAATGTAGTAATCACATGCATAAGTGTACTTGTACTGAGCGAGAAAGAAATACACACATCCCTTTGCATTCCTTTAGATTTTGTGTAGCTAACCATTTGGCCTGATGTTTGTTAATTACAAATTCATCTTTTGTTTCAGACTAACAGTTAGCATGGGTCTATGACTATACAGGGACAGACAAGAATTTTCCTTGCATTTTTTGATATAAAAAAGCATTTCATTTAAGGTTTTAGATTTAAATAAAACCCCTTTCTGTCTTATGTATTAGTGTTTTGTATGATGACTTCCTTTGAAGAAACTGTACAAAGTTACTTTTGAACTTCATTAATGTAGGATTGTTGGATTGATAAGAATCAAAATTGAATTCTCTTAAGAAGTGTTACTGCAGTCCCTCAGTACAATTTTAATAACTATACTTTGAGTCATTTCAGAGTACAGATATGGGAAACAACAGACATGGCACCTCCATAATGCATATCATGCAGAGGTAATACATTATAAATAAAGTACACACCTGTATAAAGTACAGCCCATTTAATTCAATTTCACAGTTGTTTCTGGCAGTTTACATTTTAACTGTGGAGTACAGACATATCTTTGCTATAGTAATATATTAAAACTATTGTCAAGACTATTCTTGTTGATATGACCCTAGTAATTTATGTTATAAAATATGACATTTTCTCAAATGTTTGTTACACATGCCCATTTTGCAGACCTTTTAATTTTAATAAATGTTGCAGGTTTAATTTCCATGTTGCAATCCATTTGATTTTGTCTTGGCACCAGTTTACACTTTCAGCTACATATCACTCATTCAGGATAAAACATCATCCATCTTTTTTGCCTGTATGGGCATCATTGGTGGCACAGGGTGTAAACAAAGTTGGCCATGAATGTCATTGGCAGCCATGCTGTTCAAGATGACCAGAGCCATATTGTTCAAGACGACCAGAGCATGGCTGCTCATAGAGAGTGGTTATGCCTTGTATGTGAAGATGTGAAAAAAATTTTACTTACATTTATAGCAAAGGTCATTCACAGTGTGTTATAAATGTTATTCAGTGACAACATTTTGTTCTAAGTGACAGCTCAATGTAATTGTCTAGTGCATTGTTTTCTTAAAGGTTATATTTGTGCTTACCTTTGGTTGTAAGAAAAGGAATGGTGTATCTTTAAGAGTACAATGAACAGCTGTGTTACCCAAGTGTAAATGGTTTGTTTTATAGTTGGTAGCCAGCAGTAAATGTGACTTGATTGACAGCCTAGAGAAGCTACTTCAGACAGGCCTATAGATAACCACTATACTGTATATTGTGCAGTTCTACGGAGAGAACATATACTCCATGATTCCATTTACTCCATTATTTGGACAGCTGTAATCATACATTGCTTCTTTGGTTGCCTGGATTGCCATCTAATTTGTTTTTGTGATCAGTTGTGTTTCTATCTTTTAAATTTTGAAGAGCTGCCTTTGTTTCAGTGCAGATAAAGGAACATGTTTGTTTCCTGCAGATTAAACAGACAACTTTTGATGCAGATTCTTGAAATGTGAAGGATTTGCATGTGAATATCATATTTTGTTCTGAATAAATTCAGAGATTATTATACTAGCTGACCAGTGTTTCTGTAATTCCAAGAATTCACATTAGACTATGGTAGCTCTGCAGACCTATTATGTAGAGGACAACAAATCATGATCTTCTTGTGGGTTAAATACTATAACTACTGTCATCGGTGTTGATAGATTGTATTAAATTCTTCTGGGGTTTTTATGATTTGTAATCATTATTTGAATATAACCATGAAATACCTCTTGATGAGAAGGGGTGCATTTTGGTTCAAATTTACTGCAGTCATTTTTTCAGGTTTGGTGGATTCACTGACGTGCTGTCTGCTAGCTTTTTGGGAATTCATTATATGATCTTTGACTTTAACAATAAAACCCACTTCCAGAAGGTTCGGTGGTATAGGCAACAGGCCTACTTTTACTCTTCATAATGGGATCATCCCATAATTTCATGAAATGTCACATTGTTGTGGTGGTCAGTCTCATTTAGTCCATTTCCACCAGAAATAACTGTAAACAATGGATGTCTTCACTAATAAGAAGAGAACTACTGAGCTCTAAAGTTTTGTATTTGACCAGCAACTGTTGCTACATAATATACCAGCACAGCTATTTCAGGTCAGTCGGCCTGTTGTTATGCCAGATTGTTACAGTGAGGATGAATTGTTTTTTGTAATGTGTGATGTGGCCATGATCCTGAGGTAGGTAGGTAGGTAGCTTTTCAGAAATGTTGATGCCTGTCTGTCAAACTGCACATTGTCAGTCCCAGAATACTTTAATCTTATGTTTTCTGTATTGTTACAAAAGTGAATGTAATGCATAATATAAGAACATTCTGGGTGGTTGCATGTGCTGGAAATTTGTTGTGGTGCATTAGGAATCTTGGGATGCAATGTAGTTGTAAATTTTTATATTTCTTCTTACAGTTTGTGATTTTTGCATACCCATACAGTGTACAATATGACAAAGGAGACCAGTTGAAATATGTGTTTAACTTTTTGTTTGATAGTAATTATTACTGAAGTAGATGCATGACATTTTGTATGGAGGTATGTAATGAATTTACATGTAGATTTCTAACAAAGCTTGTTATGTAGTTTAAATATTACAAAAGTTGTGTTATATGAAAGTTTTAGGTTAATGGGAATGATGACACGGAGCAAAATCCCATGGGTGATGGAGGTGACGATGCTCAAGGCTTCTTGCGTTCTTTTGACTGTTGTATTTCCCTCTTCTGGCCTGTATCAGCCAGCTGAAGGCACTAGTCATTAGGGACAGTTACAACATGGTGTGCAAACAGAATAGCTAGAGGACTGGAGGGGGAATTTTAGGGAAGTGTGCTGGAGGGGGAAGTGTGACTGCTGAAGGATGATGTAGAGGGGGTAAGGCTGTGGAACTTCCCTCTGTGGGGGCTCAAGGTAATGGAAATTTTTTGAATAAATCACATAATTACGTGCTTAGCCATATGATTTGTGCCAGTCTCACTATGCATTTTGAAGCCTTTAACCTTTCTTTGCCAGCCCCATTGCTCTGTACTTACCTTTTATTCTTCATATCTCACCAACATCTATGCACCATACTGAGTGAGTGGATTTTTGGGCACTTTAAAACCCCATCCTGGGCAGCTGTTGGAAATTAAACCCCAGTGTCATTGAAGAGTTAAGAAAAGAGAGTAAGGTCTTTGTGGGACTTGCTGTTATTTTTTCCTGAAGGCATTTTAAAGACTAAGTGTAATTTAGAATTGCGATATAAAGTCTTGGCAATGAAAGACTGGTGTTTCTATAAGAATTAATATCAAATGTGAACATTAAAGAACATATCATTTGTTTTTTTCAGACACTAATAGTGTGTGGAGTGGATTCATGGCTGATTTGAATCAAACTTTTATGAAGAAGCCTCAAAACCCCCAAATTATGTCACAACCCAAAGAGATGCCTGGAGCATACTTCTGTCATTACTGTGGAAGGATGTACAAGTGGCGAACAAGCATGCTGAAGCATCAGAGATTAGAGTGTGGCAAGGAACCTCAGTTCCAATGCCCCTACTGCCCGAAGAGATCAAAACAGAAAGGAAATCTTCAGCAGCATATTAAAACTAGACATGGTGTTGATTCTTAAGCTTTTGAAATTCACTTATATTTCCTGAAATTGTTACAGTAAAATATTAAGGCTGAAAAAACCATACTTGCTGCGTGTCTGTCTTTAGGATTTTATAGTTACTCACGGTTTGACAAATAGATCATTCCTTCATTTTTAAAAGTGTTGCCGTGTGATCTCCTGCCTCTGTTGACATTAATTTTAACCCTTAGGCGCCGAACGACATATATATATGTCGCGCTGTGGAGGTCTTTAACCCTTAGGCGACTAATGTCATATATATATGGAGCACCC
>JGI20169J29049_11449025_pt1 | contig 10470 bp, 5 predicted proteins | sample TergutNc150P1_FD_29049 | JGI IMG/M metagenome (IMG submission 29049) | reverse complement strand
CATTTTCCTTACAATGTTATAATTGTATTATATTCATGATATTTTTACAATATTTTATATTAATCGTTGCAGAATTACGTATACAGCCACATTTACCAAACCCTTATCATAACAACAAACTACCATATAGTATTTTATCATTTTAATAATTCATAACTTTAGCTAACACAACTTGTGAACTCCCTGAAGATGCTGTATTAACACCGAAATATGTCGGAGTAATTTTAATGTAAATTTACACTGTTTATTTGTGCATATGTTTCTATACAATAAACATTTATTAATCAATATGCACTTATGAATATAAAAGTAATTTCCTGTTATCTTCAATAATTGGCACAGTAAGGATAGGATTACTAATTATCGACTAAATCAATGTTGAAGAATCTTTGAGATCCTGACAGCTGCGTGGCCATTCAACAACTGCCCAACTAGTGTGGTAGCTGAAGCCTCATTACCACATAATTCAATCTTTTGAACAGTGTTTTATGTTATTCACATTGTGCAGTTGCTTACATTCCATATTTTAATGAACAAAATGCACAAATGTGTGCATTTTTTGGTTAAAATATGCAGTTTTCAACAGCATTTTACAACTATCAGTTTGCAAGGCCTGCTGACTCAACAATATGTTTCAGCACACTAGTGCCATCATTAGGGAGAAATACAAACTTTCTGATATGCCATGCACGGTATGGCAGTTCAATTTTGTATGTACTTGATAGGCCCAGTATAACTGTCACTATTCTACGGTAAGCACCAATATTCTGTGCCACACTAAGATCACATTATTGCAACAACAGACACAATAACAATTATTTAAAAAACTCAAAATATACTCGTAAAATGTGGAATTATATACACCTATGAGAGTGGCTAGTCAACCTGCATCTTCTTTCCCAAGTCAGTTTACTTAATGCGACTGATCATATCACTTATTAAGAAGAATGATTCATTTATTATAAATAAAATATACTTTATTTTTTGTATCCATCCTGTAAAGCAGACTGGGTTAATATACTATATATTTACTGTAGTCTATCATTGAATATTATATCTCTTGTTACATTTTCCCATTTAACCACAATATTCCTCCATTCTTCCGACAGGATAATTTTACCAAAGTCATCGGTTCTCATTAATTGCAATTCATTCTTCTTTTAAGATGCAGTTCATGAAAGGATTGTTTTTATCACTGGCAGCGCCGGTTTAAGAAATTTCTGGGTCCAATGAAAAAAACAATTTATGGGTATTACATACACTTTTTCCTGAACTGGCAATGCAGACAGAGCTTACGTTAAAAAAAGATGGACAAAAATCTGTAAAAAATCAATATGTAAAGGGCCCTCCTAAATATTGAAACTTCGTGCAGCCACTCAGACTGAGCAAACTCAAAATGGTCCTGTTCATTAGGCACGCGCATTTGTAAGACTACGTGACAACAAACTTACTTGCTCTTTTTTTTATGGCTCGACAGCCCTACTTGGCCTGGGTCTCCTCAGTGTTGAGGTGTCCAGATCACACTCAGACACACAACACTCGTTAGGTCGTCTCTGGACGAGTCAACAGCCCGTCGTAGAGACCACTACCTGCAAACACACAACATTCACAACAGACAGAAAACCATCCCCAAGGAGGGATTTGAACCTGCAATTTCAGCAAGCAAGTGGCTGCAGACCGAGCGGCGACTGAAATTGGCAATATGTTCTTGTAGTTTTTTTTAATATTTTCTTGGCCAAGAGTCCTTATTCTTTCCCTCCAAGTACGACTTAATAAAATTGTTCTTTGCTACTTCTCAACAGCTGGACCCGAAGTGGGAGTTCCCGAGGAGCCGACTTTTCATTGAAAAGATACTGAATAAAGGAGAATTTGGTCGCGTGTCACGTGCTCAAGCCCTGGATATCTGCGGAGTACTCGGTGAGTAGCAACTGCAGCACAATGCAGGCAACGAGCCCTCATGGTGACCGTGACAGCCGCTGTCACACGGTTAACACAGACGCTTCGCCACTAAACGAAACAGAGCTTCGGCATACGTTTATACATGAGAGGCAATGTACTTATTACGTAACAATGAGACACTTTCGTGCAACCATTGTTGCCGTTTAAAAGCAATAAGTATTGCATATTCTGAGTATGTGTTTGTAGCCTTAGTTATCCAGCACGCAAGGCGCATGCATCATATTATCATCTGTAGTCTGCCTGGCTCTACAATTTTTTTCCCACATTATCTCATAAACGGAACAATTTTCGAAAAAAAACGTCGAACATGAAACGTGTGTTTTGATTTTCTCCACAACTTTGTCTGAAGAATTTTCATTCTAAGAAGAAATCAGCGAGATATGATAAAAAATGTATATTGGTCTTCATATCAAGTACTCGTAACGCTTGTCCGATTTTAATAAAACTTGAATTATCTTGACAGAATTTTTGAAAAATATTTCAATATCAAATTTCATGAAAATTCTTTCAGTGGGAGCCGAACTGTTCCATGCGCACAAACGGCGGACTGATAGACATGACGACGCTAACAGTTGTCTTTCGCAACCGTATAGGTTTCTCAATTTGTGACTGTTATAGTACAAATATTTTAAAATTTTACACATTAAAACAATAAAACAGTACGCTTTTACGGCGTTTTCATCAATTATGGTTAAAAAGTTGCCTGTGGGTACGTTGCAGCTTTTCATTGCATACAAACATCTCATTTTGTGCCATATCAAAACCAAAAAATGGGCATAAATATATAAAAGTATAACACACACTCTGTATGCCTCCACCATGTTTCGGCCACTCATGTGGCCATCTTAATGGAATATGCTGTAATATAAGATGGGTTACTTTTGTCAATTATTATATTTTAGTAAGTTTTAAATTTCAGTGTAAAGCTTCCTGAAGATGGCGTACGTGACTTCGAAACATGTAGGTGCAAAATAACACTATTTTTAAGTGTCAAACGTACATTCGTTTCTGTAACAAATGAACAATTTAGTCAATATAAATGGAATAAAGTGTCAAAATGCAGACAGATATTTCGGTATCTAACACGCCAGTTATTAGCAAATGTAGGGCAATGAATTGTACTTTGCTAAGATGTGTATTTAGTAAATATAAATATGAAAATTTGTAGGACGAGGTAAATGTGGAACCAATTTCATGAGGGCAGACGTTCGTCAGGAAAGTTCCGTAAACCTGTACACGCCACTTATTACAACAAAACAATGTTCACCGTCTTAAAGATAATAAAATACAAATATATTGACTGAGAACCTGTTTTTTTTTAATTCTACTCTACTAGCTAACTGTGTAGTCATTTATGGGTCTTCAAGTTTCTTAGACTGTACTTTGGACACAAAAAATGCGCGAATATTTTAAGTTATCTGAAGTTCTGCTGAAGAAAAAGAAAAATTGCTTTCACTGCATGCTATTGTTGTAGCTTAGCGAAAGTCCTGCATTAGTAAAGAGAAAATTAAACAATATCGTAATATCGGAATCATATTTAAAAGACAGAATTACATGTCATAATACACAGTGACATCGGGATAACAGAAATGGTCTAGAACAGTGCTACCCAGACTTTTTCTAGCAGAATTTTTTGACTTCGAAAAAAACCAATGGTGCTCACATAAATATAGAGCATCCGGTTAATAGGAGTCCAAAATCAAATATGTTTATTTCAGAAGTGTTTTTATATTTTTAATAACACATACATGTAAAAATGCACTGCATGATTTGACCTTCATTGAAATTACTGTCGCTCATTTCGTGGGCAGAGCAAGATTTTTAATTAGATATTCTAACGGTCATATGAAATCAACATATCGCCAATTAAAGGGGTTCCCCGATTATTTTTAACAAAACATTATTCTTTCAATTAAGAAAATTTAGTGAACTTCACAGTAGCCATTACAGAAATATATCCAAGGATTGCCTGGGAACGTTAAAAATCGCTTATATAGAGCTACGTTTTGTATCTGAGCTTACACTGCGCTTTCTTACATCCAGGATGCACAACTGTGGCCGTGAAGATGCTTAAAGAAGACGCCAGTGCCGCAGAACTGATGGACTTGCTTTCCGAATATCAGATTCTCAAGGGATTAAACCACCCCAACATCATTCGGCTCCTTGGTGCCTGCACGACGCCTGGAGCCCCCGTTTATCTGATCATTGAATTCGCTGAATACGGCTCACTCAGGTTAGTTGTTTCTGCCATCGTCAATGAATCAAGGCCGGCTTTCAGCAACTGGGGCCAGAACAGGTCAAAAAACATTCCAAATATTCGACCGGTTTTATTGTTCATTTTCTTTTTGTTGTTATTGTTAATGGCGTCGTCGTCGTCTTCATCAACATCACTGTCATCACTATCTTTCTTGTTGATGTCAGCATTTTTGTGTAATACTTGACAACCGACTTGTCTGCAATTCTGCTGAAGGAATGACAGTATCAAAGCATATCGTCTAAACACAAGTTAATCACTCTAAGGCCTATTGTTAAGATAAATAAAAATGCTGAGTTCCATCAATTTCGTACCAAAATAAATTAAAGTAATGAGCCCTTAATAAAGTATTTCCATAAATTCCTTTAAATTACCCAGTAATGCTGCGACACTGTCTTACAGGATCCATGTGTATACTTTCTAGCCTAATACCATAAAAATGCCCTGAAATCCGATTTTGACTTGACTACTTAGTATAGAGCTATATTACTTTCTGTAATGAGGAATTCTTAATTAATTCAGGTCACCTAATATCATCAGGATAGCAAATTATGGAAACCTACGAATGGACACATGGCTATGAGGGACAAGAAAAATACATACCTTTGGTGAGCAAACCTCCCAGAAAAGTTCATTTTGACAACCAAATGAGACGAGACAATAGTAAGAGTTAGATGTATCATGAGGATGGGAAAAGGAGGGGTGTAGCCTACACCAGTGGTGCTGAATTCTGATAGTGTGTTAGTTACCTTTTATACAAACAGATATTGTTCCAGATCGTGCTGTATCCTTCACACTTAAAGCATATAGGCTGTGCATGTTTTTCCTGCACGGCGAAACAAACAGGTGAAATGCTATCAGATTAGTAATTTTAGTAACTAACGTGATTTGGTCGTGAAATGGAGCGTGCTGCTGTTTGCCATTACAACGCATTTTCAATGATACAAGAATGTATTAACTCTAAAACAGTGAACATGAAGGTGGATACAGCTATAACTAAGTCTAAGGAAGACTCTTAGAATCGCCTTACAAATTCCTTACAATTCCGTTAACATATTTTATCTATTACTGACCCATTTCCTTGAGACAAATCAACATGAGAATCGTTACAAAACAATTAAGACCTTATTTATACTAATTTTCTATCATCTACTTCAAAAATAATTAAATCTGTTATCGTCAAGATACAAAACACATCAACCTAATTCTTATTTTGTTAGTTCCCTGTTAGTTTCCATGACAACAGTGTCGTCTGGAGAGAGAGGAGACTAAGAGAAAGAAACGAGTAACTCCGACGCAAGAATGCGCCATTATCTCATTCCAGCTGAAGTGCCAGTGTAATGTATTTTGTTCCAGCAGCTACGATCTTCATTACCAATGGATTCCAGGGAGCTTGGAAATGAAAGGAAAGATCTTTGTAGTCCAAAATACAGGGGTGCTGATAAGTCCTTAGCCCAACCAGGAAGGAAACAAGCTACATACCGTACAAGCATGTCCAAATCTTCATGAATGATGGACCCAACCCTCTCACATGAGATGCCCAGTTGCTCAGCTATTAATTTAGCTGAAATCCGGCGGTCTTCCAAGATTAGCTCGTGAAGTTGATCAATAATCACCAGGGTGGTCGGGCTAAGCACTTATCATGATATGATTACACAATGACAGTAATCTCTCAGTCTTTAATAATCAGTCTTGCTACCAAACCACAATAGACGCACCAGTTTTATTAGATACTTTCACTGAAATGCAATATAACTGAAAATCATCCATCTTTATGATAAACATGTTTTGCAAAACAGAAAAAGAAAGGTTGGCATTAACAGTTGAAGACAAATTTGTCTTTCCTTATTTTCTTTGAACAAGATATCAGTGTCCATTGAAAATACTTCACTGTGCTCGATTTATGCTTATTTTCGGACTGTAACAGATATCCACATTTGATTCTGTTGCAGGGATTACTTGAGAAAAATCAGAAAACTGGAGTCAGACGGCCATATCCCACGCTCGTTCAGCTCCACTCCCACAGTGTGGTCTGGGACTCCGGTAGAGATGGATCGTTCGAACATTCCAACTGCTCCAAAGGATATCCTGTCATTTGCTTGGCAGATTAGTAAAGGAATGGCTTATCTCAGTGACATTAAGGTTAGCATAACGGCCCTCCCGACACTATCAAAACACAGTTTTCAGACGCGTTCGCAGAAGTGCGACAAGCGACTATTAGATCCGTCATGTCAATATGTACGTCTGTCCGTTCATACACATGGAACATCTCGGCTCCCACACGACGGATTTTCATGAAATTTGACATTTCAGTATTTATCTCAAATGTCACGCAAACCCAAGTTTGATTACGATGTGACAAGAACAACGGGTACTCTATAAAAAGACCTACATACACTTATAATAACATCTCGCTCAGTTCTTCCTAGATTGAGAAATATTTTAGACAAACGTTGTAGTGAAAATCGAAACACAAATTCCATTTACATTATTTTCCAAAAATAGTGTATTTGTGAGATATGGTGCAAAAAAATCGTACAACCAGAGCTCACAGACGACAATATAATACGGAGCATGCGCTCTGTATGCTTCATAAATAAGGCTACACACACGCGCGCGCGCGCGCAAATGCACGCACACACAATATATATATATATAATACCTATTGCTTTCCCATGGCAACAACGGTTACAGGAATGCGCCTTAATATCACGTTATGCGTGCATTGTCTGTCTTGTTGAAAAATCAGGTGCTTGCATTACAACAGATCATTTTAATGACAAGTGATTTGAATTCGCACAAATTTTTTATCATTACTAATAACTGTCTCACATTTTAAAGGACATGTCAGTCGAGATGCAGTATGCAATGCCTCCATAAAGGGAAAATAATTATTAAGGTAAACCACATTATGATCCAAAATAAGAAATTTTATAATCAGAAAACATTTCTGTTCTTGGAACTCAAATGTATCGAACTCACAGTCTGATCCTACTGGCAGTCATCCAAATCCAGCACACATTGCCATCAAGTAACTGTTGCCTTCTGGAATTTGTATGCAACTTTCTATGGCCACCATTGGTTCCTGAAATTCAGTAAATGATTTTTATTGAGTATGCTAAACTTGAAATATATTATAAGATTTTATAAATTATATGCGGTACACTGTAAGAAATTATCTACATGTGCAAGAGAGCAAATCATATTTAGAGCACTGATAGTGTGACGATTCACCATGGCACTACTCGATAACCTTACACATGTTGGCCATTCCGGTACATAAAAGGACCAAATTTATAGCACATTATTTTTTCACAAAACTGAAAAGAATAATTTTAATTTCACATCAGATAATTATTTTAACTCACAAAAAAATCTGCTTTATTTCAACTGCAACAAGCAGCCACTGGACTCTCAGTTCTGTGTGTGAACTTTCATAAGCACAAAACCCCTTCATACTGCATTACATCTTATTTCACACTTTGCTGTTCACAGTTTGTTCATCGAGATTTAGCAGCAAGAAATGTGTTGATGTTTGCAGGAAAGATCTGCAAAATCTCAGACTTTGGCTTGACAATAGATGTACATGAGGGTGATAAACACTGCTCTGCAACCAAACGACGTGGTAAGATCACACACCAGTTTTTTTTAAACTATGTATAGCATACATTTATGCCTTATGGTACTTTCTTTCTTTCTTTCTTAATTTCCTTGCTACAGTTTCTGTTATGAAAATTTATTACTTGTTATACATTCACAGCATATATATACACACAGCTATGTGGGGCAGTGAGGAGGGATCAAACCTAAATTCTTCTGCAACTAATTAAAAGGTTTATATTCATCACAGAATTTTTCAATGAGTAAAAAGAGCAGATTAAAGCATACTTCAATATTTTGTCAGTTGCTTTATAAAAAGAGGCAATAACGACCTGAGGAGCAAATAACTACAGTGAGTTTTTGCAAATTACAATATATTAATTCATGATTCAGCAAGCAATACTACCAATCTTACATTTTATGTTGCAGTTGCAGTCAAATGGATGGCATTAGAATCACTGGCGTATCACGTGTACACTAACAAGTCAGATGTGTGGAGTTTTGGTGTACTGTTATGGGAACTGGTGACTCTGGGAGCATCGCCATATCCTTCTGTTGCAGTTCACAATCTCTTCAATTGCCTGAAGGAAGGTTACCGAATGGAGAAACCTGAAAACTGCTCCATCCAATTGTAAGACACTTTGTTACAGCTAACTTCATTTTATTAAATTCTGTTTTGTCTGTCCTTGTCATTTTATACTTGTCACTATAATTAGAATTTTGGAATGTTATTAGTATTGCACTGTCAGATTGTAAAATTCACAACTAAAAATGCCATCTCTTTTGGTTAGAGAAAGCTACAGTCAAGATGAGATAGATACTGACAAGGACAGAAAACTGTCTTCAAAATTTCCAAGTGTCAAAGAACAAAGGGGGAAACCATTTCCCTGGCTTTGTTAACTAGGAAGAATATGTGCAGCATATCAAAATTTTAGAGTAAGACTGTATGTTAAACTCAACAAACATACCAAACAAAAAAATATTTAGCATGCCTATGAAAAATTACTGAATAATGCAGTACAAAATAAAGCCATACATCAGCTTGTAAAATTCAAATATGAGGAAATTATCACAAAAAACTGAAAATTCCTTCTAAATTGAATTATTTCCCAAATGATGGGGAAGTTTCCTTTCTTTTTTTTGTACTGCTTTCTCCTTGCATAAAAATCACAGTATTTCAACATTAAAAATTTAATTCTAAGATATTTTATAAATCATGTGCTAAATATATACATATATATAAAATCAACAACTACTAATAATTGCAATATATTCATAATACAGTTTGGGCACATTGAATGTTCTATCACTTAATCAAAGAAAACAATTCTGGATACGGTTCTCTTTGATTACACAGTAGAACACAATTCTATCTAGACCTCTGAGACCTTGTGCCCACACAAGCAATTACGTTGTCAAAGCAATATTCCTATCCATCTAATCCACAAGTTCATGTTTCACAAACAATGGTTATAGTCACAGCAAATATTAAAGTTCAGGTGATCATGAACTTACGTCCTCTGACAACAGCGGTGTATAGGTGATCATGAACTTACGTCCTCTGACAACAGCGGTGTATCAAGATGACATACTTTTGCAAGAAACATGAAGACATACATGAGTTATGTGAACAGGATTATATTAAATTAAATTAAACTTTATGTTCTACACTACTTGACACTTGTCAATAAATCAAATAATTATCACTGGCCCAAAAAAGACCTCGTGCAGAAAATTCTGTTAGTTAGTGAGAAGGTGATGTCCTTTGCACAGATCTATTTAGTACAATCTGCATATATAACCTCTGCACAGCATTACAATATATGCAGTCTCTCCATTACAGGTACAGAGTGATGACAAGCTGCTGGAATGAAAATGCAAGTAAGCGTCCATCTTTCAAGGAACTCACAGAAACATTTGAACAGATGCTGGAAGATGCTGTAGAGTACTTGGATTTGAACCCACATACTGTTCACAACAGCCCAAGAGACATACACGGTAAAAACATAGTTTATCCCAGAAGAAAGTGCACAAGTTCCGAGAGATGTTTCATCAATTACTTTTAATTAGAAGTACTGTGCGAAAGGGTCCTCACTGCAGTAATTACAGAGTTCCAGGGTTATGCATGTTCTAATGTTTACAAAGGGACATGAAGATAAAATTTGCTTGTGACTGTTCATGTAAAGAATCAATTATTCTTATTGTGCTTAAACTGTAGCACATTCAGAAGAAAGCATGTGGGAAGATAACAGAATGGCTGATCCGATCTGTCTCTTTCTCTTCAGCCACAATATGGGACATTTCCTTGTGTTTTCCACATCCAAGATCAATATGCATAGTCCAAAACATATGTGGCCGGCCCCAGTGAACGTGCAGTCTAAGGCGTAGGTCTGCGGCCGCTCGCCAGCTGAGATCATGGGTTTGAATCCCACCGGGGGCATGGATGTTTGTCCATTGTGAGTGTTGCGTGTTGTCAGGTAGAGGTCTCTGCGACGAGCTGATCACTCATCCAGAGAAGTCCTACCGACTGTGGTGCGTCGTGTGAGATCTAGAAACCTCAAGAATGAGGAGGCCATGAACCGCAAAGGGTAATAGTGCCACAGCAAAAAAAGAAAAAAAAAACATATATACTGTAACTGTACCATGTGGATGGTGAA
>JGI20169J29049_11449026_pt1 | contig 10479 bp, 4 predicted proteins | sample TergutNc150P1_FD_29049 | JGI IMG/M metagenome (IMG submission 29049) | reverse complement strand
AGCCCAGTCTGGAGACCGTTACGGATCTGGTACACTGCATCAAGGGCAAGTTCTTAGTAGTTCCCACTTTTGCCGCCAGGAGCCTCTATGTCTGCAAAGACGTCAGAGAACCTAGCGGCAAAAGTTGGAACTATTTGTAGAAAGTTTGACACGTAATTTAGCAGAAACCACCGATTCCTCGCCACTTATGAATGTTTGTAACTACAAATCTACGACAAGGGATTGACGGTGACATTGAAATTATGTTATTAATGATTGCTCAAAACATGACTTGCTTTAAAAGAATATCGATGTTCGACCTAAAGTATATCTAAACCACGTCTCGTTTCGTAATATGTATTGCGCCAACTGAAGAAATTCGCGTGAAAGCGCTGGAACTCCAGTCTAAATTTGCAGAAAATAATCGAGAATTATAACTTGAGTCAACTTAATTTTATCCTTTCTGACGCTCGACATGAAGCTTTATTGTGTTGATAAATGACTCTAAACATATATGCGCTCGACATGCAGCCAAGTTGGACTGAATAAGTGACTAACGTAACTTGCACCACGTAAAGCAATTATGTGTTGAAATTGCTTTCGAAATGTTATGCGTTAAAAGTGTTGAAATCTGTTTAATGGCAATCAATCTGCAACGAAACTTAATAAATTTTTAACGATTAAGACTTTTCACAAGTTATGAAATTCATACAATCACGAACTACTTACACCTCAACTGTAGTGAATATGGGAAAAAAAACATTTAATCCAAATTAAAAGCGCTTGACCTAAAGCCATTCACTGAAAAGGCCTGATAACCTGACAAACTGTAAGTGATGTAATCCGTGTATTGACATTCGACATACATCTTATATGTTTTGAATATGGGTTCAAACATAACTTGCACCAAAAAAAAGGAATTTGTATGTTTACGCTTGGCTTACTGTCAATGGACTGAAAACGCGACTCGAGAATAGTGATGAACTAATTGCCTTACAGCTTGACTTGCAACTCATAGGTAATAAAAAAATTCTCCGTACAAGTTTTCGGCCAACGGAAGATGTTCGTGTACTAACTCTCGACGTACAGACTATTAATTCAGTATATGGTTTCGATACACGTCTCGAACTAAGTATTAAAATAAGTGTATACGGTGCCGAAATATAGAATCATTCATGAGTATATAGCTCTATGGCCAGTAAGGCAAGTACAAAAGCCCAAGACAAGAGACCGTTATGGATCAGGTACACTGCATGATGAGCAATTTCTTGGTGGTTTACACTCTCATCTGCAAAAAGAGCCAGAGATCCTAGCGGCAAAATGTGGAACTATTTGTAGTAAATTCTGTTCTCTAATTTTGCAGGAATGACCGCTTCCTCGCCATTTATGAATGAGTTTCTTGCTACAAGTCTACGACAAATGACAGACGGTGACATTGAGGTTATCAGTTAGGAATATGTTTTCAAAATAAGACTTGGGACAACACTTTATGTAACAGGTTACCTGTTTTAACTTCGATTTGGTAACGTGAATAGCGCCAGCTGATGAAATTCGTGTTTTAGCGAACTAAATACAGTATACCATTGCAGAAAATGATCTAGAGCCAAATTAATAAGTAAATTTCTGTCGTTCGAAATATATCTATTTTATTGATAAATGACTCAAAAATATATATGCCCTCGAAATACCACCAAAGTCTACTGAATAAGTGAATGAAACGTGACTTCCACCAACTGAAGCAATTCTGTGCTGAAAATTGTCTCGAAATGTTTCGCGCTAAATGTGTCGAAATCTGGCTAATGGCAGTCTTTCTACAATCAAATTGCATAGAAAATTGTCAGGATCAAGACTTTTGACAAGTGATGAAGTTCATATAATTACGAACTACTTTCACCTTAACTGTGCTGAATATGGCCTCAAATATATTCAATCCACTTCAAAGCATAACTGTTAAGCGAATGACATACTGCCGTTCTGTGATAGTGCCTGTTAACATGACACACTGCATGTGATGAAATTCGTGTATTGGCTTTCGACATATAACTTAGCTGTTCAGAATACGGGTTTAAACATAACTTCCGCCAAATCTTGAGATTTGTGTGTTTACTTTCGTCTTACTCTCATTCTGTACTGAATATGGAATGGAAACATGACCCGCGAAGAGAGATGAAATAATTGTCTTAGATCTTGATACACAACTCATCTGTAACCAAAAGAGCCTCCGTACATGAGTTCGTTCAACTGAAGATGTTCGCTTGTTAACGCTCGAAGTACAGTATATGAGCTCCATCAGGGATCGACATTTTGTTTCATTTATTAGTATATAGCTTACTAAGGCCTGTTAGGCACGAACAACACCACATCCCGAAGACCGTTACGGATTTGGTACACTGCATCAAATTTTGCCTCCAGGAGCCTCTATGTCTGCAAAGACGCCAGAGAACCTAGCGGCAAATTTGGAACTATTTGTCGAAAGCTTGACATGTAAATTAGCAGAAACTACCGCTTCCTCGCCATTTATGTGTTTCTTACCACAAATCTACGACAAGGGATTGACGGTGACATTGAAATTATGTTATTAATGATTGTTCAAAACATGTCTTGCTCTTAAAACTATTGATGATCGACCTAAAGTATATCTAAACCACGTTTGGTTTCTTAATATGTATTGCGCCATCTGAAGAAATTCGCGTGATGGCGCTCGAACATCAGTCTAAATTTGCAGAAAATCATCGAGAATTATGACTTGAGTCAACTTAATAAGATCCTATCTGACGCTCGACATGAAGCTTTAGTGTGTTGATAAATTACTCTAAACATATATGCGCTCGACATGCAGCCAAGGTGTATTGAATAAGTGACTAAAACGTAATTTGCACCAACTAAAGCAATTCTGTGCTAAAATTGTTTTCGGAACGTTACGAGTTAAAAGATTTGTAATCTGTTTAATGGAATTCAATCTGCAACGGTACTTCATAAATTTGTCACGATCAGGACTTTTCACAAGTTATGAAATTCAAATAATTACGAACTACATGCACCTCAACTGTAGTGAATATGGTAATAAACATTTAATCCAAATCAAAAGCGCTTGACCTAAAGCCATTCACTGAAAAAGCCTGTTATCCTGACAAACTGTAAGTTATGTAATCCGAGTATTGACAATCGACATACATCTTATCTGTTCTGAATATGGGTTCAAACATAACTTGCACCAAAAGAAGGAATTTGTATATTTACACTTAGCTTACCGTCAATGGACTGGAAACGCGACTCGAGAATAGTGATGAACTAAATGCGTTACAGCTTGAAATGAAACTCATAGGTAATCAAAAAATCTCCGTACATGTGTTCGGCCAACTGATGATGTTCGTGTACTAACTCTCGACGTACAGCCTATTAGTTCAGTATATGGGTTGGATACACGTCTCTCACTAAGTATTAAAATAAATGTATACGGTACCGACATTTAGATTCAATCATGAGTATATAGCTCTATGGCCAGTAAGGCAAGTACAAAAGGCCAAGACAAGAGACCGTTATGGATCAGGTACACTGCATGCTGGGCAATTTCTTAGTGGTTCCCACTTTCATCAGCAAAGGCGCCAGAGATCCTAGCGGCAAAATGTGGAACTATTTGTAGTAAATTCTGTTCCGTAATTTTGCAGGAATGACCGCTTCCTCGCCATTTATGTATGATTTTCTTGCTACAAATCTAAGACAAATGACAGACCGTGACATTGAGGTTATCAGTTAGGAATATGTTTTCAAAATAAGACTTGCGACACTTTATGTAACAGGTTACCTGTTTTAACTTCGATTTGTTTATGTGAAAAGCGACAGCTGAAGAAATTCGTGTATTAGCGATCGAAATACAGTATATCATTGCAGAAAATGATCGAGAGCTAAATTAATAAGTAACTCTCTGACGTTCGACATGTATCTATTTTGTTGATAAATGACTCAAAACATGTATGTCCTCGAATTACCGCCAAACGGTACTGAATAAATGACTGAAACGTGACTTCCACCAACTGAAGCAATTCTGTGCTGCAAATTGTCTCGAAACTTTTCGCGCTAAAAGTGTTGAAATCTGGCTATTGGCAGTCTTTCTACAATCACATTGCATAGAAAAATGTCAGGATCAAGACTTTTGACAAGTGAAGATGTTCATATAATTGCGAACGTTATCTGTGCTGAATATGGGCTAAAAAAAAAAAGATTTAACCCACTCCAAAGCATACCTGTTAAGCGAAAGACATACCGCCGTTCTGTGATAATGCCTGTTAACATGACACACTGCAAGTGATGAAATTTGTGTATTGGCTTTCGACATATAACTTAGCTGTTCAGAATACGGGTTTAAACATAACTTGCGCCAAATCTTGAGATTTGTGTGTTTACTCTCGTCTTACTGTCTATCAGTACTGAATATGTACTGGAAATATGACCCGCGAATAGAGATGAAATAATTGTCTTAGAGCTTGATATGCAACTCATCTGTAAGCAAAACAGCCTCCGTACATGAGTTCGTCTAACTTAAGATGTTCGCTTGTTAACGCTCTAAGTACAAACTACTAGTTCAGTATATGGGCTCGATAAGGGACCGACATTGTTTTTCATTTATTAGTATATAGCTTACTAAGGCCTGTTAGGCATGAACAATAGCCCAAGTCTGGAGACCGTTACGGATCTGGTACACTGCATCAAGGGCAAGTTCTTAATAGTTCCCACTTATGCCGCCAGGAGCCTCTATGTCTGCAAAGACGCCAGAGAACCTAGAGGCAAAAGTTGGAACTATTTGTCGAAAGTTTGACAAGTAATTTAGCAGAAACCACCGCGTTTGGTTTCGTAAAATGTATAGCGCCAACTGAAGAAATTCGCGTTATGACGCTCGAACTTCAGCCTAAATTTGCAGAAAATGACGGAGAGTTATGACTTGAGTCAACTTAATAAGATCCTTTCTGACGCTCGACATGAAGCTTTATTGTGTTGATATATGACTCTAAAGATATACGCGCTCGACATGCAGCCAAGGTGTTCTGTATAATTGACTAAAACGTAACTTGAACCAACTAAAGCAATTCTGTGCTGAAAGTGTTTTCGAAATGTTATGCGTTAAAAGTGTTAAAATCTGTTAAATGGCAATCTATCTGCAACGAAACTTAACAAATTTGTCATGATCAAGACTTTCCACAAGTTATGAAATTCATATAATTACAAACTACTTGCACCTCAACTGTAGTGAATATGGAAAAAAAACCTTTAATCCAAATCAAAAGCGCTTGACCTAAAGCCATTCACTGAAAAAAGCCTTTTAGCCTGACAAACCGTAAGTGATGTAATCCGTGTATTGACATTGGACATACAATTTACCTGTTCTGAATGTGGGTTCAAAAATAAATTGCACCAAAGAAAGTAATTTGTATGTTTACTCTTGGTTTATTGTCAATGGACTGGAAACGCGACTCGAGAATAGTGATGAACTAATTGCCTTACAGCCTGAAATGTAACTCATAGGTAATCAAAAAAGTCTCCGTACATGTGTTCGGCCAAATGAAGATGTTCGTTTACTAACTCTCGACGTACAGCCTATTAGTTCAGTATGAGTTCGATACACGTCTCGCACTAAGTATTAAAATAAGTGTATACGGTACCGACATATAGATTCATTCATGAGTATATAGCTCTATGACCAGTAAGGCAAGTACAAAAGGCCAAGACAAGAGACCGTTATGGATCAGGTACACTGCATGCTGAGCAATTTCTTAGTGGTTCCCACTTTCATCTGCAAAGACGCCAGAGATCCAAGCGGCAAAATGAGGAACTATTTGTAGTAAATTCTCTTCCGTAATTTTGCAGGAAAGACCGCTTCCTCGCCATTTATGTATGATTTTCTTGCTACAAGTCTACGACAAATGACAGACGGTGAATCTGAGTTTATCAGTAAGGAATATGTTTTCAAAATAAGACTTGCGACAACACTTTATGTAACAGGTTACCTGTTTTAAATTCGATTTGGTAACGTGAATAGCGCCAGCTGATGAAATCCGTGTATTAGCGAACGAAATACAGTATATCACTGCAGAAAATGATGGATAGCCAAATTAATAAGTAACTTTCTGACGCTCGACATGCATCTATTTTGTTGATGAATGACTCAAAAACATATATGCCCTCGAATTACCGCCAAAGTGTCCTGAATAAGTGCCTGAAACGTGACTTCCACCTACTGAAGCAATTCTGTGCTGAAAATTGTCTCGAAAAGTTTCGCGCTAAAAGTGTTGAAATCTAGCTAATGACAGTCTTTCGAGACTCAAATTGCATAGAAAATTGTCACGATCAAAACTTTTGACAAGTGATGAAGTTCATATAATTACGAAATACTTGCACCTTAACTGTGCTGAATATGGGCTACAAAAAAGATTTAATCCCCTCCAAAGCGTGCCTGTTAAGCGAATGACATACCGCAATTCTGTGATAATGCCTGTTAACATGACACACTGCAAGTGATGAAATTCGTGTATTGGCTTTCGACATATTACTTAGCTGTTCAGAATACATAACTTGCGCTAAATCTTGAGATTTGTGTGTTTGCTATCGGCTTACTGTCTACCTGTGCTGAATATGGACTGGAAACATGACCCGCGAATAAAGAGCTTGATACGCAACTCATCTGTAACCAAAACAGCCTCCGTACATGAGTTCGTCCTGCTGAAGGTGTTCGCTTGTTAACGCTCGGAGTACAAACTACTAGTTCAGTATATGAGCTCGATAAGGGACCGACATTGTGTATGATTTATTAGCATGTAACTTACTAAGGCCTGTTAAGCTTGAACAATAGCCCAATCTGGAGACCGTTACGGATCTGGTACACTGCATCAAGGGCAAGTTCTTAGTAGTTCCCACTTTTGCCACCAGGAGCCTATATGTCTGCAAAGACGCCAGAGAACCTACCGGCAAAAGTTGGAACTATTTGTCGAAAGTTTGACAATTAATAAATTACCACTTCCTCGCCATTTTTGTATGTTTCTTGCCACAAATCTACGACAAGGAATTGACGGTGACATTGGAATTATGTTATTAATGATTGTTCAAAACATGACTTGCTTTAAAAGACTATTGATGTCCGACCTAAAGTATATCTAAACCACGTCTGGTTTCGTAATATGTATTGCGCCAACTGAAGAAATTCGCGCGATGGCGCTCGAACTTCTGTCTAAATTTGCAGAAAATGATCGAGAATTATGACTTGAGTTAACTTAATAAGATCCTTTCTGACGCTTGACATGAAGCTTTATTGTGTTGATAAATGACACTAAACATATATGTGCTCGACATGCAGCCAAGGTGTACTGAATAAGTGACTAAAACGTAACTTGCACCAACTAAAGTATTCTGTGCTGAAAGTGTTTTCGAAATGTTATGCGTTATAAGTGTTGAAATCTGTTTAATGGCATTCTATCTGCAACGAAACTTAATAAATTTGTCACGATCAAGACTTTTCACAAGATATGAAATTCATATAATTACGAACTACTTGCACCTCAACTGTAGTGAATATGGTAAAAAAACTTTTAATCCAAATCAAAGCGCTTGACCTAAAGCCCTTCACTGAAAAAGCCTGTTAACCTAACAAACTGTAAGTGATGTAATCCGTGTATTGACATTTGACATACTTCTTATCTGTTCTGAATATGGGTTCAAACACAACTTGCACAAAAAAAAAGAATTTGTATGTTTACGCTTGGCTTACTGTCAATGGACTGGAAACGCGACTCGAGAATAGTAATGAACTAATTGCCTTACAGCTTGAAATGCAACTCATAGGTAATCAAAAAAGTCTCCGTACATGTGTACGGCCAACTTAAGATGTTCGTGTACTAACTCTCGACGTACAGACTATTAGTTCAATATATGGTTTCGATATACGTCTCGCACTAAGTATTAAAATAAGTGTATACGGTACCGACATATAGATTCATTCATGAGTATATAGCTCTATGGCCATTAAGGCAAGTACAAAAGGCCAAGACAAGAGACCGTTATGGATCAGGTACACTGCATGCTGAGCAATTTCTTAGTGGTCCCCACATTCATCTGCAAAGACGACAGAGATCCAAGCGGCAAAATGTGGAACTATATGTAGTAAATTCTGTTCCGTAATTTTGCAGGAATGACCGCTTCCTCGCCATTTATGTATGATTTTCTTGCTACAAATATACTACAAATGACAGACGGTGATATTGAGGTTATCAGTTAGGAATATGTTTTCAAAATAAGACTTGCGACAACACTTTATGTAACAGGTTACCTGTTTTAACTTCGATTTGGTAACGTGAATAGCGCCAGCTGATGGAATTCGTGTATTAGCGAACGAAATACAGTATATCATAGCAGAAAATTATCGAGAGCGAAATTAATAAGTAACTTTCTGACGCTCGACATGTATCTGTTGCCTTAATAAATCACTCAAAACATATATGCGCTCGACATGCCGCCAAGGTGTGCTGAATAAGTGACTAAAACGTGACTTCCACCAACTGAAGCAGTTCTGTGCTCATAGTTGTCTCGAAACGTTTCGCGCTATAAGTGAAGAAATTTGGTAAATGGCAATCATTCTACAACCAAATTGCACAGAATATTGTCAGGATCAAGTCTTTTGACAAGTGATGATTTTCATATAATTACGAACTAATTGCACCTTAACTGTACTGAATATGGGCTACAAAAAAGATTATTCCACTCTAAAGCACACCTCTTAAGCGAATGACATACCGCCGATCTGTGATAATGCCTGTTAACATGACACACTGCAAGTGATGAAATTCGTGTATTGGCTTTCGACATATAACTTTGCTGTTCAGAATATGGGTTTAAACATAACTTGCGCTAAATCTTGAGATTTGTGTGTTTGCTCTGGTCTTACTGTCTATCTGTACTGAATATGGACTGGAAACATGACCCGCGAATAGAGATGAAATAATTGTCTTACAGCTTGATACGCAACTCATATGTAACCAAAACAGCCTCCGTACATGAGTTCGTCCAACTGAAGATGTTCGCTTGTTAACGCTCGAAGTACAAACTACTAGTTTTTTATATGAGCTCGATAAGGGTCCGACATTTTGTTTCATTTATTAGAATATAGCTTACTAAGGCCTGTTAGGCGTGAAAAATAGCCCAGTCTGGAGACCGTTACGCTTCTGGTACACTGCATCAAGGGCAAGTTCTTAGTAGTTCCCACTTTTGCCGCCAGGAGCCTCTATGTCTGCAAATACGTCAGAGAACGTAGCGGCAAAAGTTGGAACTATTTGTCGAAAGTTTGACACGTAATTTAGCAGAAACCACCGATTCCTCGCCACTTATGAATGTTTCTATCCACAAATCTACGACAAGAGTTTGACGGTGACATTGAAATTATGTTATTAATGATTGCTCAAAACATGACTAGCTTTAAAAGAATATTGATGTTCGACCTAAAGTATATCTAAACCACGTCTGGTTTCGTAATATGTATTGCGCCAACTGAAGAAATTCGCGTGAAGGCGCTCGAACTTCAGTCTAAATTTGCAGAAAATGATCGAGAATTATGACTTGAGTCAACTTAATAATATCCTTTCTGACGCTCGACATGAAGCTTTATTGTGTTGATAAATGACTCTAAACATATAAGTGCTCGACATGCATCCAAAGTGTACTGAATAAGTGACTAAAACGTAACTTGCACCAAGTAAATCAATTCTGTGCTGAAAAAGTTTTCGAAATGTTATGCGTTAAAAGTGTTGAAATCTGTTTAATGGCAATCAATCTGCAACGAAACAATAAATTTGTCACGATCGAGACTTTTCACAAGTTATGAAATTCATATAATTACGAACTGCTTGCACCTCAACTGTAGTGTATATGGGAAAAAAACTTTTAATCCAAACCAAAGCGCTTGACCTAAAGCCATTCACTGAAAAGGCCTGATAACCTGACAAACTAAGTGATGTAATCCGTGTATTGACAATCGACATACATCTTATATGTTTTGAATTTGGGTTCAAACAACTTGCACCAAAAAAAGCAATTCGTATGTTTACGCTTGGCTTACTGTCAATGGACTGAAAACGCGACTCGAGAATAGTGATGAACTAATTGCCTTACAGCTTGACATACAACTCATAGGTAATAAAAAAATATACGACAAATGACAGACGGTGATATTGAGGTTATCAGTTAGGAATATGTTTTCGAAATAAGACTTGCGACAACACTTTATGTAACAGGTTACCTGTTTTAACTTCGATTTGGTAACGTGAATGGCGCCAGCTGATGGAATTCGTGTATTAGCGAACGAAATACAGTATATCATAGCAGAAAATTATCGTTTATAAGGTGTATACGGTACCGACATGTAGATTCATTCATGAGTATATAGCTCTATGGCCAGTAAGGCAAGTACAAAAGGCCAAGACAAGAGACCGTTATGGATCAGGTACACTGCATGCTGAGCAA
>JGI20169J29049_11449027_pt1 | contig 10481 bp, 5 predicted proteins | sample TergutNc150P1_FD_29049 | JGI IMG/M metagenome (IMG submission 29049) | reverse complement strand
GTTTACATACACATGTGGTGACCGGCCATAGTCAAGTCTGAGTGGGAACTCCCACTCAGACTTGACTACAGCCGGTCACCACATGTGTATGTAAACCAGAGGCTGCAAATACAGTTAGAGCTCCTGATGATGAGCGGTATGCCACTCGAAGCATGTTGAGCCTTCAATGAACGGTGGAATAATAAATTCTGTTACAAGGCTGCATCTTGTTGGTTATTTCTACTGAGTCATACTACAATGCACGGATCCATGAATATTAAATTTATAGTGGTTACTTGGTTTTGTATGGATAGTGATATGCTGAAGGCTATAATGGTCTGTGTGAGTAGCTAGTACAGACATCACACAAGAAGAAACTGCATAATTACACAGGTCACCTGGTGTTGGTAGGATAGCGAAGTGGAGGAGGTTCTGTTGTGCTGGGTATGTAGGTACAGCGAAGATCACACAATGAAGTACTGTATAATTTATACAGGTCACCCAGATTGCTGGGGTAAGAAAGGAAGGTTATGACTGAAAGACAAAAAAATACACATTATACCTTCACGGCAGACTTCTTTGATAGTGGTCACTTGGAAGACCAAGAAGGGAGGAATCATACACATTTTTGTCACAAGATGGCAAAAAATTTACAATTTGTTCCTGACTACATACATTCCATCATAAAATTTTTACAAATGTCTGTCAGATACAGACTGAATATTCTAGGCACAGCAGCACACTGCAAGTTGTGGAAGCCCAGGATATCCAAGGTGTACGAGCCAAAGGTGCACCTGTTTTACCAGGTCATCTCTACAGAAACAGCTTTACATGTCCTACATAATTATGAGGTTCTAGCGTAACTCAGATATTGTCACTTGGAATGCACTTCACGACACCAAGTGACCAAACATTAATCCCCACTAAGACAGTTACTGTCTTTCAGACATGGTGCAGAATTGCTGTAGAGCTAAAACCACATGGGAATGCAAAACATACTGAAAGTTGGCAATGGTAGAAGAGTTGTTTAACACAGTCCATTGTGTCTATTCTATTCTAATCTATTACAGCATTATCTGTTAACTTGGAGTCACAAATCAATCTACAAAGACAGAAATTAAGTGAACTCCACAAATTATGAATTCCAATGCACTGCCATATTCATCCAGACATCTGACTGTTCCTTACTTGGCACAGGAATATTTTTATGCTGCATTTACTGTTAAATGAAGTGCCAGTAATTACCTGACGGACTCTGGGCAGGTACAGGAGCACGTGTGCGGTACACAGTAAACATTACATCTTGTTTCATCACATCGAAGTCCCATGTGATCACACTACCTGGATCATCATTTGTTACCAGCACTTCATGAACCTACATAAGAGGACATATTACTGTAAATTATAATACACTGCATGCAAACACACACACACACAAACATATGTCTCACAGTAACAACAAAGCCAGATCATGCTATATGCAACTCCACATTCCTTGGATGGTACATTTTTCAGTTATCTGGTAATTCTGGAAGTTCCCATGACATAAGAACAGAACCTGTGTGTTTCTAAGACCACCAGATTCATTACATTTTCCTCCACTACCTCTAACAAAATTTAAACTTCCAAGTCCAACACCACTATCATCAAGGTTGTTGTCATTGTCATTATCATCATCCTCAAAATCAGAATCGTCATTTCTGGACAAAACAGTTTTGTACAACCCTAATAAAAAATGATGGCAATAGTTAGCTATAAAATACAGAGTTATATTCATACTTTGCACCATCAGTACCTACAATATCATGAAACGATTAAAATCACGGTTTTTTTTGCCAAAAAATTACAATCATAATCAAAAATAAAAGTGTCATTCGCTAAATAAATGCAAAATAATACTCATATTTTGCATGCATAAAATCTTCTCAATTTTTGCCAAAAATCTCACTGCAAAAGGCCCAATTCACAGACATGGCTATTATGCAACTGGCATACTATGGATCAAATTTTACATGTCTGGGTATTCCCTGTTAAGGCCACATACAATAGGAAACCATGGGAAACCAATAAAATTGTTACATTTTCTTGCACATATTACGTTCCACCATCTCACCTGGCCACGACCCAAGGTAACCAAATGATAGATGCTGTCTTCAGTCAGTGGACAACCCTCCCTTTCAAGGTCACCTTCTGTCATGTACAGTCCTTTAGGCACCAGCCCTCCCTCCAACACCATCGTCTGCCAAAAAGTTGCAACATCATCTTTGAGTTCATCAGTCATCGTCATCATCATCATCATCATCATCATCATCATCATCATCATCATCATCATCATCATCATCATCATCATCACTATTCTTTTTCATTTATGTAATGATACAACTGTATGACCAGTTACACAAGCAATGCACATAAAAATAAAAACATTGCATAATTATATGTGATACAACCTAAAACATAATGAAACAAAACTTCATGTCAGTAAATCAGTAAAACAAAAAACAAGCCCTTTATTGAACATATGCATGTCTCTACAATAGCATCAAAGGCTGGTACATATCTATCAGGACAAGTTATGTATGAAAAACCAATATAAAATGGGGAGAATCTCTGAGCTGATCATGATGATAAACACCCTACACTAGTTGTACCTGTAATCCACAAAATTCAGACCTGTAGTACAATGCATTTTCTTACTGAAAGTATGAAAGAAGGTATATGCCTCATATAAACCCAACATAAACCAAACATCAGTAAGAGATTCAACAAAACCACACCAATAATCTGTCTATATGCAATTAGAAATTGTGTAATTTTCTCAGTATAATGTAAGAATATTTCAAACATAGAAATTATCTGAGCCAGAAGAAAGTTACAAGGATCTGTGTTCCATCATCTGCATATAATTTGTTGTTCTTAAATGTATCCAGTACAATGTTGATAGTTTGAGATGAATGGGACTGAGGTTGCCTCGAATTACCAAAAAGTTCTAATTACACAGATTATGGCAATTTAGAACATATGACTATATGCATATGATATTCACACTGTATAATAATATACACAGTGTTAAGTTATATTGTAAGATATAAAAAGCTTTTGTCTCATTTTAGATGCAATAATACACAAATACAATGGCTAAAAAGATGTACCGTCATGCCTGCAGGACCCGAGGGCACTCAGAAATATGCGCGTCAACTGAATTCAGTACCCAACACACAAACAACCTTGACTACAGCACATGGGCCCTAAAGAAAGAGAACTTCAAAAACTTTGGACTCAGAGAACTGAGACTGCACTGTATATCCCTTTTACACAATACCTAGCTCTAATAAGTCAAACATATCCTTTTCATATACTACCTGGTTCTACTGAATCAGACATCCCTTTCACTACCTAACTCTACTGAATCAAACATATCAATTCTGCATAGTACCTAGCTCTGATAGATAAATCACACACATCCAGCCAAAGACAGGTTTGACACCAGTGCTATAGTGATTCAAGGCTGAAATATGAAAGCAGCATACTTTTGCATTAAAGAACATGAGGTGATACAACAGAGGCACTGTTGACAAAGCCTGTTCTACAGTGAGAAACTTAACTTAAAAGGTAACAAATATATAAGTATTTCATGTGAACAACAATTATACATAGCCATTTTACACTTAATTACAGCTTCTAGTCTACAGGTGAAGAAACACAATGTGTGACTTCAGTTTCTCAGCAGTGACTACAATCATTATGGTCTTCCTTGATGTGACAACCTGTAGTTTGGCAGAAACTGAATGATGTTTCAAAATAGCCTCCAGCTTCGTATGGGAAAAGAACTTCAGATGAAAGCAAAAGCTTCCTCAAAAATGTTCACAAATTTTTAAGACAACATGGTGTCACACCTGAGAAGATGGTAATCTTCAAATTACACAAAGTCAGCAGCATCCTACAATAACCAAGTATACTGATGTATACAGATGTATACTGCCACAAGAAGATAAACACAAGATGACTGAACCATACACAATTAAAGAGCCATTATGCTATCCCAATTTTGATTTAATGTTAAAGTCATTTTCAAACATGTATTAAATGCTGGTTTGCTGCAGCAGCAGTAATACTGGTGAAAAGAGAAAGGTATAAAGTAACAGACGGAAAAAGTGACCAAATCTGACTCAAGAGTAATGGTGTTATTACTGAAAAATGCAATACTCAGCTAGATGGACTGCAGAGATGCACCACTACAATACAAAGCACAGTCGAGAAATGTTATTTCATACAACAAAAAGTAAATTAGAAATTGTGTAATTTTCTCAGTATAATGTAAGAATATTTCAAACATGGAAATTATCTGAGCCAGAAGAAAGTTACAAGGATCTGTGTTCCATCATCTGCATATAATTTGTTGTTCTTAATCCCAATTACAATAATAGGCAATTTTGTTAAGAACATGGAATGACAAGAGTGAACATTGATTATTACAAGAATTTCAAATGCTTACAAAAAAAATGTTTGTGTGTATGCAACAAATTTGTCAGTTGAAACCGTTCAACAAATCTATTAGAGAGCACAGGATGAACAAAAAATGCAAGGCCAAATGAACAGGTGAATCCATGCAACACAAAAAAATATATATATGATATAAACATCGGTCTTCTGGCACATGGTTTCCCAGTTCCAGCCTCCTGACAATTAGAGAAAATATGCAAAGTGTCCAACTTTGAGTTTCCATGCAGGCATTGCAGAAGACAAGACTTCTTTTCTTTTCATCCACCACATCAAAGTGGGAATGTTTACCATGATTTCCTATGAATTGTTCTTCCAAAACTGTTGCAACACGTGGATCTGCAGACTCAGGTTCAGTTATGGTTAATGCATGATGGTGCTCCACCACATTTTCTTCCTACATTTTGGGAATTCTTGAATGAGTTTCTGGAACAATGAATGGGAGAAGGTGGACCAACAGCATGGAATGCTTATTTCTCTTATTTAAATCCCTTGGATTTTTAACTCTGGAGACAGCTAAAGTCTACTGTTTATGCTAAAGAATTCAGTGATGTCCAGGACTTGCAACAACGCAGCACAATCCATTTGAGATGATGAATTTCCCAGTGAGTCAGGCAGTCACAGTACAGATGTGCAACACCCCACCATAAGACGCAGGGTGGACACTTCAAGGAATTCCTTTAATCTGCATGAGGCCATAACTCAGAAATAATGTTTCAGAAGGCCATGTACATATAATATTTTTTCTTGTTTTGTGGTATAGGCTCACCTTCCACATGTCTTGGCATGCATTTTTTGTTCATCCTGAATATTCTCACAGAAAACATTCTTTAATCTGATCGATTTATTTACCTTCACTCTGTGTAGGACTTCCTACTACTAAGCATTCACTGCATCCTGACTTCTTTTATTATTAAAGACACATTTATGAAATTAGTTACATAATATAAATCAGTTTCTAAGGTCAAATCTTATTAATACAATATTGAAACCTGGCTCCTTAATGGTGGGAGATTTCTTGAATAGCTGAGCAACTATTAAATTATAAGAATGACTCTCCTCTACAAAATTAGTTAGACACTTACTTCATCAGTTAGTTATTTTTCAATCCCTAATTATACACATCATAAGTGAACTAGTGACATAAGTGCTGGTGAATAGTATCCAGCTAACAGTGGTGAATTTCAACAGCAATACTGTGAATGACATTGAAGCATAGGACGTACACTTGTAGAGTGAATGAGAGCAGCTTGTTCTATCAAACACAACTCAGTAGGGACTTCTCATACTTTCACTTCAGGACAGGAACTGATCCAGTTTCAAAAACACTGTGTTATTTATTTTTCATATGAGACAGAAATCTACGAATCCAAAGTGTGTGTTTTCTGTGTTACTCCTCATTTGAACAGCACAATCACTGTGAGTCTTGATGTGGCTGTAATATAGCACTCATCTGCTGTGACCTTATAGCAGGGCCAAACTGCTACCTATGTGCCGGGAAAGTAGTTCTTAATGTGAACCAATTTCGGGTCATAACCCAGTACTATCCGAATTTCCCACTACCATATAAATACCACAAGAATGCTGAATGACAAAAATGGCTTCTTGTACAACAGAGGATTCAAACTTTGTGATGGTGGTGTTATTAAACCAATAAACCTGTATTATAGGCTGTCAATCATCACATTTTGGTTACAAAACACAACACTTCGCAAATGTGTTCCACCTCTGTCATGATGTGAAAGTACAGATTTACACAGTGTGGCCCATTAGATCTGAAGACAGAGATCATCTGCATCTAAGAGACCAAGTGAATAATTTAATAATACACTGGATAATATCCAATATAATGTGTCAGTTTAACATAAAACAGATGTTTATAGCTGCACAACTAGAAAGCCAGCAGGTAAAGAGAAAAAAATGACAAGTATCAATATACTTATACTAACTGTGTGTATGTGTGCAACATTTGTTAAATTTAACAAGTTTTAAGTTGCTTACGCAAGTCCCGCCTTGCTGTGGCGAAGTGCTGAGGAAAGTCAGCGGTACCGTTCCGGGCTCAGCCGGTACTTGTGACTGCCACATGATTCAAGTACAACACATCTCTCAGACAAGAGTAAGATGGCTAACAGAAGATGTAATGTCAAATGCATAAACTTCAAATGTTTACCTAATCACTTAAAGAAGGCAGAAGTGCACAAAAGTAAGTGATTCCATTAGCACCATACAACATATAGTGCTGCAATTCTAAAATCACAGACATCTACATTATTACCTGTATCATTATGAGTGAAACTTTTAGAAATACATATCTTCCGACCTTGCTGACATGTTCCAACTAGTTGGGTGCATACTTCAATATGTCATGAGCATGATGACCTTCAAGTTAGATATATGTGACTTCTTTGTATTCCATTTGCATTAACAACTTAAAAAAAAAAAAACTGCTATACTTAGCAATGATGATACTCTACACTAGCATTTTCCATGTGAAGCCCCTCAGGTTTTGAAGAATTTCTTGGATCTCCAAATCAATAAAACAGACACTAAAAACTACATGTGCTGAAACACGTTAATGTTATCCAAAATCAAGTGAAGTCTAAACCAACACAATGAGCATAGCCTAACTGAACATAATTTGTTTGGTTCAAATTAAGTGTACTGTCACTCATTTGGTTTCTGTACTAAATCCACAACAATTCCTTTCAGTCCACTATTTTAACTATTATGCTATTGATGGTTTCATAAACACAGTGCATCACCAACACTAATCGTGAAGAACATGAAATATTAAAACCCCCACTTTACGTAACTGTTTTGGCACTGTACATGATTTCACACACTACATAAGGTTTTGGCCAAATGCCCATACGCACATGTTAAATTTTCACAGATTTTACACTCCCAAAACTCACACTTGCCTAGAATTTACATTTCATTTTCACAGCCTTGAATACAAAAACTTGCTTAAGTTAATATCTGACAGTTTTATTCACAGGATTTTTGAGTCAGGAGACACTCTTAAATTAATGTAGCAAAATAGAAGCAAATATTTGGTACTTCCACTGTCAAGCAAAAATTATGTCCAGCCATCCATGCTAGTATTACCTAAAAAGCTTCACAGCTAGCTAAATGTTGAAATCTTTAAGACATTTATGTATATATACAGGGTGTCCCAGGGGGAATGTGCCAGACTTCGGGATAATGTTCCTTAAGCTAAAGTACACCGATATAACCCAAAACACCTATATGCGAAGTTAAACAGTTACGGAGGTAATGGCTAGTAAAGTTTGAAAGTATGACAGTTGTTACACACTTATTGACTATCAAATATATATTGAAACTGGCAGGAATATGTGGTTTCTGTAATGTTAATATCTGTACTTAACATCTAATTAACAGCTGAGTGACATAAAGCCATTCAATTAAATTACATAAACACTCGCACTAATGTCGTAGTTGTCCTTAGGGTTCCAAGCACTTTACATGGCTACAATGAAACGCCAGACAGTCGGGGGAGATAACATTCCAGTCATATCGGTTTCAGTGCAGCCACTGACATAAACAGTAATGTTTTTGAGTTCTAATTCCTTATCTGGAGCCTGTTCTGACTGTTGTGTTGTGTCGTTTCTGGCTCCAATGTAGCCGTGGCCATAGCCTACATGTCACGCGAAACAGATACAGTACGTGGAACCGCAAGTAGACCACACTTTTCTCTCGCCATTATCTCCGTAACCGTTCAACTTCTGATATAGGTGTTTTGGGTTATATCGGTGTACTTTACCCTAAGGAACATTCTCCCGAAGTCTGGCACATTCCCCCCGGGACACCCTGTATATGGCAGTAGGCTCAATGAAGTAGGCACCTCATTCAAACTAAATTACCCTAATCACCTGACAGTTTGTATTCCATTACCTTACTTTGGGTGGCTTATCAATCTATGACCAAGCAGGATCTACATTTTGCATGTTAACCATAAGCAGGGAATGTAATCAGCTTTATAGATGAGACTGTATCATGGACTAGGCTCAGTTTCACAGCAAAGGGTGCAATACGGATGAAGGAATGTGGAATTATTTTAGGAAAATTAATTAAATATAGATATTATAGCAAATACTGATGCACATATTGGAAGACATATTGACCTAGCCCCATAGAACTAGTAGGGTCCACATTCAACACAACATTGAACAATCACTAATTAGAAGACAAAATATCCAGTGTGGAAATTAATGAACTGGAACCTGCTCTTGTTGCATGGTTCTGGCAAGTACATACAAGTAATATTTCAGCAGATGGCACTATCATCAGGGACAAAGCATTCATATTGCTGCTTGTCTGGGAGTATACAGCGTTATGGGTTCCAACAATTAGATCACCAGATTTGAGAGGAGAAAGAATACTTTTTGTGTAATTCCAACAGGTGTAAAGCAGATGTGTTGAATCAGAAAAAGTACGCGATTTGGAAAAATTACCAAGTGTTGCAAGAGATTAAAGCATATGATCCCTGTGACATATATAACACTGACTAGATAGATCTATTTCTCAGTCAAAAAACTCACAGAAGTCTTAAGTTGGAGACTCCGTCCATGGTGAAACAAAATCAAAAGAGCATGTTACAGTGTTCCTGGCAGGAAATAATAAAGTAATGATAAAATACCACCACTTGTAACTGGTAAATATGAAAGTCCACATTTCTACAAGGATTTTCAAAAACCTATCCATCAAATATTTTGTTAATGGAAATTCCTGGATGACCACCAAAGTGTCTGAACATTATCATACACAACTATAGGAAAATGGGTTCTGCTCACTCAAAGAACACATTTCTCAGGACAATAAAAGTTGTGTTTCCCAACACTATCTGCACCAGCCAGCAATAGCCTGTATATTCAAGTGCAGTAATAGCAGTCCCTTCAAAAGACTGTCACCATTATAGATGGCAGACTGCTAAGATGCTGCAAGTATGATTGGAAGTTCTGGGCACTATGTACTTCACAGCTAAAGGCTGATAAGGTCAACTACTATCAAGAAATTTTGTAAGCTGCAGTTTTCCAGTCAGCATCAATAATGGCAATGCTTTGAACCTTACAAATATGAAGAAAATGACTTGTGTAATTTGCAACCTCTTCGAGTGCAGTCTGAGGACTACACATGTGACAGTGCTCTCAAAGGTTAGGGAGCCCACACTGTCAAACAGGTGTTGGACTAGTAGTTGCCAATGCTAGAAGAACCAGAAAAGGAAGAAGTTAAAGTTGCAGAAGGTCAAGAAACAGTCTGGAAAGCATTGAAAGGACTAGAGGCTTCTGGAAAATATAGGTGTCATTTTAATATCAAGGACACTATTACTGCAAAGTAAAATAAAGCTGAAAATATACTACACAGACTCAGAACTCACGAAAAGAAAAGAACCAAATGGCACAGTGGTTGGTTAACCTTCAACAGCCAAATGGGAAAGCACTATCCCAGTAATTAAATGCCCTCGATGGCTGAGGGAAAACAGTGTTCCACGATGCCATTACAGTTCTTAATTTTCTGCATTTATGTATACAGGTCTCTTTCTCAGAATATTTATCTAAAAGGCTTGTATAAGTACAAAAGTTTATATGAAAATTAATTCTCATTAGAATTTTCACTTATAAGGAATTATATTCCTTACGATTATCAAAGGACTCACAAATTATTTACAGATATTTCCAGGTTTCCGTTCTTATTTTCCTTTTCCTCAAAGTGGTGTAACTACACAAAAACATATATAAAGGCCTTCCTGACAAGTCTCTGTTCTTTCACAAAGCCTTCTGTAAAATGCACATGCCCTTCATCCTTCTTATTTTCAGCAAGAAAACGCTACTAAAAAACATCAGTTCAGTAATAAAAATTTTGATATGTACTTATGCCTGTGAGCTACACCAAACCATTATTATTATTATTATTATTATTATTATTATTATTATTATTATTATTATTATTATTATTATTATTATTATTATTGTTATTATTAT
>JGI20169J29049_11449031_pt1 | contig 10494 bp, 2 predicted proteins | sample TergutNc150P1_FD_29049 | JGI IMG/M metagenome (IMG submission 29049) | reverse complement strand
CCGACTGTGGTGCGTCGTTGTGTGTGATCTAGAAACATCAAGAATAGGCGCTCCATATATATATATATATATGACATTAGTAGCCTAAGGGTTAAAAAATGTGAATCTTTACTAATAGATGAGAAAATACTTTCTCAAGAACAGCATACAATTAAGCCAGTATGAGACAACCATATTTGCAATATCCCAATCCACACTACACCATCCTTTCACATCTGCCTTTATAAAAGTCTTCGTTTTCACCTGAATATATTTTTGTTCTTGTGATCACTTAACAATCAGTTGCTTTTAAAAGTATTTTTATACGCTTAGCAAAAACATGAAATTAGTCTTAATCCTGTTACAAAACAGGACTCTGTACCAAACTTTATTTTCAGTACCAATTATACCAAAAGGCATACAGTCTTACAAGTCCAAACAATGGCCCTTCTAAACGTATGGTGGACAATGTGATGCCCTGCCATACAGATCCAGCAATGAAACACTTTAACTCCAAAACTTTCTATGTGAACAGCGGTTAAATGTCAAGCCAGAACAACAATTTTTATGCAGCCCAAATCCATCACATTGGACAGCATAGTCAATGTACTGACTATGCCATACGCATAGTCAGTACATTCCAGTCTAGGAATCTAACCTGTTTGTGGGTCAGGAACTGTGAAACACACTTCAGTCAATGTTGTGCTCTGTATTCAAAACATCCTGTGCCCTAAACATGAGAAATTCCACAGACGCTGTCAGTTTCTTCACATGAATGATTCTGCAGTACCCAAACAGAGGCTAATTACTTGCAATCGAATTTTAAAAATTCTGTGATATATATATTAAATTAAAGGCATATTCTAAAAATGGTCTGCTGCTTTTGGTCATTATACTCAAAAGACTGCCTGGAACATGTGAAGTTCCATTACATCTGTCTAAAACTCTGATTTGATAAAATTCAGACAGTTCATTGAGTAACTGCCCTGCCCACAAGTTAAAGGTAAAGCAATCCCGGTACGTGCCTGGACAAGCCCTGAGTGTTCCAAGAGGTTTAGGTTCCCAGGTTTCAAGACAATATGCACATGAAGGTGGTAAGGCTACCAGCCCAATGCAGCAGCCACCTTTACTCCCCAGAAAAATATTCCTTCTACTCATTTCTGTTAGAGGCTGAGTTGACCCCACGGCCATAACGCAGCCAGGATCGTTTCAATTAAAAATTCCGACGCCATTGGGAATCGAACCTGTGACCTTCCTGCTTGCACTCAACCGTGCCAACACGTGCCCCCACGGCAACAAGAACAACACAAAATTAATATAAACCTACATATTAATATGAGTTCCCTGCATTCAGGTATCTCTCTTCAATATTAAGATGGTTTCCTTGTAACAGTTCGTAATGTAACCACATTATCCTTTATCCTTTAAACAATTGTGTAACAAGGTTACCCATAAATAGATGCTGATTTAAAACAAGGACAACCTCTGTGTGCCATTGTCCTAGTATTATCTCAGAGTACTATCTCAGCTGGAGACCGAAAAAAGTTGACAGGCAAGCCATGACTCAATGCTGCACTGTTCATGAGGTGTGTAATTCCATATCATACAACAGTGTGTTATCACTTGCAAGACATACAAAACAATGAGCCTGTGAACTACAGCAATTCATCCAGTTAAATCTGAATTAACAGACAATTACTCATACAATACCATTACTTTCCATTTTAAAATCTGCATCTGTATCAGTAACAGGTCTAAGATACAATAAAACACACACTGTAGCACTTCTACTCAATTTGCACCAGCACTACATGCCTCTTGAGGATTGAACTGGACTGACACATATCAGGCAGATGGAAATAAAATACCTGTAAGCAAATGTACAAACTGTGTTGCTCTGTGGCAGTGATACATGTACAGAGTTTATGACTACCTTCCTTCACAAACCACACCCCTTTAAACATAAATGGAAAAATGTAAGAATCGTCAAACTGGGAATGTACAAACTCCTAACTACAGTCCTCTCATAAAGTCAGTATACACAATACCTTTTCAAAAACACTGCAGAATGTTGAAACGATGTTCTGAGTGAAGAGTGACGTATATGTATCCCCAACATTCTTCACAATAGAGTCGATGAGGTATAACACAGGCAACTTGATCTCCGCCCGCACCTATAGGAACAACACAAACATACTTGGGGGGGTTGTCGTGTGCTGAGGCTCCAATTTCCTTCCAGTCTTGATAAACTCCACCAAGTTTCTACACTAATATTGCCAAGAAAGCCAAACTTATGTAAGGATAATAGGACCTACATTTTCCAAAGCCATCACTGATACTATAAACACCTGAATAAAGTGAAGGAAAACGTGTAAAATTGTCACTCTATATACAGTGTTCCTTTACGTGTTTAAAAATAATTAAGAGAAGATGAAATAGGGTGTTTAGAAGGGATTGTAAGAATTATATTAGGTGTGTGGAAGGATTGTGAAACACGTATTCTTCAACAACTATTCATATTAATTCATATCCCGGACAGTAACTATGCCTATTTCAAAGGGACAAAATACAACTTCCAGCAATATTATGCCTTGCAACTGTAATAACTGGAAGACCTGGTGGACATGATGTCATCAAATCAAGACATTTCAATTAAGAAAAAATTCTCTCTCTCCAAATAAACTTTAACACGAGTGGGATTTAGCTTTTCCAGCAAACTAATTTTAAAATATTTTGTATACCATATATTCTTACTCTTTGCATGTTGGGAATGACATCCCATCAGGGTTCAAGATGTATCAAGTTATAAGATGAACAAAGACGTGTAATTGTTCAGCACTCCAGGGACAAAAGTTGTTTGCTCAAGGTTAATGATAAGAAATAATTAAGAATGTAAAATCTTTTAATCAAAACATTACCGAAAAATTCTAGTACCAAATATAAACAAGTACTTCAACATGAAATAAGGACTGTTCACTATATTATGCTGACAATATAGCACCACTTCACAGCATAACCCCCCTCCCAAAAACAGAGATTAATTATCCAAAATGAGAAAAAAATTTATTCCAGAAAGATTTTATAGCTTATATAAAATATACCACAAATAAGCACAATTTGCAGGACATAAAGGGAACAGTTTATATTCAATACACTGTTACCTTTTTTTTTGTAATCATTTTCAGTTATGGTATAACAGTAACACATGCATGTCATATTTAACCTGCACGTTTCACATTGTCTCTTCGAGCATAATACAGCAGAAAACTCTCATACACTACTCATTCATTAATAATGCTATGTTTCAGAACTTGGACCACTCCACTTACAGGTTCTCCAGCTTCCTATAGTTTGTTATGAAATAAGCTGCAAACTATTCACTCTTCAAACTCATTAACTTCAGCATCATTTGGATTTATACGTATCACTCTGTTCATTGTCCATCACTAACCACATTTCAAAAACTTGAACTTTCCACAACACATATTGGTATGTGAATGAACGTGGTACTAGCATCCTTTAGGCACTTCTGAAGCTGACACTAATTATTGTGAAATAATGTGATTTGGTTTCCTCACCGTTACTTTGAAGTTATGGATGTTTGTTGGGAAATCTGAATGTGGGTCAATACTCCAACTTCTAAAGCATAGCAACTTACATGTTAACTGAGACTAACAGATGGAGCCATTTCTACAATTTTTGGACCAAACAAAACATCAAGCTCCGTGAGTCAACTCTCCATCATTTAATGCAGGAAGAAGGCTATGTGGACACCTTCCCTACAATTGCACGTGTCATGTGCTAAAACTACTTTAACCAATCGTAACTCCACATGCTCTAGTCCAGGGTTGGGTACCAACTTACAAACATTTCTTTCTCTTCACTGACACCTTCAAATATTAATTACTGCATATGCTTGAAAATGGCAACAAAGACACAATATGTATGTTCTTTACTGCCTTCAGTAAGCCTCCCGTTAGATACTATTTAAATCACACGGCATCACACACACGTCAGGATTGTCAAGACGGGACTGTCAGTTAAGTCACAGCAAAGAAAAATGACAAAATCACTAACATTTGTTTTAAGCTTTCAGGTTTCATTGCAATCACAGAAACTTCATGTGAAATTATATACATATAGCATCAAGGTTAGGCTCAGAGGTGACACTGTATTGATATATATTCCCAGTGCTTTGAGAATGAGGTTTCATACCTCTAACAAAAACTTTCAGGTTCCAGGCATTTTACTACGCATAGAGTTTAAGCTTGGAGGTTTCATTTTCATGACATGTTACACTTTTACATTTCATTTTATTAACACGTACTTACAGAAGTGTTGATATGAGGTGTCACTGCAGTGACAACGTAACGCTTTCAGATTCAATTGTATTGTCAAAAATTCAACTTCATGGAGAACATTTATAGCATCAAGGGGTAGGCTCCAATATTAAAATTATCTGACAGACATGACACAAAGATCCAGAAAGAAATTAAAATAATTACTGCACTAATGTCAGGCTCTATCCACTAGGCTTTCAGGTTTCTTTTTAGTTACCAACATGAAGGTTATGCACAAAGGGTTTCATATTAATAACAGCTGTTACACTTCTGTACCTTACTGATACATTATAACTGAAGTTATGGCTTGTGGTCCCATTTTAGGGACACAAATGTTAGGCTTCCAGGTTTGGTTTTTCTGTCACACTCAACTTCACGGAAAGTAATTATAGCACCAGATATAAGAGGAATTAAAAAAACTTCAATGCTCCTGAGGCTCCCTTTTATTCACAGGTACGACTAAATTAACTCAACTAACTCTGCAACTTCATTCCGCACTGACCTTAGGTAGCAAAGTTACTTAGCCAGACACAGACAAAACAAAACAATTAAGGAACCTCAGTGCTACCTCACAGACTGAAAATAAGAATGCAAAGGAAATCGTGTTGTTATGCTATCCTATTGCACCAAGTTTGGCCCAACATTCCTTTTCAAATTTGAGAAATTCCCCAATATTTCTTCACTAACTACACAAATCACATTGTCTTTAACACTGCTTCTGTCCTATAGAGTACAGCTGCAATTAATGTTGGCAACTCTACTAGGGATATGGAAGTTGATCATTACTACTGGACTTCACCATAAAATACTTGATCATTACTACTGGATTTCACCATAAAATACTGACAGTATTTTAGAACATGATCAGTCACAAATTTTGGTTATACTACATAAACAGTCTGTCCAGGTCTACACATAAGCAGAGAGTCAAATTCCACTCAATATGTTAGATAAGTGGTTATCCAACCCCAGACTTGTTCCATTCTACATTAGGATACTTATGTAATACTGTTATATAACAGAATAATGCCAATGTGAAAGTATTAAGGAAATGTTCCAGTAATGATGAATGTATTTGATCTACCACCATATTGCACCTCCTCAAAAACTGAACAGTACTTGTTGGTTTTCAACAACTACTTTTTTTTCCATTACTGAACAAATGCTACACTTGAAGCAATATACAATGCAGAATACACACCACGTTTGGAAAACCTAATTCTCAGCTCTCTTCTGGTCTCATATGGCTGTGTTCAACTTCAAATGCTGCTAAATAATCAGTGGCATACAGCAACAATAAACTCGATTCGAGAGCGGGAATTAGGTTCTCCTTGGTGCACTTAAATTCTTTTATCAATCCAATCATAATTTACATTTTGAGGTTCCCAAGCCTCAAGATGCGACAAATTCAAACAAAACCTTAAAAATGACCTTTTGAAGATGCTTTTCCACAGCCTGGACGATAATGGGAGCATGCATTTTGTTTTCGTCAGCAAGTATCGTCAGCATGTTGATCAATGGCTTGCTGTTCAGGGTGAGATCCGATAACGAGGACGCATAATCTTCGGCTACCTCTTTCGCCACCTTGGACATTTTTACCACCGATGTCATATTATCCTGGCAGTTTATGAAACCATTCACACCACACTTCACTGTAAAACAATGAAATAATGTACGTTTAATAACTCTTCACTATTTCGTTAAGAAACCATACGCTACACCTAACGGAACAGCTTGGAAAATTGCAACATTCCCAACTCTGCGATTCACTATCAAAAACGATTTTCATGCAACATACAAATTACCTAGTTCACTTTGTATTAAACATGATACAATTTTTGTTCCATAGCAACGGCATAAATGTCTGCAGGAAACTATTTTCTTCCTACCACTCCAAACTGAACACTTCTACACCATAACTTTCTCAAAATGGCTACCTACATTGCCGTTGCACACACCAACGTAGTGACACAGATTCTAATTGGTAGACACGGAACACCATTGAAAATGGGACGGACCTCTATCCAATCACGTTAACTGTTACGAACCCCGTAACTTGCATTTCCCAATGTGGGCTGTAGTTGATGTATTACCCGATAGTTGTCGCTATGGATGAAACCTGTCTGCTCGCTAAGACAATTTGTAGAAATAATAAATTGGAGTCGTTTACAGTAAATACCTAATTTGTTATTTTTTTGCCATCTTACAAGGTAGTTGTAAGTTTTGTATGTGATTACATTATTGCGACAGAATTATCTAGGACAGATGGGCAAGGTTGAGCTATCAAGGTGAAATACTGAATGCACTGATTCACTTCAACCTTTCACTGCTGGAGGATGATTTGAAGATTGTTTGAATTTGTTTAACGCAATGCATTTTCCATAACATTTTAGGTGGCGTAATAAAACATCAAATGGAAGACTATAAGTTTTTATTTAAGGTTGTCCTTGTTGGAAATGCAGGTGTTGGAAAAACGTGTTTGGTTAGAAGGTTTACACAGGTAAAAATCATTGCCATCATTATATTAAAAACGTTCACTTAATTTGATTTTTAACAACTGTGGTCTAAATTTAGACTTATTTCTTTATAGGGCCTTTTTCCTCCTGGTCAAGGTGCTACAATTGGGGTAGATTTTATGATCAAGACGGTGGAGATAGATAATGAGAAAATCAAGGTACAGTAAACTGGGTTTACTAAGGACTATATTTTGAAGTATTGCACAAAGAGTTCATTGTTTAGATAACAAAGATCAGCCGTATTTTTGTAAAATTAAAGCTGATGAGTTAATATTTATGTGATGAGCATACAAATTGTGGCAACTTATAGTTATGTATATCCCTCTCATTTAATCTAGAAGTCTGTGTAAGTTTTACTGTCACAGTTTTAGTTACAGTTTACTATACTATAAGCCATTTTAATTTACTGTTTAAAACTCTGTGAGACACTTTATGGCTGTACTGCAGAACGTCAAACATGTTGAAATGTTTGATCCCATTGTAATTTTAATTGTCCTTTTAATTGTATTTTATTTATCCTGCTTGACAGAATTTGTATAGGACACTTTAGTATTGTCTCTATATACACTAATGTTCATATTAGTCCATATTTGTTACTGCAGTTTTACATATAAGAGGTGTGACATATGATCAAATTCTACTGATTTACTAAGTTACTAATTTTCTTATAAGAGCACATTATTCACTTCAGTTCTGTAGCATACTAGTGGATTTTTTACCACACTCTGAATGTACTCAAGGCCACTGCTTCTTTCAGTTTCCAGTAAGTCTTAATTTCATGTACAGTTACATTCCCATCTTAAAACTTCATAAGACAAATATTTCACTATTGAGTAGAAGGTCTCTTGCAACAAAAATAATTTAGTTTCCTTCTGAAAAGCTGTGTATTCCTTGAAGTCTTTAATTGAATTGGTTCATCATTATGCATTCAGTTAAATTTCAAATCACATGGAACTGTTTCTATGTAACACCGGGTTCTAGTAGAACACAGGTTGTTTAAATATACCCATTTATTTTCATCTACTTATTTTACTGCTAATACTTTAATCACTGTGGGGCACGCGGTAGCGCAGTTGGTTGAGGCACTGAGCTACAAGCCGGAAGGTCGCGGGCTCAATTCTCGATGGTGTCATTGGAATTTTTCATTGACATAATCCTTCCGGCCACACTGTAGCCCTGGGGTAGACTCAGCCTCTAACAGAAATGAGTACCAGGAATATTTCCTGGGGGTAAAGGCGGCCGGTGCGTAGAGCTGACAACCTTACCACCTTCATGAGCCGACTGTCTTGAAATCTGGGAACTTCAACCTCCTGGAACCCTCAGGGCCTGTCCAGGCCTGTAATGGGATTTCTTTACCTTTACCTTTAATCACTGCTATTTATCATTACTCTCTTTTCTCATCTGTCCATAAATGTTCTTTTTTTTCTGGTTGTATGGTCTGGTAGCCTCCATGTTACTGTCTGTTACTTTATTTTCCCATTTGCATTTGAATAGAATTTTAAGTTAGTATTTGCCAGACCTGCTTGTATCTGTTATGTGTGCACAGTTTCATGTGTTCTGATAGGCTACATTATTGTTCACAATGTACTGTTTCCCCTACACAAACTCTCACCATTTCTCCGTTTCTGAGGATTTTAATAATTTATGTTTGACAACCTCCTCCCTATATGTAGGGAGCACCTTTGTCTCTCAACTTCTCTCCAAATGCTGGCTATCAACCATATTATTCAGTTTCTCTCATTTGTTATGCAGCCATCAGTGCAATTCTGATTACTTCCCTTGTATTTCATATTGCAAAAAATTCAGTCAGTTGAGTATCAATTGAAGTAAATAAAATGTACTTTTATGTTTAAAGAAGCATATCATTGTCTTTTTTATATTGTATTCATAGATGGAACATCCTTTTTAATATGCATGTAAGTGTTAATTTATACATCATTATTTTTCTGAATAGTTACAAATCTGGGACACTGCAGGACAGGAGAGATTCCGATCCATCACACAGAGTTATTACCGCTCAGCTCATGCACTTATTTTGGTATATGACATCAGCTGTCAACCTACATTTGATTGCCTCCCTGACTGGTTGCGGGAAATTGAAGAGTATGCCAGCAGCAAAGTACTCAGGGTTTTAGTAGGTTAGTAATGCCGATAATTTGTTATTAAATTTCGGTAAAGGGTGTTTAAATCATAGTTCAGTAAGAATGTAGAAGAGAGTGTATGGCTCTGGAGTAAGTTATGTTGCTGTTGTCTCTTAGTATTTATGTCAGTAGTGCTTCAAAACACCCTTAGGACGTCAAATTTCCGAAGTGTGTTAATAGATGAATCTGCATTATATTTGGTGAATTCTATTTGCATTTCTGCCACTCACAGCTGATGAAATCTGAACTATGGAATATAAGTAAATTCAGTTTCTTTATAGTACTTTCACAGTGTTTTTAACAGATCTAAATCACAATGCAGTCAGATATGAGCAAAAGTAAAGCAAGGTACAAATTTAACACAGACTGTTGTAGGTTTCAAGCTTTCGCTGTGATTTGAATATTGTATATGTTCTTTTGGGTATTTCCCCGGCGTCAGTATGTAACATGCCGATGTTTCGGAACCATGTATCAGTTCCATCTTCAAAGGCTGGAAGTAGACTGTGTGGAGTAAGGAAAAGCGAGGCCATATATACCGTGGCTGGGAATGGGACTGGGGCTAGTTAGGCCAATGGGAAAGTGAGGCACAGGTAGTGGGCGGTTCAGGATGAACTGAAAATGGAAGTAATATAGCATATTACAGTAGTGGTAAGTAACCATGTCCTTTGTTCCATTTCATCCTTTTCTCATTTCTAATAGGGAACAAGATTGACCGAGAAGATCGTGAAATCCCAACCCATGTGGGAGAGGATTTCGCCCAGAGGCATAGTATGTATTATTTAGAAACATCAGCAAAAGAAGCAGAAAATGTAGAGAGACTGTTTATGGAGATAGCAGCAGAATTAATGGAGGTAAGTACCTCTTGTATAACTGAGGTATGTAGTATGAATAAACGTACATTAACCCTGTGAACGCCGAATTAAATCCCATCTGACATTTGCTGGCATTATTAGGAGCTCACCATGTTTTCCACGTTAGCAGGATAAGGGTTAAATACACTGTATACTGTATACTAATATGTCTGTGTAGCAGTTCACAATAGGCAAATTTATGAATAAGCTCCTACTTTGTGTTATTAGATGTGGTAGGTCAAGGTGAGGGTTCTAGATAATAGATTGCTATGCTTTCTTATTAACAGGTAATGTACATATAAAATACTTTTATAGTACAGTCTAACCCATTTATAACGACATCAGTTAACCTTTCGGCACCGGAGTTTTACATTAGTTCATATAAATCACCAACCTGATGCAACAATTTTTCAGTTTATTATCCTGACGTTTATTTATAGCTCAACATGTTTCGGGCATTTTCCGGCCCATCATCAGGAGCTCAATGACTGCAGTGGCAGCCTCTGGTTTTACCTTCATATCATGGTGACAGTCGTGCTGTGTACGTGGTCGGGTCGGCCCGCCCGACCATGTACACAGCACGACTGAATTGTGCAATGATGTGCGGACTTACAAAACTTAAATTTTACATTTAAATTTTAGCACGCCCTGTAGGTAAAATGTGAAT
>JGI20169J29049_11449036_pt1 | contig 10542 bp, 5 predicted proteins | sample TergutNc150P1_FD_29049 | JGI IMG/M metagenome (IMG submission 29049) | reverse complement strand
TGCTGCGTCGTTGTGTGTGATCTAGAAACATCAAGAATGGGTGCTCCATATATATATATATATATATATATGACATTAGTCACCTAAGGGTTAACAAAAACGCAGAAGTTTTAGTAGTCGCCAGTAAGGAGACTGGATTAGAAGTGAATGCTGATAAGACTAAGTACATGGTCATGTCTCGAGAACAGGATGCAGGACGAAGTCACAATATAAAGACTGATAATATTTCCTTTGTAAGGGTGGAAGAGTTCAAATATTTGGGAACAACCTTAACAATTCAAAATTCTATTCTGGAAGAAATTAAAGAAGAAATTGAAGACAGGGAATGCTTGCTATCATTCGGTTCAGAATCTTTTGCCTTCCAGTTTGCTATCCAAAAATTTAAGATAAGGATATACAAAACTATAATTATGCCTGTTGTTTTGTATGGGTGTGAAACTTGGAAACATTGAGGGAAGGACGTAGGCTGACAGTGTTTGAGAATACGGTGTTGAGGAGAATATTTGGACTTAAGAGTAACAAGGTAAGAAGGGAGTGGAGAAAACTACATAATAAGGAGCTTAATTATTTGTACTCCTCGCCCAGTATTGTTCGGGTGATCAAATCGAGAAGATTGAGATGGACGAGGCATGCAGCACGTATGGGGGAGAGGAGATGTGTATACAGTTTTGGTGGGGAAACCTTAGGAAAAGAGACCACTTGGAAGATCCAGGCGTAGATGGAAGGATAATGGTAAGAGGGATCCTTAGAAAGAGGTATGTGGGGGTATGGACTGGATCGAGCTGGCTCAGGATAGGGACAGTTGGCGGGCACTTGTGAATGCGGTTATGAACCTTCAGGTACCATAAAATGCGGGGAATTTCTTGACTAGCCGAAAGCGGGTGAGCTTCTCAAGAAGCACTCTGCTCCATGGTGCATGGAAGTAAGTAATTAAGCAAGCAAGTACTAGCAAACGTTAAAACAGTTTATCCCACGTACTTGGAAATTCAGAATTCAGAGCCGGTTTAAGGCTATGGAAATCTATAGGCTGCATTATAATTTTGAGATCGCCCTAAAGGGCCCTGAAATTATATTTCTTAACTTCAAATCTACATTTTTATGCAACACATTCTTCGTAAAATAAGGGGTTGTCAAATTTGATCAAATTTAATTTTTGTTGAGGAAGTCCGTGGAATAGGCATACCTCTATAATCCCCTTTTAATTTGCTATATATATGTAAATCTCCTGTATTTTGAAATTGTAAGATATGCCTTGTATTTATATGGAATATGAAATCTTGAAGAAATTTAATGGGAACTGAGTTGTTACCAATGGCCACTCAGAAGAATAGAGGAAAAATGTGGTGGATCTCTTTCGCGCTGTACTATTGGAAAATTGTCTGAACCCGTGAAATATTTAAGACATTACTTTGGGGTTCAGTCTAATTCAAACCACGCCATTTTGCGTAGCTTACATTCGCATTCCGAGAACGTTTACTTGTTGCATAAAATAGGTACATTCGCAGCTTTCATAGCCGGTTCAGTGACTAGGCTATGGGCTGGACAACCGAAGAATCGTGGTTCGATTCCAGGCAAGGGCAAAATATTTTTGTCTCCTCCAGTGCGTCCAGACCGATACTCAGGCCCACTCAGCTTCCTACCCAGTGGACACCGGTGACGCTCTCCCGGCCTCCGGGTGGTAGAGGGGCCGAAGATTCACCTCCGCCTGGTGTCGACGATAAGAATGTGGAGAACTACGGCTTCACTTCCACGTCCTTTATACTTGGATGACCTTCCATACACGTCGCCTTAATGTGAAAAAATCTGGCTGACGCAAATTCACTGTAGCAGTGCGCGGGTTTCCACTACACATAAACTTACAGCCTCATCTGTACTGATTGATCTTACCTGATCCATTTCTCCCTCGCACAACCGTCGTTTGCCGCAATGGACCGACAACATATTCTCCCCGATACGTCTTGAAATTATTAATTTTTACGTGAGATAACATATTTGCACATTTCACCTTAGGCTCTCGATTAAACTTTAATGACGGTTGTCTCAATGTCAACAATGTTACCAACAGACAATACAATCGAACTGCATCATAGCTTGAAGGCTTAAAGTTACATAACCACTGTTTAAACTTGAATATTTTGAAGCATGAATTCCACCTAGGAATTAAAAAATGTATTCCCACTTCTTAGAAAATGTTGTATCTAATACAAAGACCCAATAGTTGGTGCTGTCGCGGAGAATAATCGTTGTTCATTCTGCAAATCGTAATGACATTCTATTGGCAGCATATAGTTATTTAATGTTAGAGTAGGCAGTAACTTCGGTTGCCACTGGATTTTAAAGAGTGAGAATGGTAAAAGTGAACAAATTAACAGGATGTGATACTCGCTGGCTCTGTCACATTTCAATATTTACTAGGCCTCAGTAAGAGAATTAGTCTAGATGAGGAACAGGTCCAGTGACGAGGCTATTATGAAGACGATTAAACTTCTAATTCCATAAAAGGCGGGGCATGAATATACTATAAACGACTTCGTGTGTAGTTCAAAGCCCTTGGGGACGGTCGCCTGTCTAAGTTATCTCATACTTGAAGTACAATACGAATCCCAAAAAAAGTTTAAAACATATCATAGAAGACGGTTAAAGGGGTAAATGATTAATACGAGACATTTATATGTACCCATCAAACCACACAAGTGGACTATTTGTAGAACAGCATTACTTGTTTCGCTAATGCACGCCAACTTTCCGAGTGACTCACTGAAGACATCTTTCCGTTAGGGGCTCCACCTAGGGGCTCCACTCCTCCGCTGTCAATGGCATATGCTTCCATCTAGTGTGTATGGGCGTAAACGATTGAAAAATGTATGTTGGCAGCATTGCTGTAACGATCGGGCAGCTGGGAGCTGTAATTTTCTCATGTAGCTTTTATCCGTGTATTCGGTCATCGTAGATCGAGAATTGAACCAATCAGAATATGCGGCTATGCAGGCTTGTTCACTCTGCTCTAATTTGAAATTTTCGTTGTTTGTTGTGTGTTAGATTAGTGAAGAGAGTGCAGATTTTATAACATGTCTTGAATTTTTATCTTTAGAATTTTGTGGAAAGATTTGTATTCTCAGCAAGAAATGGAAGGCGCCAGAAATTGTGGTCCATATAAAGCTACGAAAATGGTAAATACGGTATAATTTCATTTACGTTTTAGTGTTACAGTTTTAAATGGGAAAACAACTGCAATATTTTGCCGCGATTGGAAAGTAGTCACAGAGTTATCGAAAATTTTTATGAGTGATTTCTGAAGAAGACTTTAGTTGTGATAGTTAATCCCCGTACCGAGATTTCGACTCATAACCTGAATGTGAAATAGGAATTTCGATCATCCTGCAGCATTTGCTAGTATTACGTTTTACATGTCTTCTGAGTTGAAGGAGGTGGTTCTGCCAGAAATATATTTTATTTTAATTTAATTTAAAGACAGTATTCCAGCGAGGTTGCCTCACTGGAATACTGTCATTAAAGTTCCATTTTCCCTTCGCCCGCTTAGTGCCTATCACTGCCATTATCATAAGGCACACCAACTACACAGAGCGCAGTTGTTCTTGAGAAGTTAATAATTCATGAAGATTCAAGGTTTCTGGGTTCTGACGCTGTGTCAGGTGAGTAGTTCCCAACATTGCAAATAATGAGAGTGCCTTAAAATCTTAGGGAACTGCTCACCTGGCAACACAGCATTATACCCCAGGACACTTTAATCTGCAGAAATGCCAATGTGAGAACCTCGGTTGTTTCTGAATAGCTCCTTATCTGGTCAAGAAGCTTCTCAAGTTGAATGGTAGCATAAAGTTTGTAATTGCATTCACAAGATGGTTTTGCCATATAATGGCGTATGTGAGAAGTTCACAATACTTAATTCTAAGATCATCTATTTGAAGTGGATGGGAGTGGGGTTTACTATTTACCTTGGGCCTTGTTTGTCCATGATTATAGTACATACATAAATATTGTTACACTTAACAGCAATATATTGTAGTAAGTGTGAATGGGTATTTTCATTTTATATGCGAATTGAAGGGTCTATAAGGTAAACTTCTAGTATTATTATGAGAAGGTATACTTAAATGTTGTGGTAAGGGTCTGTTTTATACATTACTGTGTCAGTTGCATAAACTTAACAAGAGTGTCATAGAAACAATAGGTAAATGAAGCGTCAAAATAATATCACTGATATTATGCATTTATTTTTTTTCTACAGTGGAATGAAATGGTTGAAACATTTCAGAATGGAATTCCTTTAAGAAGGCATCGTCGTCATATTAAGGTGTATGATAACTGCTTCACAGGACAGGAGGCTGTGAACTGGTTTCAGTCTGTTCTTCAGAACCATATTTATCTGGGAAACATTGTAACAAGGGAACAAACAATTCAACTGCTAAATAAATTCCTCAAAGCTGGTGTCTTTCAGAATATAAATGCAGTTACTACATTTGATCCTCATTATCAGTTTCTCAAAGAAGGGGATCTGTATCAGTAAGTGGGTCTGGAGCACTTTTCTTTATAGTTTTAAAATTGGTGTGTAAATGTAAATGATAAACTACATAAATGACTTACAAGAATGAATGTTTCTTTTTATGAGCTCTTGGACATTTTAGACTTGTCTGTTATGTACTTTTACAGTCTCAGCATGTGGTGAAACTTTATGAAAGGTATGCAGTTATTGGAGTACTTGTTACAGGAACATTGTTTTCTTAAAAGTCTTGCAAAATTTAGGTTTTATGTAATTATACATCACTATTCAGTTACAGTGGAATCTTTATTTAAGGCTTGTCAGATTAAGACTTTGCTACATTCTATTTTTTGTTTTTTTTTGTCATTGCCAAAACCTTGTATAATATGTAATATTTTTTGATTTAAGTTGTCTTGGTTTTAGTTTCTCGTACATTTAAGACATACAAATTCAGGTCATAAGCGATTTTGGAAGATGTTTACAAGTCTGGAGTGTGGGTTATGTCCACATTACCATGATTAGATGCAGTGGGAGTGAAGCAATGTCAGAATTGATTGCGAACTAATGTAGCAGTGTCCTATCACTTGTCATGTGTGGGTGGGGAAAAAGCCTGTAGCAAGATTTTATTGTTGAGGTTCTTTCTTTTATCTCCCATACAATAGATTTATCATACACATATAAAATGGATTGAAGAACAACAGCATTAGATTTCAATTCAGAGTGAATATAATGTTTCTGTACCCATGGTAGTAATTCTTGGTTTGACCCTGATGCAGTCCTCATTTAAAATTTCCAGAGTTTAAGGTATAAAAATCTTGTCCCCAAAATTAATCTCAAAAGGGGGTGTTACAGTATATGAATAAGCCCATGTGCCATATTTTGTGTAAAACTGAGTATTTGCAACAGAGAGAACTGATGCATCTTTTTCACGTAATGGATTACATAATTTTGGAATTAGATCCCCAAAGTTTTAGATCTGCTTTTTCCCATTACTGTTGACTGATGTATTTGTACCTTCCCCACTTCTGTATTTCACAGACTTTACATTCGCAGATCCCTCATAGTATCAAAAAGCTATGAGTAAGTTGGTTTTTCACTTTCCAGTGTAAAAGACATGAAAATGGCTGATTCACACAAAGCCTTGTACAGTAATGTGTAACAGCAGAATTTTGACATGGTGTGCCATACATTTTGATGCTGCAAATGTGTTATGTATAGTATTTTGTAGGAAGGTGTGATATATTATTATAGAAACATGAAGTACTTGAATTTGTTTAAAACTGTGTTACAAGAGTACTATTTTGAAGAATATGACTCCTTGTTTTATTTCCATGAAATTTATTTTAGAATTATGAAAGTTACAGATAAGCAGAAATAATAAAATTTCCACGTACTGTGCCTCCAAAAATTAGACAAGGAAGTAATTAACGTAAGCCATATTCCTACGGTAAGAAAGTAGCCAAAGAAACATACAAAAATTACAGTTATATTTGTTGAAATATGACTTATTATAAGCATCAGTTCAATTAGCATTAATTATTTCCGCACTAATTTGCAGTATGTGATGCAATTTGAATAACATTGTGATGTGTTTTCCATTTTTGCTTCTCCATTCTTAACTCTACAGGCACTTACATAAGAGTTGTTAGTGTAAATCTGTACAGTAAAACCTTGTTAATTGAAACATGGTTAATTCAAAATATGATGTATTTTGAAGCTGAATATGTTCCCTGGCTTTAAACACAGGATTTTATGTACTTTGTAATATGGTTGATTTGTAATTTGAAGCTACTCTATGGTCTCTTGATTCCTCAAAGTCTAATAATTTGAATGCAGTAAAGCTCAAGTTGTCTGAAATCTGATAGTCTCACACTCCCAGGAGTCTGGCATTAAAATGGGCAGTTGGGGGGCTGGGGGTGTCTTTTTAACATTAGCCAAACTGAACGATATGAAGCGAAACAGTCAGCTCATCTCACGTGATCTCAACCTGCCATTTACTATTGATAGTCAGAGGTCCTTGTACTTTCTTGAGTGCTTTTGAACTCTGTTAGGGTATTTATGCATATCCTGTTCTAATGATGATGTCAGAGGTGAATGAAGTTGCTGGTGGTAGTAAAGGTTTAAGGAAAAGCACAGAACAGTGACATTAACAAAGAAATTAGATGCTTTAATGTTGCTTTGGATTGTTCTTTCTGGACAGGTCATGTAAAAATTTGTCATTTTTTGACACTGGACAAACCTGGAACAAAGGCCAATTGAGTCTCACTTGAAGAAACAACATAATCATACCAAAGTGTGACAAACGTGAATTATTTTTCCCTGGCTTGCGTTTTTTATTTACAGTGTATTGAATTGTATAGTAGATGTTTAAAAATAAATACAAGAAGGGGATATAATTACTCAGTTAAGTAAAGAATCATTGCAAACAACATAATGTTAGGACTTCAATCATGTAACAGGTAAGCGTGCAATGAAAAAATTAGAAAATGTAAGAAACTCCCTGCATTTTATGGAACCTGAAGGTTCATTACTGCATTCAGAAGTGCATAAGTCTGTCCAGTGGTCCCTTTTCTTCAGATCTCCCTGCCAAAACCTGAATGCATTTATCCTGTCTTCCGTATGTACCACACGCACTGCCTTTTTCATTCTTCTTGATTTGATTGGATCACCCAAATAATATTCATAATCATGAAGCTCCTCATTATGTAGTCTTCTTCACTCCCCTGTTACTTTGACCCTCTTAAGCCCAAATATCTTCCTCAGCACCCTATTCTCAAACAGTGTGAGAGACCAAGTTTCACACCCTTGCAAACTGGCAAAATATAGCTTTGTATATCATAATCTTTATATTTTTTGAATTAGGAAATTCAAGATCACATTATTCAAATTCAATTTTTTGGTTCCAAGCACTTCAAATCAACAAGGTTTTACTGTAGTACTCTAGTTTTAATTGAAAATAATATAATTTTCTTACTGTATAGCCTGTCAGACGTCAGCAGTACTAGACTTCCTCTGGCCAGTAAATCACTAAATATTCCAACAAAAAGTAAGCCGAACCAGTGGTCTGTTAAGAATACAGATGGAGTCACAAAGAAAGGCATTACTACTTCAAGTAGTCGATCTGAAATGGCTGAACCACGACTAGATGCACGTCACACAGTAGGTCTTCCAACTATCAGCAATTCTGTAATGCAACCAACAGATAATAAATGGAATTGCCCTGTATCTGCAGAAGAGTTTAGACATGCTTTACCACTGCCTCATCAACATACCAGAAGCAAAAGTGATGTTTGTGCTAGACAAAATATGCAGTGTGAAACAAATTACCAAAAGATGAGTTTCACTCAGGATCAGAAAGGATATGGATCTGTGCAAAGTAGTATCTACAATGTTCCATATGTGGAAAATCTGAGTCATCATGGAAGGTATTCTGAGCACTATAAAATTAAAAATTTATCTGCTTATGAGAAACAGGTCAAAGAAACATCTGAAACCTCTGGTAGGGAGTATTGTGCTTTATCTGGTGAGCAAGGAACAATGGATAATGGGCATATCAGGAGTGGGAAGACTAATATAAGCAGTCCATATAATTCAAGGGATATCAGTAAAGATCCTGCTAGTCCCAGACCTTATACAGACTCTTGTAAGTGGCTTCAACCACTTACCTTTGACAGCATAGACACAAGTGACATGGAAAAAGGAAACCGCATTCCACAGCCTTGTGTGCCTTCTGCAACTCTGGGTTACAAAAACTTGGACAATTTTACAGTTGTGCCAAAATCTCAGACAATCCAAAGGAGTTTGAGTGTGGGGCAACCAAAATTAGACCTTAGTAAGCCTTCTGTAAACACTGAAACTCATGATTCAGGGAAGTCTGTTCAAAATGAAAAGATTCCGCATAGAAGTGTAGATGTAAGTAGCTTGACAAAGCCTCAACACGGTGAGCTAAACATTGCCACTGTAAGGAGAAATCCACACATAAAAGTAAATAATATTGCTTTTCGTGGAGAAAATATGGGCCATTGTGGATCTGAGGATGGACAACGGATGCCTTATTATCAGACATCCACCTCACAGTTGAAGTGTAACCAGAATAATGTAACTGCCTCTAGGATGCAAGAAGAAAGAAATCCATTTAGAAGATCTGCAAGTTTGGAACTTTCTAGGTCAGGTTGTGATGATCCTGTTACCACAACAGGTTCTGAGCCTCCTCATCTGTGTGAAATTGGGACGATTTGGAAGAAAGTAGTCTTGGCTAGGTAAGGCACTGATTGAATGAATACACAGGGTACAGCATGACAGTATGGGTATGATGAATACGTGGTTCACATGCAGGCCGTAACACTGCTTACTCATGTACTACCTGCACTCAGCTCTCGAGGTAGCCACTTCACATGACCTAACTTAAAACTTCAGTCCTACTTTTGCACCACCTTTTGTAACAGTATGAACCACAAAATATTACCCACAAGAAATATGAATTAATTGTATGACAACTTTTGAGTAAACTAATATTTAGTGTTCCAAGTTCAGTCTGAGGACTTTGACACTGATATCTTACTGTATATAAAAGTACAGGCAAAAGAATAAAGCATGTTTTAGTATAATTTATTATGTTACTGAAATAAAGTATGTAATTGTTTTAAATGTATTGTGTTTGTTCTTTCTTATTGTTAGATTTTTCACAGAACTGATTATAAATTCTAGGTTGGAAAAGCACACACTGGGGTGGAAGATCCCATTCAGGTATGAGTTGCAGACCATTCCAGGTGAGTGGCTTTCTGCAAATGCATCCAGTGAAGTCCATCTTGACTCCCACTTCCCCCAGTCTCTGGTGGCTGCTATGAATTGCCTTGTGCATTGTGAGTTTATCTACAGTGGTAATATCCATTGCATATCTGTGAATTGCACTTTTTTGCAAATTATTCATTTAAACTTCCTTTTACAGGGCCCCAAGCTGTACCAAATGAAATTCTAACAGCATTTAAAGAACATTACTTCAAATTGCAAGAACCTCTGACCACATTTAAGTTGTACAAAGTATTGACGAAAGTATTTTTATATGTTGCAACTGGCAACTTAGCCGTGAGTAACGGGATGGTATCAGGGCAATCTGAATTGAGTACCAATGGTCTTCTAGGCATGGTATTGCCACCTAACTCTTGTTTTGAAACTGCATTTACGTCAGATAATCCTGTAACTCGCATAGTGCCTCAACGTTGTGTGGACACATTACATTTTTCACAGCACACACAACAGATTAAAAGCGTTTCACTAAAGAGAATGTCAAGTGCTCCAAACTTGTATGAGCCATTACAGAATATTCAAGCAACTCAGAAAGGAAGCAGGCAATCTGGAACAAAGCGCCAAATAATTGGTGGGAAACGTGCAGTTAAAATGGCTAGCAGGAAAGGTGGCAGGAGAGTGAGAATAGGAGTGGAGGAAGACAGGAAGTTGTACCATTTTCGTAGCAAGTCAGGTGGTTATGTGAACCCAGCTCTGTCTAAGTCCATTGAGGATACTGATACTGATGATTTTATAGACACTGGCAAGATTCAGGCACAATACAACATTGACCCTGAACAGGAACTTGATTATGTTGCAGCTTTGGAAAGTCTGAATACCTTAATGCGATGCAGTCGTCGTGATAATCCTTCTGTTGCTGTGAGTATATTTTGGTTTTATTCCAAAAAATTAATTGCTACAATTTCTAAATATGAAAGGCACTGTTTGAAGAAAAATTGTAAGTCATATAAGTTAGGGGCTATACTGGGATCAACAAATGTATTTCCACCAACAGGGATGCCTCATCATTAAAAAAGATGTAATTTACCAAAACTACCTTTAGTTTGACCCTCTAGCATCAGGTTTGAGCTTTCCATCTTATTTTAACTTAACTTCATTCATCCCGATGTGTTCCATATTAAAACAAAGTACAATCTTCTTTGTCTAACACATCTATAACCTTTATGAAGTATTCACTCGGCTACATGTTTCGGCCCCAACTGGGCCATCATCAGGCCTTATATATGTATAGGTCT
>JGI20169J29049_11449046_pt1 | contig 10627 bp, 1 predicted proteins | sample TergutNc150P1_FD_29049 | JGI IMG/M metagenome (IMG submission 29049) | reverse complement strand
AGTTTTGCATCCACCTGCTAAGTAGCACACATTTACATAATATTGATCGCCAATACCTAGCAATTTCGACGTTCTTGAAGTTACACTAACTTAGTATTACACTGGGTTTCGGACACCTCAAGAATGTATGAATTATCACTTCGACTATGTATATAATCTTGGAAACAGTAACAGAAATTCATTCCGGCTTTCATCAAAAGGCAAACATACTAGCTCAATAGTTTAACTCCGGTGTTAAGTGTTCTCTACGGAAAAAATATTTAAACAGAAAAAATTTAACATTGCCATTGCTACGATGGTCATGTTCAGCAACTGCTTCGTACTGATCGAAGGTAAGTTAACACGACACAACTGCAAGCTTTAGAATCATTTTGGTACCTTGAGTGAAGCTAACTAAACTAACTAAATTAAATCGTTTCAAACTGGACCGTATCGAAATTAAATAAAGGCGTGACAACTATTTTATTTTTGGTCAGAACATTCTATTTGTAATCACTGTAGACACCTCTAAGTCATTATATTTAACCTTTTACAGAACAGAACATTGCTAAACTAAATGGTACAACAATCTCTTATTTTTTGTGATATACAGCGCTAAATAGTGACTTGAGATGGTCCTCCCTACGTAGTGAAGTAAGGTATTCCTAACTACACAGTGACAAACATTTTGTGCTCTACGTAGTTGGCTTTAGATATCTCTGTGCTAGGTACTTGATTTGAATTTCCCCTCAATTTGTAGACGAATTGAGATACCCCGCGTTTGGAAATTGACGTGACGTACTCGGCGCTACATACTGACATGAAATGGTCTCCGCTGCGAACTGGCGTGATGGTTCTCGCTACATAATGACGACCATTTCGTTCTCTAAGTAGTTCACTTACGGAAACCAAACGGAAAAATTAACGAAAACCTAACGGAAAACTAACGGAAACCTAACGGAAACCGAACCGAATCCTAACCAAAACCTAACCGAAACCTAACGGAAAACTAACCGAAACATAATGGAAACCTAGTCGTAACCTAACAGAAATATAACAAAAACCTAACGGAAACCTAACCGAAACTTAACGGAAACCTAACCCTAACATAACTGAAACCTAAACTATACAAAACAGAAACCCAAACGAAACCAAACGGAAACCTAACCGAAACACAATGAAAACCTGACACAAACCTAACGGAAACCTAACTGGAACGTAACAAAAAACTAACGGAAACCTAACGGAAACCTAATGGAAATCTAACAAAAACCTAACCGAAACCTAACCGAAACCTAACGAAAACCTAACGGTAACCTAACCGTAAACTAACCGAAACCTAATGGAAACCTAACTGAAAACTAACGGAAACCTAACGGAAACATACTGGAAATCTAACCGAAACCTAACGGAAACCTAACTGAAACTGAACGGATACCTAAGAGAAACATAATGGAAACCTAACGGAAACATGACGGAAAACAGACGGAATCATGACGGAAACTGGACGGAAACCTGACGGGATCGTGACGGAAACCAGACGAAACACAGACGTAACCCTGTATGAAACCTAACGAAAACCTAACGGTAACATAACGGAAACCTAACAGAAACCTAACCGAAACCTAAGAAAAATATAACGGAAACCTAACCGAAACCTAAGGAAAACCTAACCAAAACCTAACGAAAAACTAAGGGAAATCCAACCGAACCCTAACCGAAACCTAACCGAAAACTAACGGAAACCTAACCGAAACCTAACCGAAACCTAACGGAAACATACCGGAAACCTAGCCGAAACCTAACGGAAACCTAACGGAAACCTAACGAAAACCTAACCGAAACCTAACCGAAAACTAACCGAAACCTAATCGAAACCTAACCGAAAACTAACGGAAACCTAACCGAAACCTAACGGAAACTTGACGGAAACCCAACGAAAACCTAACATGATATATTCCTGACTACATAGTAACGACCATTCCGTGTTCTACGTTTTTGCATTGAGATACCTCTGAGTTAAATATTTAATGTGAAATGCCCCGCGCTATATAGTTGAATTCAGATGTCAAGCTTTTTGATGTTTGCGAGATATACCTGGCGGAACATACTGATATGATATAGTCCTAGAAATAGTGACGTGAAATATTCCTAGCTACGTAGTGACCATTCCGTGTTCTAGGTTTTCGCATTGAGGTATCTGAGCTATATATTTAATGTGAAATGACCCGCGCTGGATATATTAATTGAAATGCCTCGCGATTTGAAGTTGAAGTGTTATACCCCGCAATTACTAGTGGCGTGAGATTGTCCTCGTTACGTAGTGACGTGATATTCTGCGCCACGCAGTGGCGACCATTCCGTGCTCTACGTAGTTAACTAGATATATCTCTGCTCTAAGTACTTGATGTGAAATGTCCCACGCTAAATGCTTCAATATGACGTGTATAACCGGCGCTACATAGTGACGTGAAAACGTCCCCGCTACCTTAGTGACGTGAAATATCCCCACTACTTAGTGAGGTGAAGACGTCCCCGCTACATAGTGACGTGAAAACGCCCCCGATATGTAGTGATGCGAAAACGTTTCCGCAACATAGTGATATGAAAACGTCCCCGCTACATGGTGAGATAAAAACGTCCCCGCTGCATAGTGACGAGATATTCCGCGCTACGTAGTTACAATCATTTCGAGCTCTATGTATGTGGTTAGAAATACCTCTGTTCTATGTACTTCATGCGGAATGTCCCACGCCAAATATTTGAATTGAGATGTGCCACGCTTGGAAATTGACGTGACTTACTCGGCTCTACATACTGACATGAAATGGTCTCCGCTGCGAACTGGCGTGATATTTCTCGTTACATTGTGACGACCATTCCGTTCCCTAGGCAGATGACTTACTGAAACCTAACGAAAACCAAACGAAAACATAACGGAAACCTACCTGAAAACTAATGGAAACCTAACGGAAACCTAACCAAACCTAACCAAAACATAACGGAAACCTAACCGAAACCTAACCGAAAACTAACGGAAAACTAACCATAACCTAAACCGAAATATAACGGAAACGTAATGGAAACCTTACCGAAACATAACGGAAACCTAACCGTAACCTAACCGACACCTAACCGAAACATAACAGAAACCTAACCGAACCCTAACGGAAACCTAACCGAAACATAATGGAAAACAGAAACCTAACGGAAACCTAACAAAAACCTAATGAAAACCTAACGGAAAACTAACGGAAACCTAACGGAAACATAATGAAAAACTAACACAAACCTAACCGAAACCTAACCGAAACCTAACGGAAACCTAACCAAAACCTAACCGAAACCTAACCGAAACCTAACTATTACATAACCGTAACCTAACCGAAACCTAACGGAAACCTAACGTAAACCTAACCAAACCTAACCGATACCTAACAGAAATCTAACCGAAACCTAACCGAAACATAACCGAAACATAATGGAAACCTAACGAAAACCTAACGGAACCCTAACGGAAAACTAACGGAAACCTGACGGAACCTTGACGGAAACCTGATTCAAACTTTACGGAAACCTGAGGGAAACCTAACGGAATCCAGAGGGAACACAGTCGAAACCCTGAATGAAACCTAACGGAAATATAACCGAAACCTAATGGAAACCTCACTGAAACCTAACGGAAACTTAACCGAAAACTAAGTGAAACCTAACCGAAACCTAACGGAAACCTAAGGGAAAAAACCGAAACCTAACCGAAACACTACGAGAACCTAACCGAAACCTAACGGAAACCTAACCGAAGCCTAACCGAAACCTAATCAAAACAAAACGGAAATCTAAGGGAAATCTAACCAAATCCTAACCGAAAAATAACGGTAACCAAACCGAAACCTAACCGAAACCTGACGGAAACCTAACGGAAACCTAACATGATATATTCCTGGCTACATAGTAACGATCATTCCGTGTTCCAAGTTTTTGCATTGAGATATCCCTCAGTTAGAAATTTAATGTCAAATGCCCAACGCTATAGAGTTGGATTCGGATGTCCAGCTTTTTTATGTTTGCGAGATGTACCTGGCGGAACCTACTGACATGATATAGTGCTCGAAACGTAGTGACGTGAAATATTCCTAGTTACGTAGTGACAACCATTCCGTGTTCTACGCTTTTGCATTGAGGTATCTCTGAGCTATGTATTTAATTTGAAATGGCCCGCGCTAGATATATTAATTGAAATGCCCCGCGCTTGGAAGTTGAAGTGTTATACCCCGCACTAACTAGTAGCGTGAGATTGTCCTCGTTACGTAGTGACGTGTGATATTCTGCGCTACGCAGTGGCGAACATTCCGTGTTCTACGTAGTTAACTAGATATATCTCTGCTCTAAGTACTTGGTGTGAAATGTCCCGCGCTAAATGATTCAATATGACGTGTATAACCGACGCTACACAGTCACGTGAAAACGTCCCCGCTACATAGTGGAGTGAAATGTCCCCTATACTTAGTGACGTAAAAACGTCCCCGCTACATAGTGACGTGAAATAGTCCCCGCTACGTAGTGACGTGAAAACGTCCCCGCAACATAGTGACGTGAAAAAGTCCCCGCTACATAGTAACGTAAAAACGTCCCGGCAGCATAATGACGTGAGATATTCCGCGCTATGTAGTTACCATCATTCCGTGCTCTATGTATGTGGTTAGAAATACCTCTGTGCTATGTACTTCATGCGAAATGCGCAACGCCAAATATTTGAATTGCAATGTTCTGCGCTGGGAAATTGACGTGATATAACCAGCGCTACGTAGTGACGTGAGATTGTCCTCGTTACGTAGATACGTGATGTATACCTCGGTACCTAGTGACGAAAATTCCGTGCTCTCGATATTAGGCATGAGATATCTCTGCGCTAAGTATTTTATGTGAAATGACCCTCGCAATGTAGTTGAATTGAGATGCCCCGCGCTTGGAATTTCACGTGATACAATGTGCGCTATCTAGTACCTTGAAATAGTCCTCGCTACGTAGTGACGTGAGGTATTCTTGGCTACGTAGTTGACGACTATTCCGTTCTCTACATTGTTGGATTGAAATATCTCTGACCTAGGTATTTAATGTAAAGTGACCCGCGCTTGATTGTTTAATTGAGATGGACCGCGCTTGGAATATGGCGTAAAATACCCCGCGCTACCTAGTGTCGTGAAATTGTCCGGGCTACGTACTGTAATGAATGTTGTAGGAATTCTATAATTTGTGTACTTTAAATTTATGTATTTTTCTTTTAACCTACGTTACTACCAATATTTCACCAGCTAGGAGGTGACAACCACTTCTCTATTGTCAGCAAAAACCTAGCAGCCTGATAACCTCAGTTTTGCATCCACCTATTATGTAGAACACAGTTACATACTACTGATCCCCGTACCTAGCATTTTCGACGCTCTTGAAGTTACAATAACTTATCCATTATTACACTGGGTTGCGTACACCTCAAGAATGTATGAATTATATTTTGCCTCTGTATATAATCTCGGGAACAGTACCAGAAATTCATTCCGGCTTTCATGAAGAAGCAGACGTACAAGCTCACTAGTTTATCTCCGACGTTAAGTGCTCTCTACGGAAGAAAATATTTAAACAGTAAACTTTAACAATGCCATTGCTACGATGGTCATATTCAGCAACTGCTTCGTACTGATCGGAGGTAAGTCCTCATGACACAACTGCAAGCTTTAGAATCTTTTTGGTACCTTGAGTTGGCAAACTAAACTAACTAAATTACACTGTTTCAAACTGGACCGTACCGAAATTAAATAGAAGCGTGACAACTATTTCATTTTTGGTCAGAACATCCTATTTGTAATTACTGTAGGTACCTCTAAGTCATTATATTAACACTTTTACAAAATAGAACATTGCTGAACTAAATGGTACAAGTCTATTATTATATTGCACTACATAGTCCTATATCCCGAGTTTGATTCTTGCTAACCACACTTGGCTGGTGGCGACGATTGATGTACCGTTATCATTTTATAAAACTAGAGTTGGTACAGTTTATTACCTGAGATAGGAAATGCAGTGTTTCATATTCCTAAACTGGCATTAGAGTACTGGAGTGAGATATTCCTCGCTACGTATTGAAGAACATTCCGTGCTCCGTACTTGACTAGTGATATCCCGGCGATATGTACTTCATGTGAAATTACTCAAGCTAGATAGTTGAATTTAGATGCTCCGCGCTTGGAATTTGATGTGATATACAGCGCTACATAGTGACTTGAGATGGTCCTCCCTACGTAGTGACGTGAGGTTTTCCTCACTACATAGTGACATACATTTTTGCACTAGGTAGTTGGCTTTAGATATCTCTGTGCTAGGTACTTGAATCGAATTTCCCCACGATACGTAAATGAATTGAGATAACCCGCGCTTCAAAATTGACGTGACTTATTCGGCGTTACATACTGACATGAAATGGTCTCCGCTGCGAACTGGCGTGATATTTCTCGCTACAGTCACGACCATTCCGTTCTCTAGGCAGTTCACTAACGGAAACCAAACGGAAACCTAACGGAAAACTAACGGAAACCTAACGGAAACCTAGCCCAAACCTAACCAAAACATAACCGAAACCTAACCGCAACCTAACCGAAACTTATCGGAAACCTAACCGTAACCTAACCCAAACCTAACGGAAATCTAACCGAAACCTAACCGAAACCTATCGGAAACCTAACCGTAACCTAACCCAAACCTAACGGAAATCTAACGGAAACATAACCGAAACCTAACCGTAACCTAACCGAAACATAACAGAAACCTAACCGAAACCTAATGGCAACTTAACCGAAACATAATGGAAACCAAACAGAAACATAACAGAAACCTATCGGAAACCTAACAAAACCTAACGGAAACCTAACGGAAAACTAACGAAAACCCAACCGAAACCTAACAAATCTAACAGCAACCTAACGGAAACCTAACCGAAACAAAAGGGAAACATAACGGAAACCTAACGGAAACCTAACGGAATCCTAACGGAAATCTAACGGAAACCTGACGGAAACCTGATGGAACCTTGAAGGAAACCTGACGGAAACCTGACGGAAACTTGACGGAAATGTAACGAAAACCAGACGGAACCCAGATGTAACCCTGAAGGAATCCTAACGGAAACTTAACGGAATCCGGATGGAAACAACGGAAACCTAACGGAAATGTAACAGAAACATAACGGAAACCCAAGCGAAACCTAACGGAAAACTAACGGAAACCTAACCAACACCTAACGTAAACCTAAGGGAAACCTAATCGAAACCTAACGGAAGCATATGGGGAACCTAACCGACACCTAACGGAAACCTAACCAAAACCTAACCGAAACCTAAAGAAAACCTAACCGAAACGTAAAAGAAATCTAAACGAAACCTAACCGAAACCTAAGGGAAACCTAACGGAACCCTATCGGAAACCTAAAATGATATATACCTGGCTACATAGTAACGACCATTCCGTGTTCTACGTTGTTGCATTCAGATATTTCAGTTAGATATTTAATGTAAAAACTCCGCGCTATGTAGTTGAATTCAGATGTCCAGCTTTTTGATGTTTGCGAGATATACCTGGCGGAAACTACTGACATGATATAGTCCTCGAAACGTAGTGACGTGAAATATTCTTAGCTACGTAGTGACAACCATTCCGTGTTCTACGTTTTTGCATTGAGGTATCTGTGAGCTATGTATTTAATGTGAAATGGCCCGCGCTCGATATATTAATTGAAATGCCCCGCGCTTGGAAGCTGAAGTGTTATACCCCGCACTAACTAGTGGCGTGAGATTGTCCTCGTTACGTAGTGACGTGTGATATTCTGCGCTACGCAGTGGCGACCATTCCCTGCTCTACGTAGTTAACTAGATATATCTCTGCTCTAAGTACTTGATGTGAAATGTCCCGCGCTAAATGGTTCAATATAACATGCGTAACCGACGCTACATAGTGAAGTGAATACGTCACCGTTATATAGTAACGTGAAAAGTCCCCACTAAGTGACGTGAGAACGTCCCCGCTACATAGTGACGTGAAAACGTCCCCGCAATATAGTGACGTGAAAACGTCCCCGCTATATAGTGACGTAAAAACGTCCCCGCTGCATAGTGACGTGACATATTCCGCGCTATGTAGTTACCATCATTCCGTGATCTATGTATGTGGTTAGAAATACCTCTGTGCTATGTACTCCATGCGAAATGCCCCACGCCAAATATTTGAATTGAGATGTGCCGGGCTTGGAAATTGACGTGATATAACCAGCGCTACGTAGTGACCTGAAATTGTCCTGGCTACGTAGATACGTGATGTATTCCTCGGTACCTAGTAATGACCATTCCCTGCTCTTGATATTAGGCATGAGATATCTCTGCGCTAGGTATTTGATGTGAAATGACCGTCGCAATGTAGTTGAAGTGAGATGCCCCGATACAATGTGCACTATCTAGTATCGTAAAATAGTCCTCGCTACGTAGTGACGTGAGGTATTCTTGGCTACGTAGTTAACGACCATTCCGTTCTCTACGTTGTTGGATTGAAATATCTCTGACCTAGGTATTTAATGTAAAGTGACCCGCGCTGGATAGTTGAATTTTGATGGCCGCGCTTGAAATATGGCGTGAAATACCCCGCGCTACCTAGTGTCGTGAAATTGTCCAGGCTACGTACTGTAATGAATGTTGTAGGAATCCTAAAATTTGTGTAACTTAAATTTATGTATTTTTCTTGTAACCTACATTAGTAACAATGTCACCAGCTAGGAGGTGACAACCACTTCTCTACTGTCAGCAAAAAACTAGCAGCCTGATAACCTCAGTTTCGCATCCACCTGTTAAGTAGCACCAGTTACATATTATTGATCCCCAGTACCTAGCAATTTCGGCGGTTTTGAAATTACACTAACATACCCAGTATTACATTGGTTGCGTGCACCTCAAGAATGTATGAATTATCACTTCGCCTCTGTATATAATCTCGGGAACAGTACCAGAAATTCATTCCGGCTTTCATCAAGAAGCAGACGTACAAGCTCACTAGTTTATTTAAGACGTTAATTGCTCACTACGGAAGAAAATATTTAAACAGTAAACTTTAACAGTGCCATTGCTACGATGGTCATATTCAGCAACTGCTTCGTATTCATCGGAGGTTAGTCATCATGACACAATTCCAAGCTTTAGAATCATCTTGGCACCTTGCGTGGAGCTAACTAAACTAACTAAATTAATTTTTTTCGAACTGGACCGTACCGAAATTAAATAGAGGCGTGAAACTATTTTATTTTTGGTCAGAACATTCTATTTGTAATTACTGTACATACCTCTAAATCATTATTTTAACCCTTTTACAGAATAGAACGTTGCTGAACTAAATGGTACAACAGACTATTATTGTATTGCACTACATAGTCCTATATCCCGAGTTTGATTCTTGCTAAGCACACTTGGTTGGAGGCGACGATTGATGTACCGTTATCATTTTATGAACCTAGATTTGGTACAGTTTATTACCTGAGATAGGAATGGCAGAGTGTTTCATATTCCTAAACGGGCATCACAGTATTGGAGTGAGATATTCCTCGCTACATAATGACGAACATTCCGTGCTCGTTATTTGACCAGTGATATCTCTGCGCTATGTATTTCATGTGAAATTCCTCACGCTAGATAGTTGAATTTCCCCGCGATACGTAGTTGAGTTGAGATACCCCGCGCTTGGAAATTGACGTGACATACCCCGCGCTACATACTGATATGAAATGGTCTCCGCTGGGAACTGGCGTGAGATATTTCTCGCTACATAATGACGACCATTCCGTTCTCTAGGTAATTGACTAACGGAAACCTAACGAAAACCTAACCGAAACCTAACGGAAACCTAACCGAAACCTAACTGAAACCTATCCGAAGCCTAACCGAAACCTAACAGAAACCTAACGTAAACCTATCCGAAACAACCGAAACCTATCGGAAACCTAACCAAAACCTAACGCAAACCTAACCGTAACGCAACGGTAACGTAACGGAAACCTAATCGAAACCTAACCGAAACCTAACGGAAAACTAACGGAAAACTAACGGAAACCTAACGGAAACTTAACGGAAACCTAATGGAAACCTGACGAAAACCTGCCGTTAACCTGACGGAAACCTGACAGAAACCTGACGGAAATCTAAAGAAAACCTTACGGTAACCTAACGAAAACCTAACCGAAACCTAAGGGAAATTTAACCAAAACCTAACCGAAACCTAACGGAAACCTAACGAAAACCTAGCATGATATATTCCTGGCTACATAGTAACGACCATTCCGTTTTCTACGTTGCATTGAGATACCTCTGAGTTAGATATTTAATGTGAAATGCTCCGCGCTATATAGTTGAATTCAGATGTCCCGCTTTTTGATGTTTACGAGATATACCTGGCGGAACCTACTGACATGATATAGTCCTCGAAACGTAGTGACGTGAAATATTCCTAGCTACGTAGTGACAACCATTCCGTGTTCTACGTTTTTGCATTGAGGTATCTCTGAGCTATGAATTTAATGTGAAATGGCCCGCGCTGGATATATTAATTGAAATGCCCC
>JGI20169J29049_11449048_pt1 | contig 10637 bp, 9 predicted proteins | sample TergutNc150P1_FD_29049 | JGI IMG/M metagenome (IMG submission 29049) | reverse complement strand
ATGTAGTATCTCTTAGTAGTAACAAAAACACATCACTGCCAGCATTCCAAACTCAGCATCCATGCATGCAGGCTCAATGGGATGACACCATGCCATCACAGCAACTGTAGTTATACAGTTCATGATGACCCCCAGAGACTGCTACCATTTATCTACTCTCAGTATTTTAGTACACTGAATCCATTACACAGTAATGCCTTCTGTTAAGATGGCGGATGTGATGGTTGGTGGGAAAGACTGTACCAAATTTTTACTGTACAGCGCAATTGGTACTTATGCTTCTAGGTGTAACAGTTGTGGAACAAAGTAATGATGACAAAACTTAATAATGTGCAATGTGAACTGTCCTTTTCTATCACTTATTGAACTTTTACAGGAGGAAATTTATGATGATGGAATTCCTTCAACAGAGAGTGTGGTTAGCTCTGGCAATACTCGTGTTTCAAAATCCAGCCAAGCAGAAATTAATATGTACAACAGAATTACAATAAGAGCAAAATCATCAAATAAACTGGGAAAATCTAACCAAAGTCAGTTACAAAGACTACTGGTACTTCAAATCAATATATGCTATTTTCTAACTTTAAAGAGCTGGATACCATGACTGAAACCCTAAATACTGACCTACAAGAAATTGCAGTCTCAATGATAAGTGAATCAAATAACTGTTCACTTAATAAGCATAATATCCTAATAACAGGCAAAAGTTATGCTAAAGGATACTTGGAGAAGATTTCTTACGTACTGGGAATTGCCTTTGATATCATTGGTATTGTTAAACCTAATTCTCATTTAGAAACAATGACTTTCTCAGTTAAATCAGATATTAAGCAACCAACAAAGAATGATGTCACAGTGTGTGTGGTGGATCTATAAACATAGCCAGAAATAATTCAAAGAAAGGATTCCATTCCCTTAATCATTTTGTTAATAAAATAAGTAATACTAATGTTATCTTGGATGCGCCTAACCGATATGATCTGGCAGCTTTCTTGTGTGTTAATGAAGAGGTTAAGGTATTCAACAGTAGACTGTATAAATTGCTGAAGATTCAAAAACATGTACAGATTAAGAATATGGGTACATACAGAGAGCACTATATTACACATGGTCTGCACATGAATAGAAGTGGCAAAGATTGGAGTGTTCATAACCTAGCAAGGTTAATCAAGAAAATATTCTTGTTAAATTAAACTTCCTCACCCATAATTCTAAATTGAAAAGCTGAACATGTAGATAGTTCAAACCGAGCCATTAAAGTTAGTGATGAACATAATGGATGTTCATTTCAAGTGACAGCAAAGGAAGTATTGGTACAAGAAGTCAGTGAATCATGTTTCAATAGTATATTAATAAATCCATATCATGACAGTAACAGTAATAATGCAGCTGTATTACAAGCTGAAAGAGAGGATAAGATGGTTACAAGTTCTAACAGATCATGTTCATCTACTCATATGGACAACAATACAGATCAAGATGGAATACCCAATGACATTCAAGAAAGAAGTGTGTGTCAAGTTGGTGTTAGTGAATTAGGTTCAATGATGAGTATTCTGAGCAACACTGATGATTGTGTAAACTGCTCACATGATTCTGCACAAGATCCAAAACTTGAAGTTGAACAATGCTTATCTAAAAGGAAAAAACCTATTTTCAAAAGCAATGATTTTTTTATGGATATCAAACTGTCTGAAACATACAGCACTGATTCAAATAGTTCTCTAACATTAATGCATCAGAACATTAGGGGATTACTCAGCAAAAAAGGATGAACTGATGTGTTCATGAGTAACAAAGCAAATTGGCTCTTATTTTATCTGTTTACCTGACCATTTTTTATCAAAGCAGACCCTCAGTTTTGTTCATTTAGAAAATTATTCTTTATGTTCTGGCTACTCACAGTCTTTTTCAAGGTGGTGGTGTTTGTACATTTATCAGAAAGGATGTCAATTATATTCCTCTTGGTATTTCTGAAAACTGTGATGTGAAAATCACAGAACTGTGTGCTGTGCAAGTTAATACTAAATTTTCTCATTTGATTATAATATTTAATTATGGGTCTCCTTCAAGGAATTGTACAGGTACACTACTAGATAATACTTATACAGATAATAAAAAGCTACACGATTTTTCAGTTATTTCCACAGTTAATGTTCTGTCACATGGCAATGGTCAATACTTAATTTAAAAGAATGATTTTACTATGATTAAAACTATATGTTTGACTAGTAGAACTAGGTTATTATGTGAAGATTCTATCTCTGTGACTTTTGGAGTTGTTAAAAAATGAAACTTGGGGTAATTTGTATGAACCTGACGACATGCAAGATACATTTAACTCTTTGTAAATACTTTCTTAATTACCTTTGAATCATGTTTTCCTGCTCAACATACAACCAAAAAATAACAAAACAAATAGATTACTAATGGTAAAAAGGTGTCTTGCAGGCGGCACAGAAACTTGTATTTCTTTATAGAAACTGCCATAGTTAGAAATTAAAAGCTTATTACACTCGATACTGCATAACTGTACATAAAATCATAAGAGGCAAAAAGATGTATTTCAACCAATTAATATCTCTCTCTGATAACAAAACAAAAGCTATGTGGAATACTGTTAAGACAGAAACAGGAACAAAATGTCACCCTACTACAATACCTTCTGTACTTGAAAAAGATAATTTAGCAAATAATCCTATCAAGCTGCTGATGCTTTCAACAGTTATTTTATGGAATTAGTGCAGATATTAAAACTCTAGTATGTTCAAGTAGATTCTGCTATTCCATATCTAGTGAGTCACAATTCTAATCATTATCTGATTAAGACGGTTGTTCAATCACAGAGGTGGAAGTAAGAGGTATAACTGATTTCCTGAAAAACAAAAATTCTTCTGGATATGATGGGATATCTAATAAAATACTGAGATTGTGTGGTCACGTAATAAGTAAGTCATTATCTCATATTTTTAATAAATCACTTTCTTTGGCTATTTTCCTCCCTCCTGATACACTCAAATACGTTATTATAAACCCACCTTTTGAGTGGCGATATACATAACACTGCAAATTACAGACCAATTTCGTTGTTGACTGCATTTGCTAAGTATTTGAGATAGCAGGCTTTCATAGACTAAGTCAGCACTTTCAAGTTCACAACACTTTGATCCCGGAACAATGTGGATTTAAAAAAGCATTATCCACAATTGTTACTACATAAAGCTTATGGTCACTATTCTTCAAGCATGGAACAATAAAACACACATTGGAGGAATATTCTGCGATTTATCTATAGCATCTGACTCTGTGAATCATACAGTTTTATAGTAGAAATTGAAACTTTATTGAATACAAGGTAAACCTTTGGGTTGGCCTGAGTCATATTTGGGTGGCAAAAAACAAAAAGGTTGTACTAAACTCTCAGTACTCACAGAACTATTTTTCAAGTTGGGAGACAGTAAAGGATGGGGCTCCCCACAGATCTGTATTGGGTCCTGTGCTTTTTATTATCTATACAAACGATCTTCCTTTAAACATGAGACCTATTTCTGTTGTTATAATGTACAATGATGGCACTAGCGTCCTCATTTCTAAACCCAATTATAATGAATTCAAACATGCCTTTAATTTCATTATTACACATACTGTAAATTGGTTTCATGCATCCCAGCTTATCCTAAATATGGATAAAATATTGTAAAACTCACTACAAACAGTGGAACTTCTCATTCACTCTCTTTTGAATATGAAAATAAATGACTTACTGAGGTTCCTACATTTAAATTTTTTTAAGTTTATATACTGATAATCACCTTAATGGGAAGAGTCATACAGAAAAGATTATTCCAAAGCTGAGTGCTGTTTGTTATGCCATCAGAAAAATCTTACTTTTCGGATATTGAAGTTTTGCATATGGTATATTTTGCAAATTTTCAGTCAATGACTGATTATGGTATAATATTTTGGGGAAATTCTACTAGTTCAAGTCTTTTTTTTTTTTTGCTCCAAAAGAAGATAGTCATTATTATGATAGGACTTCTGCCTAAATTTTCATGTAGGGGGTTTTTCAGGAAAGTGGATATATTACCTTTTCCATGCTTGTATATATTTTCATTAATGCTGTTGGTACTTCATAATTTTAATAATTCTCATACTAATTCACCAGTTCATTAATTAACCCTAGATATAAGCACCAACTTCAGAGGCCTGTGCTAATCTCTCTTGTTACCAAAGGTGAGTATATTATTCTGGGATAAGGATATTTAGTAGTTTACCATCAGCAATTTATAATTTAAAAAATATCACATCTCGCTTCTGAGCTGCACTACAGAGCAGTGCACTATCTTGCACTATATTCATTGTCTTACATTAACAAATTTTCAGCAAATATTAAGAACACTAAATGTGTATGTCTCTTCATATACTCATATATTCATGTATTTATAGCTTTTATTTTAAGTCTGATGATGTGAATTCATAGTATTTAATGTGTTTTGAATATATAATTGTTTAAATGCATTTCACATGTGAATCGTCTTTGTACAAATATGGTCTATATGTATTTCTTTTGACATGTTTCATATACAACCACAAATATGGGAATATTACTTACAGGGCAGCTGTACAGTGTGTTTACTTTCTCATACAAGTAGTTGTCACCGTAACTTGTAGCCTCCTTGATACTGTATATTACATTTGTTGTGTTCAGATACAGGTTCTCCATGCAACCTGTAAAATTCTGCATTACCAGTAACCCATCTTGTTTGTTAGGAACTCCTCCAATATAAAACTGAAAAAAGAAAAAACACAAATCTCATAACCATTGACTGTTAAATCAGTATTGAGATAAAACACAGACATAATGCAGTTGTAGAGATACAGAGTATGCATGAAGGAAATATGACAGGAGTGCAAAATACTGGATGAGGCTATGTGGGGCACAAAAGGTACAAGTATTCCTTAAAACATAAATTCAAATCTACATTCCCACAGATATAAAGGAAAATATTAAGATACTTACACCTCTGTTAAGATTCAGTCTGTTAAACTCAAACACATATAAATAGAGGTATTAAGATACTTACACCTCTGTTAAGATTCAGTCTGTAAAATTCGCCCTTGATTCTGCCACGAATTTGAACTCGGTCAACAGAGAACATGATGTCCTTCCTGTTGCGAGAGATCACCACATCATGCCAAATGTTGTCATCCAGAAGACTGCCAACTGACAGGCTCGTCATTATGCCCGCACCTGACCACAAGCAAGATGCTATTACACAGCAACTTCAGAACATTTCTACTGTCATGGTATCTAGACAACTAAGACTGCCCCCTATGATACTGCTGTACCTACAAGCCAATCATGCATGGTGCTTCTGTCGTGGTGGCAATAAGCATGTATCAAGCTTGTATTAATCATTTTAAGCCCAGTCATAACTAAATACAATATCAGCTGCAGTATTTAAAAAATTTGCAATCTGCCCACAGATTGAATTTATGTACGTCTTAGTCATACCATTCTCATAATCAACACATTATATTGAGAAAAAGCTTTTAATTGATTTGTCTTCAATGGGAAGTAGTGTGTGTTCTCCATGAGGTAGGAAGTGAGTTTTTATATGTAATTTACATATACTTTAGTCCTGAAAGGATTAAATGGATGTGAAACACAGACAACTAACAGCAACTATATAGAATGAGAGTCACAATCCTGGAGAGCAGAAACCATCAATCATGAGATGCAATGAATATTTACGAATTTCACCACTACATATTTGGAATGAAATGCATTTATGAGTGATGGCAGTGTGTTGTAATGGGCTGACCTGCCAATAATTCAGACAGTGTTGTCTCCATCTGCAAGGATGGACTGCAAAAGTGAACCTTGTATTTCGAGGGCAGCAATGGAAAAACTGTATGATCTGTGTGCTGCACAAACAGACAGCTTAAGCATATTTAGAAAGTGAGGCACTTTCCATGACCATCATCTATTTAGTGGTGTAAAAGACAATGTCCCTCTCCAAACAACCCTGCATTGTTTACAGTTAAGGTTCCTGACAGGAATGTACTGAATGTTTGAAACGAGATGAGTCACACATCACAATTGTTTACATCAGTACACAGTGAGCAGTTAAGCTGCACACATGAGAGACAGCAACACACAAAAGTTGTTGAATAATTAGTTACATAAAAGTTAATATTTACTCTAAATTACCAAGCACTGTTATTCTCAGAATTGTTTTTATGTTTCATGCACATATTTTCATTCCACTGTTCACATGGACAGACGATTTCTTGAAACATTTAAAAGCCTAGTGGTAACAATATGCACCACTGGAAATTTAAAAGTAATAAATTCTTTACTGTGTCTACATGGGGTATTTAGGTGTTCTGTGTGTTTATCACAATAACTGATTATTTCCATAACAGCATTATCAAGTCATTCTTTATAATGGACACAAGTCTGTACAGCAGAAACTGCATTTTTATATACAATGTAGATGAACATCAGTCTTAAAAGGATTAAAAATAGTACTATCCACTCACAATCACATTCACCTATAAAATCAAGGCAAGTCTTCAGTAGGCCTCACTCCCAGCAGATGCATCCAAATGAATGCAGAAGACTGTGTGTTATATACACTGAGTTACATACAAAGCCAAGACCCTCATTTTCAAACAATCTTATGGACACCCTGTTTAACCAAAGTGAGAATCCTACCACTCATCTCAGTCTAGCATGAGAGTTAATAGTATGTACAGCCCCATATCAATCCGCCACAAGCTTTTATGGCTTGGTGACTGTTAATTTAACCTTTTGATGCCAGAATAAAATGTCTGTAGCAGTATGCAGAAGACTGTAGTTTAAATGGAGGCTGCATAAGAGCAGATATAATTATATAACATTCAGCATTTCAAGCATCACACTCCACATGACACACAAATATAATGTTTGACAACAAAGGGTTAAAACTGCTGCTGACATAATTCACTGCGCTCTTTAGACTGATATTACAGAGCCCTGACAATGGAGACTACAGCATCTCGAAAACATCAGGAATATATGATCACTGCAATAATCACTGATGTGATGTGCATACCGAGGTCTATGTTCAGAAGCATCCTGTTGTCCCTGAGCTGTAATGCGATGTAATCACCCTGTGTACCGCGACTGTACATAAGAACTCCATTTGCAACGTTGGTCTTGAATCTAAATTTAATAGACTCCCTGGATGCTGAAATGGGGTCTCTCATCAAATCCCATCGAACAAGTGCCGAGCCATTGAAGTACAGATTGTCTGCCACTGGAAAACAAGCAAGATTTCAATGTATTCCATGATGGAATGAGAGTAACTTAAACAACAACGTCTATGTTCTAAACTTCAAATCTTGTGTTTTGAAGAACACAACACTAACAACATTAAATTTACATTAGCAAGATGAATGTAAAATTACACATTCTTATCGCAAATCCATCAGTTAAACTGATTACATTCAAATAACCTCTTTCACTGTTACATATATTATGACAATTCCAACTTTAATGCAGGCTACATAGACTACACAGCATCAAATGGGAATATGACAGCGAATGCTACATTAGGAGTGATGTAGAATAAATCATGACACTATCTCAGTATGTGCATGGAAAGCATGAGGAAGAAAAAAAAAAAAACCTCAGGTAAGTCAAAAACTTGGTTCAGAATCAAAGACTGTAGTGAAATTAACAGGGTTCTAACCACTTCATCACAACATTCAATGGTATAATATAAATGGCCATAATTGAATATATCTTACCATAATCACAGCCATACAGTTCCACTCTGAGAGAAATCCTGTCCCTCCACCTGGTGGGATTTATGCGTATCCACTGTGCAATGATAGGCACTTCAAATATGTTCTTCCTTACCCCATCTCCATTGACATTTCCTTTGAACATCTAGAAAAAGTGTACCACATAATAAAAACTGTGGCCCATGCTGGGAATGAAGCCTATGTTCATGATTCCTAATTCTGTTGGGTTGACACATTCAGTGTACACGCTCCACATAACCAATAATCAGCACACCCTCACATAAATTCACACCAAGGTACCAGCTTAGGGTATGAATTGGACTACTACAAAGGTGATGACATTTTCCATTACAAACTTCCCACAGCAATTCATAATGGAAATTTCTTAACAATTTAATGGCAAAAATGATATCAGTATGCTGACACATATGAGGTGTCATTTCATTTCATGAAACATGCAAGCAATATCTGAAAATATGAGTACTCTACACAGTTGCAGCTCAATGGGATAATTATTTGATAAATACCCACTTCTTCATTATAAACAGCCTTTTCAGTAGACAGCTCAAGAAATGGAAAATCTGTAATACTTTCTACAACACAAACCCTTGTTCACAGCATCATACATAGGAAAATACTCGATAAGCTTGCTGTTGTTGTCAGTTAATTGTCCATACTCTCCACATTTCTGGCTCAGAAGTTCAATGTCAAGGAAAGATAGAGGGCACTGTAATGTCATGAGCCTTTCTTAAACTGCTGCAGCTATGAGGTGTGATCAGAACGATCCTCAACTGACGACAAGATGGCACTATTGCAGTCAGCACACAATTCACCCACAGGTGGAACAAGGCAGAATCTTTGCAGTCAGGTTTCTGAGTTCTAGCACTAGTCATTATAAAGTAATGGCCTGTGAAGCAAGACTGTATGTTGTGCACAATGCAACATCCAGTCCTTTGAAAATGACACACCTTATTAGACAGCACATGTGCAGCACGTTCTGCTTCAAATCAGTCAAAACTACTACAGAAACCTTCGAGATGTTAAAAAAACCACGAACCGTACTCTTGGGGAACAGTCAAACTCTGTGCCCAAAGAGGGCCACAGGTGTTCATTCAAGCGTGAAGTGCCTGCTATCATTTTTTTCTTTAGCCAGGCATCAGAATGTGCATCACAGATTCATTACACACACAGCAAACTGTGGATAAACATTTCTGGGCAGACATTCTATCACGTGCCAGGGAAGACGTATGGTGAAAATAACGAGAGGGGTGACAAAGTGGAGACTGGTTTCATTGCCATGACAGTGCTCCTAACCACTCTACTCTGTATGTGCAAAAATTTCTTCCTAATAATGATGTGATGGCAGGCCTGAACCCTCCAAAATACCCCCATATAGCATTCCGTGAAGTTTCCCTTTGCCTGAAACTCCAGTTGTTATAGAGGGGGTGATTTTACAAAACAGAATAATTCAAAAACAAACTGCAGGCCACCAAATGCATCCTATAATGTAATCATTGGGCTCAGTGTTATCAAGTGATAAGGGGATCTACTGTGAAGGGGACAGCATGGAACAACAGTATACCATTATCAGTAGGGAAAAACATATTGCCCAGAAATATTCTGCATACACCTCATATTATGAAATTGTTCACAACTTACGAAATACAACTACTGTAAGATTTAAATCTACAATTCAATGTGCAATAACATTCAAAATTTATGTGTAAGGTTTTAAATAATAGCTTCAAAAATATTCACTTCATTTTTCATGTACTGAAGTTTAAAGAAGCTGCACCAAAATTAGGTCACTCAAACAAACATGCTTTACCCATAATGATGAGCATCTAATTTCATGGCTATGATTCTAAACAATAAACCAATATGCTTACCAACCAGGTGATAATACCAAGTTCTCATTGTATGGTCCTTTACTTGGAAACAGAGTCAATATCATCAGAATTACAAGCACAAAGAAGAAGAGGTAGAACAATAAGAATAGGTGGAAGAGAATAATGACAAGAAAACTGAAATAAAATATTTTCACCTCATCGCTCTACTGCCCAACAGTACTAACTCCAATTAAAAAAAGTGCCCTGGTTTATAGTCCCTCAAACAGGTGCAACAATTCTTTTAAGAAGACTTGTGCAAGACAGTACAAGCAACAGTAATTCCAAAACCAGACCTACTGTCAGTAAACAAGGAAATAAAAAATGAACTTAAGCGACCCACCTAATGGAAGTTCCATGCAGAAAAAAATATAGTTCAATACAATGAGCATTTCAACACTAAAAGAAGTAAAAACTCACTACCTGTATATTTGTGATATTTCCACATGTGTAGATATATGCCTAAACAATAAAGTTCTAACTATAAATTGTGAATTAGCACATAACAAGCTGTGTACTGACAGTGGTCCAATGGCCATCAGCTGGGAAATGGTTATTTGACAATAAGCAGGAAGATAAGCATGAATGATGCACTGAGAACACTGAAGAAAGTTATTATGGCCTATTTTAAGGTACTAAACCAACACTACTTCAGGACTGAGGAAAATCACACAACATCAAGTCAAGGTCACCAGCCCCAGGCTCAGATTTAAGATGGTAATTTTCAAATACCATAATGCGACATCCAATTATATCATAATACGGTCAACTAAGAAGGATTTATATGCATGAATGTCAGGAAAATGCAGAAGAACACAGTCATAAAGGTGAATGTATTATGCAGATATTGCCTGGAGGAAATGAGAAGAAATACAGAAATCTCATTTCAATATTGTTCATACCATGCACTGTTATATAACCCATCTTATAAAAACCAATAACTTGGGGGGGGGGGGG